>OIXH01000223.1_pt1 | contig 73514 bp, 77 predicted proteins | sample 1587741 | NCBI WGS metagenome assembly OIXH01 (sample SAMEA3888916, study PRJEB22519) | human gut metagenome | biome: human gut; feature: human-associated habitat; material: faeces | place: Denmark | collected 2011 | reverse complement strand
TTGATGCCAGCGTTGGCCGTGCCATTGAACGACACGGAGCCGGTCACATCGCCGCTCAGGCTGATGGTCCGGGCGGTAGCCAGCTTGGTGGCGCTGGCCGCGTTGCCGCTGATTGTCGTCTGCACCGGATGCACATGGTCCGCCCGCGCGGCCTGCCCGGACGAACCGGCGCTGGCCGTGCCCGGCGCTTTGGGAGCCGTGGAGGAGAGGTCCACGGGGCTGATCTCCAACGGCTCGACGGCGTCGCCTTTTTTGCGTTTGATGCATACTGTGGGCATGGCTTCTCCTGTGACGCGGGGTGGAAACTCCGCCCCGCGCCGTCGCTTCAGCTTGCAGCTATTCGGTGGCCTGAACCTCGAACACGACGCCGTTGTCGCGCAGATTGATGGGGATGGGCTCGCCCGCGTTGATCACGGCGCAATCCACCAGGCCGTCGCTCACCAAAGCGCCGTCATACGTCAGCTTGCCGCTGTCATCCTTGCCCAGGGCGTTGACCACATCGGCGTTGCCGTGCTCGTGCTTTTTGGCCACGGCGTCGGCGGCGTCGGTCATGTTAACCGTGGAATCCTTGATGACCTTGCCGGTGGCCTTGTCAAAGGCGGCAAGATTGCCGTCCACGGACGATTCCGGGCCGGTCACCGCGCCGTCGACGTTGGCCTGGACCACCTGCCAGTCGCCGTCGCTGCCGCTGTCCGCCACGTAATCGGCTACACAGATGACAATGTCGCCCAGTTCGCATTTTTCACCCGCATAGGTTCCGGCCAGCCCCACCTTGTAGGTCCAGCCCACCTGATAGTCGGCAACGGGCAGCGGATGATCGCTGTCCAGCACACCCTTAAACTGCATGGCATCAGACGCGGCCATCAGGCCGGAAATGCTGGCGCGCAAGGCAAGCAGCTCGGCATTGAGATCGACCTCGGTGCCGGAGCTGCCCGCCACAAGCACCTGCGCGCCGCCGATGTTGAGGACTTCCCCTTGTTTGTTCTTGAAAATGGTTTTCATTGCCATGACAATCTCCTTGTCGGTTATAAGGTTATCCAGCAGGCGGGGTCACATAAACCGCGCCGTCAGCCACTTTGGCCACGGTTTCCTCCAGGGCGTCCACCCTGGCTTCGAGCCCCTGGGGCAGATTGCCCTCCGGCAGTCTGGGTTGCAGGCTGTAGCCGCGCACCAGCACGCGGAACTCGCTGCCCTCCGGGGCGTCAAAAAGCAGCTTCAGGGATGTGCTTTCCGCCGCTCCGGACACGATAATTTCTTCGTATTGTTGGGCCGGATGGCAGGTCAGGCCGTCCCAGCTCAGATCCACCAGGTTGCGGCCCGGCGCATAGGTCACGCCATCGGGCAGGGCCAGAGCGCCGCCTGCGGGCACGGCCTTGTCCAGGGTCCAGACCGCATCCTGCGGATGGCGCAGGGCCTCCACAATGCCGGAGAGGTGCAGCAGTTCCAGCCGGGAGGCGTAGCCCGCTTCGGCAATGACAATTTCCACCTCCGCCGTGGCCGAGAGGATCAACGGTATGGACAGCTCGTGCGTGGTGGCTTGGCCAAGCACGCGCTTGAGCTTGTAGTACGGAGCGTGATTGCCGTAAGCGTAGAGCACGGGATCGCCGCCGTCCTCCAGGGGCTCTGCCAGCACGGCGAACTCGCGTATCCAAAAACCGCCCACGTCCGCCGGGATGACGATGTGTATCCAGGCAATGTTGGGATCGTCCTCGTCCTGGCTCAGGCTGTCGATGGGGCGGCGGTAGACCTCGTTGACCAGGGCGGTCACGCCCACGGTGGGTTCGGGCACAGCGCCCTTGCCGTCGCCCACGGCCACATGGGTGAGGCGCACGGGCTTTCCGGCGGCGTGGGCGACGGCTTCCAGGGCCGCGCCCGCGTTGGTGAGCAGGCAGTAATACTGCGGGGCCTCGCTGGACGGGGTATCGTCCAGGTCAGGCAGGGACTCCGGGACGTCAGCGGGCACGGTGGCCCGCGCAGAGGTCAGATCATCGGACATATGGCACTCCGGGTAATGGTTCTTGCCGCGAATCCGGCCATACGGCGCGGACGCGGCGGACGCGGCGCGGGGCCCACCGGACTGATGCCGGCACGGGTGACGCTGCGGGAGGCGGCTGCCGCGCGGATCGGCAGGCACGGCGGCGTCACCGGCGGAAACCAGATGCGCGGACGGGTCAGGGTGCGGCTCACGCCGCCCAGAGCCACGGCAACGGGCAAGGGGTTGGTGCTGTAGGTTTCCAGGCAGTCCAGCCAGGAGCGCACGTTTTTGTTGTCGAAAATCAGCCGGACGGCATCGGCCGCCATGCTTTCGTCCCAGGCGCTGCCTGATACATCCAGCCGGGCACGGAAAAAGTAAGGCTTGCCGCCGTACTGGTACCACTCGGGCACCACGGCGGGTAGACGCAGCGCGGTTTCCAGGCCGTTGCGCACGGCCCAGGGCGTGCCGCGCCTGCGATGCAGCACGAGACTCCCGGATATGAGTTCGAGCTTGGCCTGCACGTTGACTGCCGCCTCATAGCCCTCCACATGGAGCTGCCAGGCCAGCAGGTCGAGCAATTCCGCCGGCAGTTCGGCCAGACCGCCGGAGAGATCCGCCAGCCTGGTCAACGGCGGCAACATGGGCACCGGCTCCACAAAGCCCGTGTCGTGCGCCAGACGGGCATAGAGCAGCACGTTGGGGATGGCCCGCGTGGCGGCGTTCAGCATGCCGTCCAAGGCATCGGCGGCAACCCGCATGGTGGGATCGGCGGCGATGGAATGCGCCAGCAGATCACGGAACGGCGTGACGCCGAGACGTCTGGCCATGGCCTACTCCTCCTCCAGGCCGCCGAACACCAGGGAGACGGCGGTTTCACGGGCCACCTGCGTGGCCGTCAGAGGGGTAAAAAGCGGCGCGTCCAGCTCCACGCGCTTGGCCCCGGCCTGCTGCACCAGCGCGATCAGGCGGCTGGGATTGATGTCCCGGCCGGGCTGGCTGCGCTGCCAGATCCGGTATGTTTCCACCGCCCGTTCCACGGCGCGGGCCACGCCGGACAGCAGAGCGGCATCCGCCCGGAGCGCATACCACCGCCCTGTCACAGTGTATTCCACCACGTCCGGCGCGCCCACGAGCACCTTGTCGGTGAGCGGGCGCACCGTTTCGGCGGACAGACTGTCGTTCACCAGCGCGATCATGGCCGCGTCCGGCAATTCGCCGTCCGTGAGCACAAAGCGCACGTCCACCACGCCCGGTTCCGGGCTGTCCACGGCCACGGCCAGGATGTCGGCGCTGACGCCCAGCACGCGGGCCTCATCGTCGGTCGCGTCCGCGCCCGCGGTGCGTACTATCGCGCCCATGCCCTCGGGTTTAAGTGCAGTCATGCGTTCGCGCAGGCGCTCGTCGTCTTCTATATCCGAGCCTTCGCTGGAGATGGTGACGTTGCTCACGCCGGCCACATGGGGCAGCGGGTCCACAAGCTGCGTGATCTGGCCGGGCACAAGGCCCGTGCCGGAGGCTCCCGGGCTGGTGCAGTGCGCCGGAACCTCCACGCCGGTCTGCCCCGCCGGGATTTCGGCTTCGATGGCCGTTGCGAAAAGGATGTTTCCGTCCTTGGTGGAGGCGCGCGAACCCACCGGGATGGGCACGGCGAAGGCCAGCGGTTCCGTCAGCTCAAAGCGCAGCATGACGCGCGCGGACTGCGCGGCAATGCGCGCCTCGCCCATGAGCGCGCCCAGATGGTCCAGATGGGCCCCACGTGCATATGCCAGCAGATTCTGTTTCCCGGCCAGGTCGATGAGCTGGTTCTGGACGCTGACCGTATAGGCCAGCGACTCCAGAAACAGCCGCACCGGATCGCCCGGCTGCAGCGTGAGGCCGGTCAGACCTTCATAGACCGTGAGCACGGCGGCTTCCACCGCGGAGGCGTCCGACTCGGCAAAGCTCACGTCGGGCAAGACGGCCAGATTGACGCTACCTGAAGTCGTCACGGTATTCCTCCCGGATTTCAACGGTCACGCGGGGCTGCAGGCGTCCTTCCACGGGCTGGTCGCTGGAAAACTCGATATCGCGCACCCGAATGCGCGGCACGTAGCGCTCCAGCTGCCGCCCGATTTCGGCCACCATGCGCTGCATGGCCTCGGCCAGCGGCAGATCCACAAAATCCCAGCTCAAGCCAAAGTCCCGGTCCAGCGGCACGGAGCCCTTGCGCGTGCCCAGCACCATGCGGATTTCCTGCTCCAGGCCTGTCAGTCCCCGCGCGCCCACGCGCACTGTGGCGGGCCGGGACATGTCAACAGTCAGCGTCATGGGCATCAGTGGTACTCCATGAGGGACAGCTGCACTTCCGCCGTCAGAGTCACGCCGTGGTGCAACTGGCGGTGGGTGATCTCGTAACTCTTGAGGACAAAGAGGCCGTAATACTTGAGGCCGATGACCAGCGCCAGTTCGTCGCCGGATTCGGCCACGGCGGCCAGGGCACGCAGGCGCAGCCCCACGGTGGAGACTGCCGTCAGCGGCACGATCTGCACGGCAAGGGAGATGGGGTCGAGGTTGCGGCCCGTGTACTGGAGCTTGGGCAGGCCGGCCAGGGTCTTGTGCTCCGCGTAAACCTGTTCGCGCGTCACCTTGAGATCGCGGAAAGTGCAGACCTCAAGTTCGGATACCGTGAAGGGAAAAGCCCCCAGAAGACCCTGGTACATCATGCCGCGCACCTCCGGGGATGGAGGCCCGCAAGCGCGTTGCTAACGGCGGCAAACGAAGGAAGCGAGTGGTGTGAGGCAGACGGGTGCGCCCCTGTCAGAGACGCGGTACTGAGCGAGATGCGGTATGTTTGCGCCAGATACAGTGCAACAAAAATCCGGCGAGGAAAACCAGGCTTGCAATAGGTATGGAAAATTGAGGATATCCCAAGGCCCATACGGCAAAAGGCCCGCCAAACATACCGGCCAAGGCCAGCATTGTGGCCGTAAGCAGATTGGGACGCCAAAACCAGATTGAAAGACCAGTCATCAATATGAAAATTTGCGTTATGAGCAGTAACGCGCCTGGCTTCACAGAATGCAGCCAGACACTTCCAGATAGTGCGTAAAATATAAAGCGGAAATCGTTGGGGTATATGCCGATTCCAAACAGTGTCATGCCCATGAGATGGGCATTGAGCACTATCCATGCCAACAGAGTAAGCAGAATGTACCGAGCTAGTCTTTGCATATGCATGTCGTGACATAGCTTACCTCTTTGATATTTTCAACAATATGGGGACGGGAGAGTACCAGAAAATCACTTCCAAAGCCGTACTTCTCCCTGAAATTTCTGAAATCGCTATTCCCCAGGGAAACATAATCCTGTTCCATTTCTGGAGAGACGCTGTTCTCTCCTCCATCAAGATGAATACAGCTCCACATACCAAGATTATTGGCAAAATAGCTGTCATCCTCGGCAAAATTGAAACTGTCATGAACAAAGATAGCCACACGCGTCACAGTAATGCGCCAGCGCCCATTACCGAGGTTTTCCGCCCTTCCGGCGGCCAGAGCGCGCAGCGTAAAGCCCGCCAGCGCGGCCATGAGGCCATCGCTGTCCGGCCAGCGGGGTACGCTGCACAGCGTATGGTAGAAGGTCTCCCATTGCCGCCAGTCACTTTGGATGAAATCGAAGTCTACAGCTTGTTTCGCCGGGTCAAGACAGCCTTCGCGGCACAAAATGATGCCAAGCTGCTTCAGCGCGGCCTGCGAGTAGATATTTCTTTCCCGCTGCTCTTCGTCATAGGCAGGGTCTATGAAACGCGCGTAGGCATAACTGGCCCTCTTGTAGCTCATGACCCATTCCCAAGCGACCCAGAACGCCTCATCGCAGGAGTTTGCATCCATGCCGGCCGCACCGGTGAACCAGCGCAGAAACATCTCACGCAGATAGAGCCAGCCCTGACGGTCTTCGGCAGTGGGCTGACGCTCGGCCACGGCCGCCGCGATCTCAGGCAGGCAAAGCAGGAGCTTGTCCAGATCGGAAGCATTGGCTGGCGGCTTTCCCCAGAGGGCGTCAAAACGCTTTTCCTCGTCGCTCTGCCCTTCCCCGCCGGAACCGCCGCCAGGGTTTCCGCCTGCCCCGCTGCCGCCGCCCACCGGTGCCCCGGACTGGCCGGAGCCGGGCTGTACGCCGCTGGTCAGGTGATTGAGCAGGCTCACGGCCCCGGCGATCACGTCCGCGTCCGGCACGGTCACGCCGCCGGAAATAATTTTCACGTCGCCGGATATGACCGCGCTGCCGGGAGAACCGTCTTTGGCCGTATTGACCAGGGTGCCGCGCACATAGACGATGGGAGCTTCCAGAGTCATGGGGCCGGAGCAGCTCAGACCGGCCAGCCCCAGCACCTTGCCCGTCAGGGCGTGCGACGCGCGGTCATATTCCAGCACGGTGCCGTCCGAAAAGGAGCGGTGCCATTTGTCCCCGCTGCTTACGGGCGGGCTGGCTTTGCCGTACATGGCGCCGAGCACAAAGCCCTGCTCCAGACCAAAAGGCAGAAAAAGGCAAAGCACCTGATCGTCCACATCCGGCAGGTCATACTGAGCGTCGCCGTGGGCGCGCGGACAGAGCACGGGCAGCCAGTCCGTAATCAGGGCCGCGCCGGTTGTATCACGCAACTCCACACGCACGCGCATCTTTTCCGGCTGCCGGGCGGACACAAAGCCCACGCGCACCATTTGTGCCAGCACATCACGCACCTGTTCCTCGCTCATGCCGTCCCCCTAGTAGTCCAGCGCCTTGACCAGTTCCGCGCTGGTGCGATAGCCGCCATCCCGGCTCAAGCTGTGCGTGGCCTGCTGCACCACGTAGTCCGTGTCGAAATGTCCCCAACCTTCGGCCCGCAGCACCGTGCCCGCGCGCAGGCGCGTATCGCCCAGGCCATCAAATCTCCCGGTCATCTCCCGACAGTTTTTGGCCCGCAGTTCGGCCTTGGCCACACGCTCGGCCTGGGCAGGATGCTCGATGCGCTTGTTGATGGTCAGCACCTTGCCCGTGGTGGGCGGCAGCTCCGGCTGATAGGATTTTTCCGTGGTGTCCGACGTGCCCGCGTCGGTGTAGCCCACCACGCATTGCGTATAGACGCCGTCCAGGCTGTGCTTGAGCGAGAGGTCCGCGGCGTCCAGTTCCGCCCGCCTGAAGGCCAGCGGTTCCAGGGCGTCAGCGCTCTGCCCGGCATAGATCACACACAGGCGGCTTTTCAGGGCCACGCGCAACCCCTGCTCCTTGGTGATGCGCTGCAGAAAGGCCAGGTCGGCCTCCTGCCGCTGCTCCACCCGGCCATAGACGATGGCCGGGGCCTTGTAGAGCAGATCCAGCCCGGCCGGGCCCACCACATCGGCCGCCACAGTGGACAGCGGCGCGTCGGCCCAAGCCCGCGTCTTGCGCTGGAGCAGCAACGATGACTTGGCGCAGGCCGGCACAGCCTTGATGCTGACCACATCGCCGCCCTCGGCCCTTGAATCCAGGGTCAGCTCATCCGTTTCGAACTCGCCGCAATCCAGCTCCTCCGTGCCTGACGCGCGGAAATTTTCGGCCAGAATGGACACGGCTATGACATCGCCGTGCCGGGGCAGCCAGTCGCCCTGCCACAGGCCTTCGCGGTCCTCAATGGTCAGTTGCAGATCATCCAGCTCGTCGTCGGCCTTGTCCGTATAGGTCAGGGTCAGCAGGTACGGTTGCAGATCCATGCTGACGTCCTTGCCTTGGATGCTGATTTTCACGCTGGCGCGGCGCATGGCCTTACATCCTTTCCCAGGGCGGCAGGCTGCGGAAGGTCTGCGGCTTCACATCCGGGATAATCAGAGGCGTGCCGCCGCCGAACAGCAGCGCGTCCATCTCGTCCACATTGTCCGGCAAGAGCGCGGACATCTGTTTTTCGGAGCCCAGCCGCGCAAGCGCCGCCTGATCCCAGGCTTCGCCCTGCGCGGCGGTATAGACGTTATTGGGCATAGGCCGTCCTCCTGCGGTCGGATTGCAGTTTTTCCAGAGCCCGGCGCACCAGGGCCTCCATGTCGGGTTTGATGGACTCCAGCACCTTGCGCACGGCGCGGGCGTCCCCGGCGATCAGGTTAAAATCCTGCTTGAGATCCACGCTGATGCCCGTGGGACCCGACTCACGCGCGCCTGTACGGCGCGAGGCGCGGGCGGCCAGCATGGCCGGGGTCTGCGGCAGCGCACGCGGGGATGCGGCTGCGGAAGCCACCGCCGTGGAGAGGGATGCCCCGCCGGACGCGCCGCGGGCCGCCGGGATGAATAGGGTCTGCGGAGCGCTGTTGTCCCCGGCCAGGGTCACCACCGTGACCGGCCCGGACTTGCCTCTTCCTCCGGAGCCTGAAGATTTTTTGCCCTTTTTCTTGGCGGCTTTTTCAGCCTCCACAAAATCGGCATAAGACGGGCGGGCTCCATCTGAAGGCGCGGATGCGGACTGGAGGGCTCCGGCGGTGATGGCCGCCGCTGTCCGCGATTGTATGGCCTGCGCCACGGCCGCCGCCGGTTTTTCCTGCGCGGCCTGCGCCGTGGGAACGGCGGACGTTTTCGCGTCGTCGCCAAAAGCCTTGTCCCAGGCATTGCCCACGGCCCCGGTAATTTTGCCGATGGTCGCGCCTACAGCGTCAATTGCCTTGAAAATCCAGGAGAAATTTTCTTTCAACCAGTTAAACAGCCCGGCAAAGATGCCGATAATGCCGTCCACAACACCGCTGAAAAATATCGTGATGCCGCTCCAGACAGCGGACACGCCCTCCACGGCCCAGGACGCCCAGCCCGTGACGGTCTGCCAGGCGGTGGACGCCATATCGCACACGCCCTGCCAGACTCCGGAAAAAAATCCTGTGACGCCCTGCCAGACACTCACAACCGTATCGTGAGCCCAGGTAAAAGCATCTGTGATGGCGGATGCGATGCCGGGGAAAATGGCCGCCAGATTCGCGCCTAACGTGGTGAAAAACACGCCCAGCCGGCCCCAGGTGTCCTTGACCCAGACCCAGGCGGCGGACATGGCGGATACAACGGCATCCCAGTTGTCTATCAGGGCCATAAGTCCGTAGCCCAGAGCGACAAGCAGCACGCCCACACCGCTGGCCACCAGAATGCTGCGCAGTCCCCCGGCGAAGAAACGGGCTCCCGCCCCGGCCACACGCGAGGCAGCGCCGAAGGCCAGACCGGCAATGCCGAGCCCGCCGGTACTGGCGGTGGCCGTTACCTGTGAGGCCACCAGCTTGAGCAGCACCCTCTGCCAGGCGTTGGTGGAAGTCTTGACCACATTCATGACCAGAGCCACGCCCAGACCGCCCACGGCAAGAGTTGCCAGCGCCGCCGCCCCGGTCATGACCACGGCCGTAAGGCGCGGGAAACGTCCGGCCAGATCGCTCACGAAATTGACGGCGCCGGTGAGCCCACGCGCCACGGCCCCCACCACGGGCAGCAGGGTGTTGCCCACGGTGACGCCCAGGTTCCGCGTGGTCTGGGTAAGCTGCGAAATGGCGGTGGCCGTGGTTTTCATGCGGTTTTCGTATTCCTGCTGCACAGAGCCGGAAACGTCGCTGTTGGCGATCTTGAACGCCTGGCGGAGCGTATCTATCTGCGTCATCAGCGGCGTGATGGCCGCTACGGATTCCTCGCCGAACAGGCGGGACATGATGGAATTGCGCTCTTCGGGACGGACCCGTTCCAGCGCCTCCAGCACGCGCAAAACCGCGCCCTTGGCGTCGGTGACCAGTTGCTTTTGCAGGGCGTTGGGGTCGATTTGCAGGTATTTATAGATGCCCGCCTTTTCGTCTGTCAGGCCGGCGGAGCCTGCGGCCATGACCTTGACGAAATTCTTCATGGCCGTGCCGCTGACTTCCACCTCGGCTCCCGCGGCCTTGAAAGCCGTGGCCAGAGCCGCGATGTCCTGGGTGGCGAATCCCGTACCCTTCATCAACGGCCCCATACGGGTGAAAATGCGGTCGATCTCGCCGGCCTCGGCGTTCATGGCGTTGGACAGGGCATTGATGACGTCGCCGGTGTGCCGGGCCTGCTCGGACGTGAGGCCCATGGCGGCCTGCCAAGTGGCCATGGACTTGCCCGCCTGCTCGGCGCTGACGTTCCAGGCGATGCTCATCTTTACGGCCTGGTCGGCAACGCCCAGCAGCTCCTCCCGGGTCTTGCCCAGCCCTGCCTGGGCGGCGGCCGTCATGATGGTGACAACATCCTCAAAGCTTTTGCCGGTACGATTGGACATCTGCTGCGCATCGGCAAAAACCTGCTGCATGACCTCTTCCGGCGCGTCCATGACCTTGCGCAGATCCGCGTAGGTATCCTCGGCGCTGATGGCCAGTTTGACCGGCAAGGCCACCGTGGCCCCGGTGACGGCCGTGCCCAGCAGGCGGGAATGCAGGTCGGCCCGCTGCGAACGGAGGGCCTCGGTCTGGCTCCGGTTGGCGGCAAAGGCGGTCTGCACCTTGCGGGCGTGATCGATTTTTGCGGCCAGCGCGCTGTAGTCATGGGCCAGGCCGCGCACGCTGCCGCCCACGGTGGCGGCCTGGGCCGCAGTGGACTTCCAGGAGGACACCTGTCGGTTCAGCGCGCCGGACAGGCCCGCGACGCGCTTCTCCGCCTGCTCGATCTGGCGGCACATGGCTGTTGTCAGCGTGCCGGACTGTTCGGCCTTTTGCCACAGCCCCGCCAGATCCCGTCGCGCCTCCTTCAGGCTGCCGGAAAGGCCCTTGATCTTCTCCCGTTGGGTCGCCATGGAGGCACCCAGCTTGCCCACGGGAGATTTTTCCATCTCGCGGATGGCCTGCGTGACGCTGCGCGCCTGCGACGCCGCGCCCTGAAAGGCGGCCTTGTAGCCGCCTGTCAGGTTGGCGTTCAGGGCAAAGGATACAGCTATCTCACGAGCCACGGGATGTTTCCTCCAGGGCCTCGGCCGCCTCCATGTAGCCGAGGAATTCTTCGGGCGTCATTGCCCGGATGTCGCTGCGCGGCCACTGTGCAACTTTGCCCAGGGCCACCATGCCTTGCCGCAATGCCGCTAGACGTTCTCCGGCGTCCCATCCGTCTCCGGCGTAGGGTTTTCCGGGCCGCCGGGCACAGGGCCGTTCAGTTCGCCGAGGGCCTCGCGGATGGCCGCGTAATCCGCCCCGTGCAGGGAGCGGATGGCGTCATACGGCAGGCGCGTGACCCGCGACAGTAGGCACATTTCCACGGTCACAGGGTTTTGCCCGCGCTTGAGCTGCACGGCCTGCTGCATGGCGTCCTCCTCGTCGCCCACGGTGGAGCGGCGCACAACGACTTCGGCAAGGGCTTTGCCTCCCACCTCGATGGGCTCGGACAGCGCGACGGTTCTGGTTCTGGCCATATCTGTTGCCTCCTAGACGTTCAGGCCCATCTGGGCCCGCACCGCGCCCAGCAGGTCAGTGCCGTTGACGCGGTGGATGAAGTTGAGTTTGTCGATGAGCAGCTTTTCCGCGCCGTCATAGATCACCTCCAGACGGGTCACCTCCAGCTCCAGCTCGTTGCCGTGCTTTTTGCCCTGCTCCTGCGTGCCCAGGGGGAAGGATTTGACCCGGCCCAGCACGTTGATGCGGTAGCCCACGGAATCTCGGGCTCCGGTGGCGTCGTCGGTCACCTGCAGGGCGCTGTAGCACTCGAAAAGCGCGGTCTGCGTCCAGTCCAGGGCGTAAAAGACTTCCGGCGTGATGGAGGTGAAGGTCATCTTGCAGGTCATGGACTGCGTGACGCCGATGGTGGGGTTTTCGATTTCGCCGGCGATGCCGGAACCGGACAGGGTTTCGGTCAGGTACTGGATCTGCGGCATCTCCAGCGTGGCGATGCCCAACATATCCTTGCCCTGATGGTAAACGCGATAGGCGACGGTCTGTTCGGGGCGTTTGGGCATGATACAGCTCCTAGCCGAAAAGGGCTTTCAGGTTGTCGGTGTCGAACTCGAAATCGGCCTCGATGTCCCGCGCTGCCGGGGGAGGCGTGATGCGCAAGCGGAAGCGCATTATGCCGTCAATGAGGTCCGTCACCGGGTTATCGGTTTCGGCAAAGGTGATGGAACCGCCCAGGATGATCTCGCGGGCCGTGTAACCGTCCAGCTTGATCTGCTCGGACTTGAGGAAGGTCTGCACCAGACGCCGGGTGAGCGGCTCGTCCACCTTGGCGAAATAGGTCAGAATGAATTGTGCCTGGTACCAGTTGAAAAAGCGCCGGATGGCGTCCTGGGCGTCCTTGGGGTCGGTATTGGAGGGATAGCACGCCATGCGGCCGCCCCAGCTCTTCATGCCGCCGTCAAAGTTGCTGACCGTATAGACGCCCTGGCCGTTGAGATAGTTGGCCTTGGTCAGATCAAGCCAGACTTCCTTCCACCGGCCGTCGGCGTCCAGATAGCCGCTGGACGTGATTTCCAGGCGTTTGTTGCTGGGGCTGGCGTAGGGAATGCCCTCGTGGTCGGCGTCCGTGGAGGCCATGAGCCCGGCAAGGTGTGTGGACAGGGAATACACATTGTCGCCCAGCTTCACCTTGGGCCAGCAGACCAGCATGAGCGGGTCCGTGAGGTTGTTGGCCTCCTTGTAGCCGGGCACGTCGGAGTACCGGGTTACTGCCCTCTCGCCGCTGACCGGCACGTCCACGGCACAGACAGCCTTGAACAGGCCGTTGACGCCGTCGCACTTGGCGGCCATGACCACGGCCACGGCCGGGTCCTCGCAGAATTGCGGCGCCAGCACGATGGATGGAACGAGGCGGAAGCGCGGAAAAACCTCGTCAATGAGTTCCAGCCCCGTGCCGTTGCCCGTGGCGGCATCGATGCCGCCGATAACGTCCTCGGCCATGACCTTGCGCACGTCTGCATACACATAGCTCACGCTGACCGTGGCCCCGGCCTCTATGCCGCCGCCGTCCAGTCGGGTCAGCAGGCCACCGGCCGGGTCCGCCGCGTAATCCGTATCCGCCGCATACGTTTTTGCGCCGTCCTGACTTTTGACCACCACGTCGCGCACGCCGCCGTGGGCCAGCCGGGCCGTATCCCTGTCCAGGGCGGCGGTGGAAAATGTCAGGACCTCGCCCTTCACTTCGCCGGCATGACGGACGGGATCGAAAACATTGACGCAGATCACGGGCGCGCCGCGATATAGCGAAAAATGGCTGTATACCAGCTCTTGCAACGAATAATCGCTGAACTGCCCGGAATCCCAGCCCATTGTCCGCACGAACTCGTCATACGAGTAAAAAAGCCGGGGCTCATTGACCGGCGCGGCGGCCCCGTCGCCCAAGGTATGCACGGCCGCCGTGCCCACAGCGAAAACCACGGCGCTGTCCACCGTGCGCGCGGGCAGAATGCTGGTGGGCTTTTCAGATGTATAGATGCCGTGGCGGTATCCGGTGGTTCCCATATGATCTCCTATTTCCGCAGCGCCGCGGCGCTGGCTTGTTTGATAGCGTCATGAGCGCGGGCCAGGTCGCTGCCGGGCACGGCCATTCTGCGGCGGGCCTCGGCCAGATCGGGCGTCCGGACGAACAGGCGACGGAACTCCTTGTGCTCCGCGAACAGGGCCGTCAAAGCCGGAAAGACCGCCTCCGGCGCGCCGCGCAGTATGGCGTTGTGCATCAGCGGCAGGCCAAAAGGCCGGCTGGGGCCAAGATACATGCAGGGGCCGTCGGCGCCCGGCGCAGCGGCATTGGACTGTTGCCGGTTTTCCGGCGGGAGACTGGTGGGGGAATCCTTGTCCTTGGACATTGCTCACTCCATATTGTTGAGTTCAGCCAGCCCTTTGGGCGGCCAGTTATAGTTCCAGACGGTTTCCAGCGTGGCCATGTGGTAGGTGTGCCAGCGCTGCTTGGGGACCGGGATGCTGGCTTTGAGCGGTTCCACCAGCTCAAAGCGTCCGGCCAGCAGGCGCTGCCGCCATATGGCCCGGCGCAGGCAGTCCAGCAGGTCCGCCGTCAGCAGTCCCGCTTCCTCCTGTGAGTGGGGGCTGTGGACACCCAGCGCCAGGCCTACCGTGTCCCCCAGCGCAACCTTGTGATCCGCTTCGCTGGACACCTCACCCTCCACCCAGCGCACAAGCACGAATGGATAGACGGCGTCGCCGGATTCCTCGGGCAGGCCGTGCAGAAATACCCGCGCATCCCGCTGCCCGCCCTCCGGAGCCGGGAAGGAATATCCGGCCACGGCCCGGCGTACCAGCGCGGTCAGCTCCGTAAGCAGCAGACGCGACGTCATTTTCCGCCCCGCACTATGCCGGCCAGGATGACGTCAATCTCATGCCGCAGACGCGGCGCGAAGACTTCCTCCACCCGGGCCGCTATCTTCTCTTGCGTGTCCCGGCGCTGCAGGGCCTGCACCGGCGAGGGGCCGAACAGCATTTCCACGTTGTTTTTCCAGGGTCCGCCAAAATCAGCCCCGCGTTTACGGGCGAAAATGCCGTAGCCGCCTTGCCGTTTTTTCATGATGAAGGGCTTGTCGAAGCCGGGTTTCATGGGGACCCGCCTCATTCCCCCGCGCCTGACAAGCGTGCTCACGCCTTCGCGCGGACGTGTGCCGGGCCGGTCGGGGATCGCGATAAAATGGATGCGGCTGACGCCCGGCTTGCCGGAAATTTCCAGCGTGCCTTCCAGTTTCGTGGATCTGGCCCATCGCACGAAAATATTGTCAAAAAGTTTTTTCTCCGGAGCCGTGTAAGCCCGACGCGCCTGGCGGGCCGCTTCCGTTCTGGCCGCCTTCAGGCCGCAATTGAGCGCCCTGGCCACGGCAACGCCCGCGTCCTTGCCGCCAAGAGCGTCGAGGGTTTCGCTCATGGCGCTGATGGCCCGCTCCACGCCTTCGGCTGTAATGACGATGCTCATGCCCGCTCCCTGTAAAGTTGTATGACGCGCATGGTCTCATCCGAGTCCGCATGCAGCACAAACCAGCGCTCGTGGCGGAACGTCGTTTCACGGTCGGGCAGCAGACCATCGGGCACATCCCCGGCCGCCACATGGATGGTGACGCCCTCATAGCTCACTGCCGTGCGTCCTTCGCCGCCGGGCGACATTTCAAGATCCAGAGTCTCCACAACCATGCTGATGCCGTCATGGCCAGCCAGCTCTCCGGTTTCCGCGAATTCTTCCAGATTCAGGAATACGTCGCGCGCATCGAGGGCAAGCTGCTCCTTAAAGTTCATGACGTTTCCCGCCGCGCAGCGCCTGCAGCTCTCTGCCCTGGGTGCGCACTTCCTGACGGAGGCTGTCCACGGCTTTGTTCAGCGCCTCATGCTCCCGCATATGCGCGTCGCGCCGCAGATAGTCCTTCTCCAGCGTGGCTATGAGCCCTTCCAGCTTCAGCTCCAGCCCGGCCCAGCGCTGCTGGTCCGCCGCGCGGTCGGTCTGGCGCTGGCGGCGACGGTCAAAACTGTCCCAGCCGCCGCGCCCCAGCAGAACCAGCAAAAGCAGCAAGCCTATGAGATTGGCGTCCATCTATCGGCCCTCCACGCTCTCAATCCACAGCAGCAATTCCCCGGCTTCGTCAGCCGGAAGATGGACCCACTGGCCCGGCACGGTGACCAGGGCGTCGCCTGACTCATAGCACCAGCTATCCGTCACCACGGCCCCCGGCGTCGTCGGCGCCGGAACGCTTGTCAGCGCCGCCGAACTTGCGCACCCACTCGCCGGCAGGATCAGCGCGCACAGCGCCAGCGCGGCGAGACGCCTTGATCTTTTTCCAGGCCAGAGCCAGCACATAGACAACCCGCGCCACAAGGGTCAGCAACCTAACCCACACGGCGCACAACCGTGGGTTGCGCGTCCTGGGCATTGGCCGCGCGGCCCTTGTTTAACGCCAGTACCTGCACCAGCCAGTAAATGCCGCGCCAGACGACATTGGCATTGTCCTTGGGCGCGGGCAGCACCACAGCCACGGCGGCGCAGACGGTCACCACCAGCGTCACCCATTCGCCCCAGGACGCGGGCAGGTAACCCAAAAGAGCCCCCACCACGTCCGATCCGGGCACGGTTTCCGCAGCGGACTCGGCCGCCGTCAGCACACAGGGGACCAGCACCGTGACCAGCACCAGAAAAAGGAAAAAGAACGACAGACTTTTTTTCATGGGAAAAACTCCTTATTGGTTTTCGCCGGGACAATGCGTGCGCTTCATCCAGCCGTCCGTGTACTTCCGCTGGCTGGGCTTCCCGGCGGCAAGCTCAATGTAGTGGGCTCCCTGCAGGCAATTGAGGGCGTGCACCAGCTTGTCCTCGTCCGTGCGCCGGGCCAGCAGCACGGCCATGGCTCCCAGCGTTTTGGGACCCACCGCGCCGTCCACGTTGAGATCGGCGAACAGGGGACCCTTGGCGCTTTTGTCGTAGTTGAACGCGTTGCACATCTGCTGGATCTTCTTTCCGGCGCCGCCCTTCCCCAGGTTCACGCTCTGCTCGAAGATTTCATTGGCCAGATTCTGCGGCAGCGCGCCCAGGCCAAGGCGGTTCCACCACTCCTCGCGGTACCAGTCGCGCAGGCAGGCCTTCAACTCGGGCAGGGTGGCCAGGTATTCGCTGAACGCCCGGCTTCCCCGGCGGAAGGACTGATGAGATTTGGCGGCGTCGACAATCCTCCAGCCGGGCCACTTGGGGAAAAAGTTGCGGGCGCAGCCTCCCCAGGTCTCTCCGCCGCGGTCGGAAGGGTCATCGCTGTAGCCTCCCTCAAAGGCTTCAAGGGGGGCGTAGGCGGCATCAAAATCAGCCATGACATTGCTCCTTGCAGGGTTAAGGGAGTTCAAAATTCTTTTCCTCGGTCACGCTGGTGAGGATGTAGCCGGCGCCGGTGAACTGGATGCATTCGTCCGTGTTCTGACGCACCCGGTAGATGTCGCTGCGGGTCTGCTCCTCGCGGTATTGCTCGGTGGTCAGCATGCCGGGCGAATCCTCCTCCCAGAGGAAGGTGCGGCCCAGGCAGGGCTCTTTCAGGTTCTGGCCGCCGCTGGACAGGCAGGCCAGCATGATCATGTCCGTGGGCCAGATAGCGGCGATTTCCTTGGGGCGACGCTTGGCGGCCTTGTTGTAGACGGCCCCGGCCACGATGATGTTCGGCAGGCTGAAATAGGCCTTCAGCTGCTCCATGGTCAGCTCGCCCCGGATGGCGTTGGGACTGGTGTACTTGATGCGCTCCATCACCGCGTCGCACATGGAGATGTGCTTGAGCACATCCTCATCCATGATCAGGGCGTTGGGCTTGAGGCCCACCGAGTAGCGGAAATAATCCTTGGCCCTGTTCACGTCGGCCAGGGGGTCGGCGTCGGCATAGCTGTTCCAGGCGTGCGCGACAGCGGTGTTTTTAAATGTCTTGGTGTCCATGACCCTGGCGGCCACCCGGCGCTCCTGGGAGCGCAGCACCATGAGGGTGGCCCGCTGCACGGCCACGGTTTCGGCGTCGAAGTAACGGGCGAACAGGGCGGCCTCGGTATCGTCCAGAGGTTCTTCCCAGCCGTTTTCCTTGCAGTTGAAGTCCTTGAAATCGAATTCCCAATCGCCCCGGGCGTAGGCCGTGCGGGGAGCACGCTGAGTGTCGGCCGTCTCCAGGATGGCCTCGGCCGGGATGACCGGGTACTGCGCCGACTGCAACGCGGTATTGAACGCGGGCAGCACCTGATGGCCGATAAAACCCTGCGTGGCGGCACTGAGGCTGTACTCGTAGGCCAGCACCCCCAGGTCGGGACGGATGATGGAATTTGTTCTGGGCATGACTTAGGCTCCTTCTTCGTCGGATGCGGTGCCGGCAGGAATCGGATTGAACACGGGCATGAATTCCACGAGGCCGCCGCCGCTGCCCGCCTGCAGGGCCATGCCCACCAGCGGGGCGCTGCCCGCATGGGGAACCACGGCCCCGGCCTCGCCGGAGCCGAGTAGTTGCCCCAGGGTGACGGTTGCCCCGCAGGCCGCCTCCAGAGTGCCGGGCGTGTTCAGCAGGCGCACGCCCACATGCTCACCCGCCGCGCGGGCCCCCACTTCGGTCACGCCCACCGGCACTTCGCCCGCGCCGCAGACGTCCAGGCCCGTGGCGGTCAGTTTGACCAGACAGTCCTGGGGGATGGGACCGGCGGCCACAAAGGTTTTTCGGGAATTCTCATAGTAAGCCATCACTTCCTCCCTTTCTGTTGCGCGTCGATCCACGCCTGATGCTCCTCGGGGTGAGCCGCGGCCATGGCCTGGATGGCCGCTCCGCGGCTGCACCCCGAGGCTTTGATGTGAGCCGCCACCAGGGCGTCGAAGTCCGGCGCGGCCGTGCTTTCCTCTTCGCCCAGAGCGGCCATGGGTGAGAGGGGCTTGCCTGCTGCGGCCGCCTTCAGGGCGTCCAGGGCTTCCTGTTGCTTGTCCGGCCTGGCCGGAGCCAGCACGCCCTGCAGGGAGGCAAGCACTTCCGGCGACACGCCGGAGGCAGCCACGGCCTTCAGACGGTCGGCATCCTCTTTGCCGAGGATGGTTCCGGCCAGAGCCAGGACCCGGTCCCGCTCCGCCTTCTCGCCCTCGGCCCGGGCACTGTCGCGCGCCTGGGCGTTGACGGACGCGGCCTCCGTTTCCAGCTCGGCCCGCAGTTCACGCACGGCCTCCGGATGTTGCGCTTTGAGTTCCGCAAGGTTCATGGTTGTCGACTCCTTGATGTGGCTGATAAACGCGGCCCGGGAACAGACCCGGTCGATGAGCCCCGCCTTCAGGGCTTCGCCCGCGATGAAAATTTTGCCGTCCGCCATGGTCAGGGCCTTTTCCCGGCTGACGCCGCGCCCCTGCTCCACGGCTTGCAGGAACAGCTCGTACACGTCGTCAATGCCGGACTGGAGGTAGGCGCGCATCTCGCCGGACAGCGGCTCCACGGAATTGCCCGCGGCCTTGTAGTGCCCGGCGGCGATGACGGTGTACTTGACGCCGTACTCATCTAGGGCTTTGGACATCTCGCAGTGCATCATGACCACGCCGATGCTGCCCACCCTGGCAGTGGCCGGAGCCGCGATTTCCCGCGCCCCGCAGGACAGCCAGTAGGCGGCCGAGGCCATGAGCCCGTCCGCATAGGCATACAGGGGCTTGCCCGCGCCGACAGCGGCCACAGCTCCGGCCAGTTCCTCGATGCCGTCCACGCTGCCGCCGGGCGAATCCACGTCCAGCAGAATGGCCCGCACGGCCGGATCGGCTTCGGCCCGGCGCAGGGCCGCGCTGATGCCGCGCATCGATGTCAGCAGGTCCAGACCCCAGAAACGGAGGCCGTTCTTGGTCAGGGTGCCGGTCACCGGCACGATGGCCAGCGAACCGTCCATGCGATACGGCGGATTATCTTCCGCCCGGGACGCGCCCGCGCGGGCGGCCGCAGCTTCCGGCGCGTCAGCCAGATGTTGCAGGCTGTCCGCGAGGCTGGTCAGGGCGTCGGCCTTGATGGCCCACAAGCCGGAAAGAGAGGTCAGCAGACTGGCCAGACTCATGCGATTTTCCCCCGCTCCGGGCGTGCAAAGGATGGTTGCGGAAACAAGTTCCGCAAACGCCCGCCCTTCGCTATCAGCTCGCTACCGCTCGCGACTGCCGTCGGCTTTAAGGTTCTCATCCTTCCTCCCCCTCCTGTGTTGGGGTTTCATCGTCGCCGGTCTCATCATCGTCGCCGGGCTCGTTCTCCGGCGCGGCGGACGCTTCGGCGGACGGCGGGGTCTGCTTCGGTTCCAGGCCCAGCTTTTTGAGCAGGCGCTCTTCCCGCTGGCGTGTCCGGGCCACGGTCTCGAAGTCCAGGCCGCGGGCATGGCAGATGGCGGTGCGGGTGTCGGTCAGGGAATCCAGGGCCAGCTGCTCCGCATTGCGCTCCTTCACGGGTTCGATCTGTCCACGCGGAGGCCGAGTCCAGACGCAGGCCAGCCAGGCCCGGGTTATGGCCGGAGAGTCATACAGGGACGGCGCGCCCGGGGGCACGGCCAGCATGCCGCGCAGCCAGGCTTCCTCCATGACCATGCTCCAGACCGGGTCCAGATAGCCGCGCACATCCCATTCCTGGAACAGGGTGTGCAGCTTCCAGACTTCCAGCAGGGCGGCCCGGGCGCTGCTGTAATTGGTCTTGGAAAAATCCTTGCTGACCATTTCGTAGGGCTGGCCGGTGGACGCCGCAGCGGCCCGGAGCACGCGCTCATAAAAGGCGTCGAAGGTCGGGCCGGGCCGGGTGGAGGATATGATGTGCGGCTTGTCGCCGGGGTTGCCCGTGGTCAGGGTGCCGGGCTGCACCTGCAGGGCGTAGTCGCGGCCGCCCATGGCCTTGCTGCCGGAAAACCCCCCGCCGGCCGCTCCCATGATGTCCTGTGGGGTTTCGATGAACACGGTGAAGCTGGCCGCGATGAGCGCGCCCACCAGCTCGTAGTCCACGTAGTCCGCCAGATCGCGGAACTGCTTCATGGCAGGGGAAAGAATGGAAACTCCGCGCACCTGCTCGGGCATGCCGGAATGATAGCGGTGCAGACAGGCGTAACGATGGCCCACCATGCGCGGCACATAAATGAAGTGTTGCGAGGTGAGCCCGGCCAGCGGCATGTTGTCCGGCGGGCTGGCGATGAAATAGCCCCTGGGCCGATTGTACGGCCCCAGATGCACGCCGCCCCGGATGTCCGCCCGGCGCATCAGGTCACCGGGCGTGCGCAGCCGGGCGGGGTGCAGTGGCTGAAGGGCCAGGCCAAACGTCCGGCCCGGCTCCTCCAGCCACACGGGGAGGTGGAGGAACTCGCCCGTGATGAACATGCTGCGCTTTGATTCGTACTGCAGATCGTCGAAGTGCTGCGTGCCTCCGGCGTGCGCTTCCCTGCACCAGACCTTCCAGGCGGCCTCGGCCGAGTCCGCGAAGTCCTGGGCCTGATCATCGGTGATGCCCAGCGTCCCGGCGTCCGGATAGGACTGCGGCCGCAGGCCGGGCCCCACCACGTTGAGCGCCAGGGAATCCACACAGCTGGCCGCGTGCCCGTCGTTGGCCGCTAGGGATTCGGCCCGCTGCATGGTGTTGTCCAGGGCGCGCGTCTCGGACAGGCGCTGCTCCCGGCGCGGATTCCAGCTCTGCAGCGTCCCTTCCTGGGAGGCGGACAGACGGCGCACGCCGGTCACCAGACCGGAGGCCATCTGCCCGGCCGCGGCCATGGCGTAACGGGCCTGCATGCGCCTGGCGCCCGCCACCGGCGCGATGTAGCTGACCAGACGGTCCAGAAAGTTGGGACTGATGTCCAGGGGGGCGCGCATCAGTATTCCCCCCTGCCGCCGCGGCCGGGCACCAGCTGGGCGAAGCGCGGACCGGCGAGGCCAGCCAGCTCATCCTCAACAGTGGGCTGGGCGTTGAGCCAGTCCAGAGTGCTGCGGATTTCCGCCAGGTCGGCCCGGCGCAGACGGCGGGAGCCGATGGTGTACTCCTGTCCGGCCGCGCACTTGATCAGGGCCGTATTCCAGGCTTTGATCTGGGCTTCTTTCTGCTCGCGGGTGAAAACGGCCATGGCGACATTCTCCGCTACGCGCCGGGAACGGTGTGCGGCGAGGCAAGCTCGACCGCCCGGCGCTGCGCTATCTGTTCGCTGCCGCTCACGACTGCGTCGCCTGCGGCAGGTTCGCAAAAATGCGGGGCACTTTTGCGAGCATGTACACCGCCGGGGGAGTCATGTCAGTCCACAGTGGACACAGTGGACAAAATGGAGACAGTTTTTTCAGGGCCAAAAACGCCCGCAAAGCCAGTAACGGCGCGGCTTTTTTTGGTGCAACAGTTAGGTGCATAAAACGGCTTTTAAAAAAAATTCGCCCGCAGCCGGGGTGACGGCTGCGGGCGACGGTAACAGTCTGTTTTTTTTGATTTTTATGATTAGATCAGGCACAGGCCAAAGTAGACGCTCTTGCCGCCGCGCTTGCGCCGGGCAAAACGGGTGGGCATGACCCGGCCGAAGATGTGCTGGCTCGGCACGGGCTCGTTGAACTTGCCGCACCACCAAGCCGTAAAGGCATCATACAATCTGGTGGCGTTGACGCGACCGTGCTCATCCGCCCGGCACTTTTCCTCGGCAAACTGGACGATGCGCCGGGTTTCCTCTTCCGCGCCGCCCGAAGGCACATAGCCAGCCGTCATCATGCGGCACAACTGCCTGAACCAGGCCACAGCCGCCTCTGACCCGGCGTCATCCAGCCGGGCCGTCTGCAGGGCATCCTGCCAGACACGCTGACGAAGCCCCGGCTTGAGGCCGTACATTTCCGGAATGTCGGGCATGGCATAACGCCCCGTTCCCGGCGCGGCATTGGGCATGGTATAGGTCCCGGTACGGCGCAGGGTGGGCAGGACTTCGGCGCGCACCCATTTCGAGAACGCCCTGGCTTCGGGCTTGCGGGAGCGGAAGACCAAAGAGTAGAGGCCGGATTCGGAAACCATCGTGTACTGGTGGGGAATCCCCTCACGGGGATTACCGTCGGGATTAGCGACGGTAATCTTTTCATCTTCATCCAGCCCGGCGGTGGCATCGCGATTATTCTCAATACCAAGCACCCGACACACATCCTTGGCCACGAACCAGGGATCGCCCTTTTCGTCCAGCATGGAACGCACAAGGTTCTCGCCAAAAGCGAAAGGCACCAGATTCCGTTCAGATTGCATATTCATAAAAAACCTCCACAGTTTTGCCCAAGCGTAAGCATATTTTCCATAACAGCGTCAAATAAAAAATGAATCAGGACATTTCGCAGGACAATTATTTTGCGGTTTGTCCTGTATGTATCCTGTTGCGCTCATTGACGATCACTCCAGTGACGGCAATTTTACCCGCACGGAGGGGCATTTTGCATTTACTTCGGCAAATACCTGAAGAAGCTTGCGGTCCACATCCTCAATCAGAACCCAGAGCAAACGGCCCTGCGCGGGCGATCCACTCTGGCGTACCAGTTCGGCATGGGCCATGAGCGGGGTCAGCAGATCCGTGGTCAGCGTACTGCCCAGAGACACGGCGTTACGCATGGGCCGCCTCCGCTTCCGCAGCACGGCTACGGGCAAACAGCTCGTTATGGATCTGATCGAACACGCTGCCGATAAGCACGGCCTCGAGCTCCGGATCGTTGGTGCAGCTCTTGCGGATGTGCCGGATGGAGGCCATGTAGGGATCGGCGCAATGGGCGAACCGCCAGACGGGAAAGCAGACGGGCATGAGTCTAGGCATGGTCCGCCTCCCTCTGCCCGGCCAGGCCGGAAAGACGGTTGCGGACGTCGCGCAGGTCGGACCAGGCCCCGGCAAGGACACGCGTCGCGCCGCCGGCCGGGCTTGCGGGAGAGGAATCCAGAAGGGAAAAATAGCCTTGCAGCAGGGCAAGCCTGCCCATGACGTCGTCAATGACGGCAATGGAGCAGCAGCATTGACCAAGGGCCGCGCCACGAAGAACGGGAAGGAACTGAGACATGAGGCACCTCTGATTTTCTTATTGGCCTCTCGCAGAACGCAAAAAGGCCGGGAGCTAAGAACCGTCAGAGAACGGCGGGCATATTCCCCCGAAGGGTGTTGTATTAGCCCACTCCCGGCCATGCAGCCGATGGATGCGCCACCGCTTTTCCTGTGCGGAGGGCACAAAAAACGCCACGCTCACGGGTTGGCAGCCGTCTCTGAAGGTGTTCTTAGGCACCTGTCAAATTGCTTGCCAAAATGAAAGTTACTTGTCAACATATATTTAAAAGGAAAAGAAATGAAATATGTCCATGAATTATCGTATTTGGAATTTAATGATTTTTATCATGACATACTTCCAACTGGAAACTTGGGCAAAACTTTAAGAGGTTTCATTTTTAGAGGCGAATCAACTTCCTCATATAAATTATTGCCTACTTCCTTGCGGATAGAGAAGCAGCAAGACTTGTGGAAGATGAGTAGAATAGCTGATGTTATAGAAAAGAGAGAATTTGAAGATAATCAAATTATGGCCGAATTACATGCGCTAAAAAATTTTTATAAGTTAGCTAATAATCAAGGTCTTCCTCTGCCTTCTATAAAAGATTTTATTTGTGGATATGATGATGTATTTTCTTCATCTTTTTTTCCAAATAAAATGACGGAATGGTTGTCCACGGAATTTGTTGAACTTGCAGCACTTGCTCAACACTTTGGAGTGATGACTAGACTCTTGGATTGGACATATAATTTTCATGTAGCTTTATATTTTGCTTCAATTGGTGCATGTAAGCGAAAGGAAAAAAACGGTTTGATTGAAAATGATAAAATTATATTATGGGCTCTTGATGTCGAATTTATACAAACACTTGAATATCCATATTCACCTTTGAGATTTATTGTTCCATCTTATGCCATGAATAAAAATATCTATGCACAGCAGGGTATTTTGTCGCATTGGATTTTGAATTTAAATGATAAAAATAAAATAAAAAGTGCAAAAATTCATCGTGTTAATCGAACTCCACTTGATGAGTTAATCGAAAACCATGAATGGATATCGAATAAACCTATTTTATACAAAATATCTCTTCCTGTGAGTAATTCGAATTTTATTTTTTCTTTTTTATATAATTTAGGATATTCCGCCTCTAAGATTTTTCCTGGGTATAACAATATAGTAAGAGAAATGGAAGAATATAGATTTCTAGTAAGAATTTAAAAAATTTACCTTGCTGATATGATTGATCCTGATTTTTTTTAATATCTGATGCGACTTAATTAGCCTTGACAAATTACCCTAATAGGTTAATTTAACTCTATGGAAAAACACTCGCCACATTGTCCACTGGACAAAGTCAAAGAACTGGCCGGGGCCGGAAAAATTCGTGCCACAGCCACAGCCGTGCAGTGTGCCCGCCAGCTGGGATTTCGCGGCGACGCCTTGTTTGAGGAAATCCTTAAGCTTGAGCGGAGCGAATTCTATAAGAGCATGACCACCTATGAAAACCACAAGGTGTGGCAAGACGTTTACCGCCACAGCTGCCGGGCGGGCATGCTTTATATCAAGCTGACGGTTCTGGACGATGTGATCATCGTGTCTTTCAAGGAGTTATAATTATGATATGTCCTGTATGCGGCGGCGCGGAACTTGTTCACGGCGTCCATTCGACGCTGTACACCTATAAAGGACGCACCGCCTCTTTCCCACTGGAAGGAGACAAGTGCCCGGCCTGCGGCGAACTGGTACTGGCCAAGACCGAGTGTAACAAAATGAATGAGTTGATGGAGCAGTTCGAGCGGTCGGTGAATACTGAGCTGTATGATCCGGAATTTGTTCTCACGGTCCGGAAAAAGCTTGGCCTCAACCAGCGCCAGGCCGGCGAAATATTCGGCGGCGGGGCGAATGCCTTCTCCCGCTATGAGCTGGGAAAGGCAAAGCCGCCACAAACCTTGCTGCAACTGTTCCGGCTCCTGGACAACGATCCTTCGCGGCTCCAGGAGCTGCAAGGCTCGGGTGATACGGGGGGCGGATATCAAGCGCGGCCCTGAGTTACTCAACCTGAACTTGGAAGGGAGGAAGCGATTCCTCCTTTTTTTACGCCTCCGGCTCCACCCGGCGGCTGGCCAGGTAGGCCTCGATACTGCTCACCGTCACCTGCAAGCCCTTGCGGTTGCCGATGCGGAAGGCCACCAGCCTGCCGGACGCCACCAGCTTGTAGACCCAGGATACCGTACACCCCAGACGGGCGGCCGCTGTCTGCACGTTGACCCGCGGCCCCTTGGCCCGGTCATGCGGGAGATTGGCGTTCCTGGCCATGCGGCCTCCTAATACTCGCTCCGGCCACGCAGGAAGCCGGGTCGGTTGCGTTGGGGCGTTTCCCGCACGGGCAGCACCCGGGAGGGAAGCGGCGGGCGGGCGATCATGCCGGCCCGGGGGACCATGTCGCGGACGTCAGGCACAGCGGGACGGGCCAGCCGGGCCTGGGTCGCCGCCATAAGCTCCCGCTCCACGATCATCTGGAAGCTGGGCAGCCAGGCTCCGTCCACGCAGGCACTGGCCATGACGGTGCAGTCCAGATAGTGGTTGTTACGGTTTTTGCGCACCCAGGCCAGTTTGCCGTTGCGGTCCCGCACCAGCGCCTCGGCGCAGATCTGCGCGGCAAAGGACTGGTCCGTATCACGGTTAAGCGTCATAGGCTGGCGCGCATCGGGCTCCAGGCGGGAGAAAATCAGGCCCTTAAAGTAATACGTATCCAGCAGATACAGCCACAGGCCCCCGGGAATGCGTATCCGGGAGCTGGGCAGGCGGTCGATCATGGTGGCGCGCACCGGCGTGTGCGACTCATGCGACGCGCCCTTGCAGGCGAACACCTTGCCGGCGCCATGACGGCGCACATAGTTGTAGACCTCCTCGGTGCGGGACACCACATCCTCCTTGCCGCGGGTGCCGCCGGAGTCCATACCCGCCCGCCAGATGCCCAGGCTCTCCCCTCCCCTGGGGGAGTCGGCCTCGAAGGGGTAGTAGGTTTCGTGCAACAGGGCATGCACGGCATCCCATTCAGGCAGGCGGCCGTAGTCGATGAGCGCGGAGGACAGGTCCGGCCGCCAGGCGTAGACGCAATACCAAAAACCGCGCTTCTGCACGTCCACCCCGGCGGTCAGGGCCACAGCGTCGCCGGGTACCGTCCGGGCGGGCAGATCAGGGTCCACCCGCTCAAGGATACGGCTCTCCTCGGTCTCCATTTCCACGGCCTGATACGGCAGCGCCCACATCCCATTGACATACTGCTGTTTTACGGCCGGGGCGTCGGAGGCCTCGGCGCGCATTTTTTCGGCCATGATCTCCGACAGCGAGACGTTTTTGGACAGGATGGCAGGCAGGTAAAAGCCCACCTTGCGCGGGTGGGGCACGGGGTCATCCGCCACCCACCGGCCCATGCCCACGGCCCGGTCGCGCAAGTAGTCGGTCCAGGGGTAATTGCAGTGGGAGCACTTGTAGCGGGCCAGCTTGCGGCGCTCCACTTCCTTTGGATCGTTGCACTTTTCCGCCAGCGCCAGGCCCGCCTCCTCAAGCCGGTTATACTTCATGCAGGCCGGACAGCGCGCCTCAAAATGGCGCACCTCATCGCACTCTTCCAGGGCCTGCACGATGCTGCACTCGCTGCCGCCAATGGGCTTGGACACGCGCAGCACCTTGCGCGTGCGGGAGTAGGACCGCGTCCGCTCCAGGAACTCGGCCACGGGCACGCCCTGCCCGGCAATCTGCTTGTACAGGGCCTCTTCGTCCAGCATCAGGTCCTGAATCGAGATGGATGCGCGCTGGGACGGCGACTGCGCGCTGGCCAGGAACAGGGATGTGCTGTCGCGGAAGGTGATCTGGGACGCCTTGACCTTGCGCAGCTCCGCCCTGGTGGCGGGACTGGCCTTGAACATGGGCAGAAGCTTGTTGGCCACCACCTTTCCCAGGGCGTCGTCGTCCTGCATGGCCAGCATGCGCGGCCCGGGCCGCCGGTCCACCGAGTAGGCCAGGGCCGCGTGCATGACCAGAGTCTTGCCGGTCTGGGCGGAGCCGGAGACATCCACCTCTTCCACGCCCGGCAGGGACCAGGTGTCCATGATCTCCACAAGATACGGGTTTACGTCCTTGCGATAGCGCGCGCCGGCATAGGGGCCATCCTTGACGATCAGGTTGGATGCCGACCAGTCGGACAGCGGGACGTAGGGCCGCTTGCGGAAAATATGGCGTTCGCCGGGGGTGAAGCGGAACCGGGACATCAGGCTTCTCCGTCAGGCTCCGGGGGCAGAGGCAGCTCGGGCAGATCTTCGGCGGACACGCCGAAGTCACGATCCGCCGCCCAGGCATCCATCCAGTCGGACGTGGCCTCGCTCCACCATTGCAGCAGTTCGGGCAACCTGCTTTCATCGCCACGTACCAGGGCGATGATCTCGCCGGCCTTGCGAAAGCCGAATGACTCGATCTCGGAGCGGAAGAACAACGCCCGGGCGGACAGATCCTCCTCATGCTGGGCGCGGGGCATCAGCGCCCCCTGCTCTTTGGCCAGCTTCAGGCGGGCGCGTTCGGCGCTGTAGGCCTTCAGCTTGGCGTCAGCTTCCAGCCGGCCCACTGTGGCGTCGGACAGGGCGCGGTTTTCGGCCTGGGCAATGGGGTCCAGGTGCGCAGCCGCGTAGCCCATCAGCGCCCCCTCTTCGAAGTTGCCGTCGGCGTTTTTGGCCACCTTCCGGGCCTGCACGTCGCGGTTGAACTGGCTCTTCGAGATCTTAAAGCCCTGGTCGCGCAGAAATGCCGCCGCGTCCAGCTGCGTTTTGAACACTCGCATGGATGTGCCGCCTCCTTGTTGCAGCCGGGACACTTCCTCTTCCACGGCCGCCTTCGCCCTCTTGAACGCGGCGATGTTATCCTGGGTCGGGCTCTGCTTCATCAGCCGCTTGGTATCTTCCTTGGCCCGGATCAGAAAGGCCAGATCGTTCTCGGCGCTCTTCTCGGCCAGCGCCAGCAGATCCAGATCATCAGTCATGGGACGCCTCCTCAACGGCCTTGCGGGAGGATTCACGCACCACCCGCTTGAAAGTTACAACCCAGACCCACGGGTTTACGCTCCAGCCAAGGCCGCGCGCGGCATAAAGCTCGTCCCAGATCCTCCAAAAACCCCATCGGTAGGACGGCTGGGAGGTCACGCCATCAAATCCCGGATGCGAAAATGCCGGGCGGACACCTTCGACCTGCGCATCTTCTTCACTGATATCCCGCACCCGCTCCACACGGACGTCGGTAATCTCCAAGGTGATGCGGGACAGGATGCGGGGCATATGGATGGAGGGTGTCCAGCCGCGCGCATACACTCCCACATTGACGGGATAATCTGGATTGTCGGCACGATAAATACACCGGTGTGAGTACATTCCTCCAGGCAAATCCGGTTCCCCATATGTGACGTCGTGCATATGCCATTCATAAAACAACGTCTCCCTGACCCACAGGCGGTCGCCGGGCTGGCCGAAAGGGCACTGTCGTTGCGGATCAACCGGCCGCCGCGTCTGCGTCTTCTGCCCGGCCAGGATAGCCCGGACCATATCGTCGTTAAACAGTATCGGGCGCTCTTTCATGCTTCCTCCACAGCTTTGCGGGCGGCTTGCAGAGTTGGCGCATACGGTTGACCAGTGACAGCATGTACTGCGGCCTTGCCGGTGTATTCCTGCCAGCGGAGGATGGTGCCGTCGACGTGGTGCGGGTCCAGATCCATGAGGTTGCAGCGACGGCCCAGGCGCTCACCGGCGATCAGCGTGGTGCCGGAGCCCCCGCACAGATCGGCCACCAGCCCCCCCCGAGGGGAAGAGTTGGCCAGCATTTTCTCCACCAGCGCCACAGGCTTCATGGTGGGATGCTGTTTGGACTTCTGGGGTTTGGGCGCGCTGACGATGGTCGAAGCTAGCTCCTCCACCATGATGTCCTTGCCGCTGATCCGCAGAATGGAATCGCCGCAGGCCACCTGCCAGACATTGTCCGACACGCGGATGATCGGCTCCCCCGCGAAATGCTCGAACAGGGTGGTTTGCTTGCGGTCGCCGTACCATGTGTGCTTGCCGGTGGGCTTCCAGCCGTAGAGAACCGGCTCGTGCTGCCAGTGGTAGTCGCCGCGCGACAGCACCAGCTGGTTTTTCCGCCAGATGAGCACAGCGGACAAATAGAAACCCGCAGCATGGAACGCCTTGCGGAAGGCCATGCCGTCACCGGCCTCGGAGTGGGCCACGTAGATGGCCCCGCCGTCGCACAGGATGTCGGACGCTGAGATCATCATCCGGCGCAGGAAGGCGTCAAACTGCTCCGGAGACATCTTGTCGTTCTTGATTTTACCGGCCTTGGCCTTGTAATCCACGTTGTACGGCGGGTCGGTCCAGACCATGTCTGCCTGCTCCCCGGCCATCAGCGCGGCCACGTCGGCGGGCCTGGTCGAATCGCCGCACATCAGGCGATGCATGCCCAACAGCCAGACGTCCCCCACGACGCTGGTGGGCACCTCGGGCTCCTCGGGCACGGCATCCGGATCTTTCTCGTTGTCGGCCACCGTACCGGCCAGAAAGGCGTCCAGCTCCCGGTCGGAAAAGCCGGTCAGGGACAGGTTGTCCAGTTCCAAGCGCAGCTCGGCCATCTCGGCCCGCAGCGCTTCATCGTTCCAGTCCGCCCAGGTTGCGCTGCGGTTCACCAGCAGGCGGAAGGTTCGCACCTGTGTGGGCGTCAGATCGTCCTGTACGATAACCGGCGCTTCGGCCAGCCCCAGCTCACGGGCGGCCTCCAGGCGAACCTCGCCGTCGACCACCTCGCCGTCCGCCGTCACCAGCAGGGGCACGCGGAACCCCCACGTCCGCAGGGCTTCCACCATCTTGGGCAGGGCCGTGTTCCGATCCTTCAGCTGACGGCCGTAGGAATGCAGGCGTTCCAATGGCCAGAGTTCGATATGCAGATCAGACATCGGCCACCTCCACGGCAAAACCGTCGCTGCTGTATGGCGACGCCAGATAAATCCGCTGTTCACCATTCATCGGGCACCTCCAGGCTGTAGTTAAGAAAGTTCTTGGCCGTGATCAGATTTTCCGGGTTGCGAGACAGCCACTCCCACACATCCCGGGAGCGATCCGCCAGCTGCAGAAAAGCGTCCACCTTGTCCCGGTGTTCTGCCGCCCAGACGCAATCGTAGTCCCAGCGGGTGCCGACACAATTGCCGCCCTCATCCAGAAAGCGCGTGAACGTGATGGGTATCTCACGCCACATGGCGTCCAGCTGTCGCACGTCCGGCGGGGGCACGGGCCTTTCTTCTTCGCGCCCCTCCACCTGCGAGGGCATGTCAAGCGGCTGTCCTGACGGCGTGACCATCCGGAGGCCCGCCGGAATGCCTGCCTGCAGCCACAGGCGCAGGTTCTCGCCCGCAGCGAACGCCTCGCCCGGGTCCTTGCCCGTGGGCACCGGCCAACGCTTGGCGCGGGGGAATGTGCGTTCCCAGCGCGGCCAGCCGTCGGCGCCGGCCTTGTCCATGTCCAGAGCCACCAAGATGCAAAGCGCCTCTTGCAGGCGCTCGAAGACGTCCCGTGATAGGTTACGAATGTTGCTAGTCATGGATGCCACGCAATGCACCAGGTCGCCGGCCAGATAATGCAGCAGGATCGCGTCCAGTTCGGACTCGGTGACCACCACGATTCCGCCGCCCTCATACAGCGACGTGGTACAGGGGAGCCAGAGCACATCCATGGCGCTACCGGGCACCACGAAATACTTGCATTTGGGCCAGAACTGCTCACGGTCGGCGTCCAGGCGACGGATACGGACCCGATGCACCACGCCTGTGCCGCCAGGGCCGGGAAGGATCTGGGGGATCACGATGCCGCGTGGCAACCACAGGCGCTTCGGCTTGCCGTCCTCCTTGGTTTCAGGCGGCAGGCCCCAGACCTCCCGGGGGCGGATGATGCTGTTGTTGCCTTTCTCGCCCGGGTTGTAGCCCAGCTTGTAGCGCCGCACTGCCGTGGCATCGATGCCGCGGTCGGTCAGCCAAGCCATCTGTACGGGCGTATTAACCAGATGCTCCGTCGCCCAAGCCACAAAAGCCCTGGCCCGGCCTTGCCACACCGGCCGGTTCACACCCTCCAGCTGACCCAGCTCTCCGAAGACGGCCTCGAACTTCTCGGCCCTTTTGGCCGGGGGCAACGACGGAGCCTTCAGGTTGGCCACCGGCGTCACGCCTACCCGCTTGCAGGCGTCGGCATAGCTCATCCCTGCGTAGTCCCGGAGGAACTGGATGCCGTCCCCCTTGGCGTCGCATTGGCGGCACCAGAAGTAGCCCCGGCCATCCTGCTGCTCCGGCCAGATGTTGCAGCGATCCTTTCCGCCACAGCAGGGGCAGGGAGACGCCCATTCCTTCGCGGTTTTCTTGACCGGGGTCAGGCCGTGTTCCAGAAACAGGTCGGTAATGTCGGCTGGCATGATCAAATCTCCAAAGGTCCTGAAAGGTCCTGTAAAATATCTTGCCCTTATCTTACTGTTTTATTTTATCTTTCTGAGAACAGGACAATATGACTTTAACGCGGATACATGCACACAAATCGCCGCAACCGTTAACGCGTTGGCCCCTCCGGGGAGATGTCCTTTTGTCATAGCGCACCTATCCTAGCGATATATAAAAACATCGCCGCAGGCCCTTCCTTTTTAAAATGTCCTGGCAATGTCATAAGCTCCTAACCTCCGGACTTACCTCCAGAGCCAGGCCGAAGCTTGTCGCCGTCGTCGCTGAACTCAACGCCAAAGTAATAGGTATGTCCCCCTACTTTGCGCCTCTCAAGCTTGGCGGACAGCTGTCGGCCAAAAACATGCATGGAGGGCACGGTCTTGGCCGACACATATTTTTTGTACCAAGCATGGTAGACCTCGTAGATTTCCGTGGCGCTTAACCGTTCCTCGGGGCTGACGGTTTTTTGCAGGCATTGCTCGATGAACAGCTGCATCGTGTCCTCTTCCACCCGGTAATCGGCCGTGGATTGCGTTATGCTGGGCGGCGGAATCAAGCCTTCCTTCTCGTACAGAAGGCAGCCCCGCACCAGCCAAGCCAGGATACCCGGCAACTCCTCCTCCAGCTTTTTCTCCAGCTTGGGGTTACGCTGCCGATCAAACTCGCCGGTCGGCTGGTCCACAAAACGGTAGGGAAAGTTGATCAGCTTCAGCCGCTCCCAAAACGCGGTATCGTGCGCCGGGGCCCTGGGGAGGAAGTTGGTCAGGAGAAACAGTGTATGCGTGGGACGGAACTCAGTGTTTTCCTTGTCCCAGAGATAACGGCCGGTCAGCGAGTCGGAGCCGGAGAGCAGCTTCACCTGCGAAGTTGAAAACCGCCTGTTCTCATTGGTCTCCGACGCCCAGACGACGCGCAGACCGTTGAGGTTCATGATGGTAGGCGACGCGCTGTCCGGGTCCTTGGGCACGTTGCGATCCAGCAACATCTCGGCGGGCACCGGCCCCATGTACGGCCCAAGCACCTTCTTGAGTGTCTCCATGATCACGGTCTTGCCGTTACGGCCTCGGTCGCCGTAGAGCATCAGGAACAGCGGCTCTGTGGACTGCCCGGTAATGGCGTAGCCCAGCACCTTGTGCAGATAGTCAATGACGCCCTCATAGGTGCCGATGATTTCCGACAGGCTTTGCTCCCATATTGGTGCCGGCGTATCGAGGCCCTTCCATTCCACCGGGCAGGCCCGGCGCATAAAGTCGGACGGTCGCCCAGGGCGATGCTCCCCCGTGCGCAGATCGACCACGCCATTCGTCACCCCCAACAGCCAAGGGTCCACATCCCAGATATCGGGCTTGGTAATCAACGGATCGGCATTGGCCAGGGTAAATTTGATGCACGCATTCACCCCCCTGGAGCTGTTGAGGTAGTTCGCCCGCTTGGTCAGCCGCTCGGCCGCGGCCCCCAGGCGGGCCGCCTCCTCTTTGTCCCCTGCGTCGCGGGCCTCTGTGGCCAGCTTGTCATAGTGGGCCGCGATCTCCCGATACTTGACGCCTACCTCTTCGACGGACGCCTCCACCCGGTGGATATGCGTGGTCTCCCAGTGCTGGCCGGTCCAGACGTACCAAGTTTTGATCTCCGGCACGTACACTAGCTTGCCGCGGAACAGCGCGCTGTGCAGGATGCCGTCGCCCTTTTCGGTAAATTTTGAGCAGCGGGATACAAAGTCCGGCGTGATGGCCTCAATGTCCGGTGCTGGCTGCGCGTCCTGTTCCTCTTGCACTTTGCTGGCCACCAGAGCGGCCATTGTCTCCAAGGCCGCCTGGTCATTCTCAGCCATGGCGCACCTCCAGGGACACAGACACCTCGGGACTCCGGAGTACTGCACGCAGCATCATCTTTGCTGCGCCGGAATGATCCCAGATTCCCAGGAAACAAAACCCATAAAATCCCCGACCTCTCGGGGTCGGCATTCCGTCCCTCACCCGTAGCGCTAGGAAGGACCCGTGGCCGCTCGGCAACTCGCCCGTCGACCAGGACATTTTGCCGTGTCTTTTTTGAAAAGGGGGGCGCGGGGAGGGTGAGGCCGCGCCCCCCTGGAGGTCGCCGGCGACGCCGGGGATGAAGGAGGCGCCCGCTACCAGCGAGGACCACCAGGCGTCATGCTGGCCACAGGCATGGCCCTGGACGTCAACATGTGTGCCTAGACGACGAGCGTCATGCTGGCCAAGGGCATACCGTTGAATGAGGGCATAGGCGGGCGCGCCCGCCCAGATGCATGGCAGGAAGGAAAAGGCATAAGGGGGAGCAAGGGAACCGGAGACTCGGTCACTTACGTAAATGCCACCTCCACAGGCAAGGGGCCAGGAAGGGGCTAGAAGGCTGTAAAAACAGAAAAAGGACTCATGCTTTTTCAGCATAAGTCCTTGATTTCTTTGTGGTGCCGAGGGACAGAATTGAACTGCCGACACGGGGATTTTCAGTCCCCTGCTCTACCAACTGAGCTACCTCGGCCCATGTGGGAAAGTCTTGTACCCGCTTGGCGCGGCTTTGGCAAGCCTTTTTTGGGGAAATTTCCCGCGAAAACTTGAATCTTGCGCATCTTCCGGCCATACTCGCGTTGTTTGCAGCCCAGCCAAGGAGTTCCCGTGCAATTTCGTGCCTCAGTCCCCCCGATTTTACGTGAAATGCAAGCCCTGCGCACCCTGGGCGTGTGGCGGCTCATGTTGCAGGCCCTGGTCACGGGCGGCATCACCGGCGCGGTGATCGGCCTGTTTCGCCAGACCTACACCCTGATCAATACGGCAGTTGTGGACTATGTGCACGGCCACAGCCTGTCCGACCCCCTGGTGGGCCTGAGCATCTTCGTGGCGCTGGTTCTGCTCGGCCTTCTGGCCTGGCAACTGCTGCGGCATGAACCGCTGATCAGCGGCAGCGGCATCCCCCAGGTGGAACTGACCGTGGCCGGGCATCTGCCCATGCGCTGGGTCACGGTCATCTGGGCCAAATTCGTGGGCACCCTGGTGTCCTTGAGCGGCGGGCTTTCCGTGGGCCGCGAAGGGCCCTGCATCCAGATGGGCGCGGCCGTGGGCTGCGGCGTGGGCCGCATCTGGCATGACGACAAGGCCCAGACCATGCCGCGCTATCTCATCGGCGGCAGCGTGGCCGGGCTCACGGCGGCCTTCGGCGCTCCGGCCGCCGGGCTCTGTTTCGCCTTTGAGGAAATGAAAACCGTGATCAGCGCGCCCATGCTGCTGTTTGCCGCGCTGGCCGCCGCCTCGGCCTGGTTTGTGATCGAAGTGCTCTTCGGCTTCGGGCGGGTTTTTCCCTTCCACAATACGGGCACGCTCTCCCTGCTGCAATGGTGGATCGTGCCCCTGCTGGGCGGCATGGTGGGCATGCTGGGCGCGGCCTACAACGCCATCCTGATCCGCCTGACCCACTGGGCCGACCGCAGCCCGCTGATGCCCCAGCCCGTGCGCGTGCTGGCCCCCTTTCTGATCAGCGGCCTGCTGCTCTACTTCTACCCCCAGGTGCTGGTGGGCTTTGGTCCGGGCGCGCTGGATCTGGAAGGCCTGGCCCTGCCGCTGGGCGCGCTCTTGCTGCTGCTGGCCGCCAAAATCCTGTTTTCCTGCGTGAGCTTCGCCTCTGGCGTGGCCGGCGGCCTGCTCATGCCTATGCTGCTCGGCGGCGCGTTGGCCGGCGGTTGCGCGGCCTCGGCCCTGCTCTCCCTGAACTGCATCGGCCCGGAACAGGGCGCCACCCTGCTTATTCTGTGCATGGCCGGGCTGTTTGCCTCCACGGTGCGCGCGCCGCTCACCGGCGCGGCCCTGCTGATCGAAATGACCGGCTCGCTGCACAACGCCCCGGCCATTGTGGTCACATCCTATCTGGCCGCCCTGGCCGCCAACTGCCTGAATTCGCCGCCGGTCTACGACAGCCTGAAGCAACGCGCCGTGGACCAGGAAAAAGCCCGGCAAGCCAAAATCGACCAGGCCGCCGGTGCTCCGGGCGCAACCACATAGAATCAGAGTCGCGGCATGCGCGGTGAGCCCGGAAGCCGGATGTCTTTCGGTAACCGGCCCGCTGCATGGGTTCATCGCCGTGCGCACGATCAAGAATCATTTTTATTTGTATATAACATATTGAAATATAAATATAAATAAAAAAATACTTGCAATAGTACAGATCATTGCTTACATATGGTGCCTCCCATCAATATTACAAGGCGAACGTCATGACCCGCAAAGACCGTACTGAAGGCATTTACAGCCGCCGTGAAGTGCTCGACGAGAGCGAGCGCCGCCAATACTGCCTGATCCAGCTCAAGGATCTGCTCTCTTACGCCTACCGCTATTCGGAAGACGTCAAAAAGCGTTTTGACCGCGCGCAGTTCAATGTGGAGAAGTTCAAGACTCTCTCGGACATCAAGCACATCCCCATTCTGAAAAAGAAAGAACTGATCTTTCTGCAGTCCATGGGGCCGCGTCTGGGCGGGCTGCTGACCAAGGACATCGGCGAACTCAAGCGCATCTTTCTTTCGCCCGGCCCCATCTTCGATCCCGAAGACCGGGGAGAGGACTACTGGGGCTATACCGAAGCCTTCTATTCCGTGGGCTTCCGCCCCGGCGACGCGGTGCAGAACACCTTCAACTACCAGCTCACGCCCGCGGGCCTGATGTTTGAAGAACCCCTGCGCAACCTGGGCTGTGCGGTGATCCCGGCCGGGCCGTCCGACGCGGCCACCCAGCTGGACATCATGCAAAAGCTGCGCGTCTCCGGTTATGTGGGCACGCCCAGCTTTCTCATGCACCTGGCCCAGAAGGCCGAGGAAAAGGGCCTGAATCTGCGCAAGGATCTCTTTCTGGAAGTGGCTTTCGTCACCGGCGAGCGCCTCTCGGAAAAAATGCGCTCCCAGATGGAAAAGAAATACGACCTGATCATGCGCCAGGGCTACGGCACGGCGGACGTGGGCTGCATCGGCTATGAATGCTTTCACAAGACGGGCCTGCACATCGCCAACCGCTGCTATGTGGAAATCTGCCATCCGGACACCGGCATTCCGCTCAAGGACGGCGAAGTGGGCGAAATCGTGGTCACAGCCTTCAACAAGACGTATCCGCTGATCCGCCTGGCCACGGGCGACCTTTCCTACATCGACCGCAGCCCCTGCGCCTGCGGCCGCACCAGCCCGCGCCTGGGCAGCATTGTGGGCCGCGTGGACACCACCGCCCGCATCATGGGCATGTTCGTCTACCCGCATCAGGTGGAGCAGGTCATGAGCCGTTTCGAGGAGATCAAGCGTTGGCAGATCGAGGTCACCAACCCCGGCGGCATCGACGAAATGACGCTCTTCATCGAAACCAGCGGCTTCAAGCGCGAAGAGGAGCTGCTGCACCAGTTCCGCGAAAAGATCAAGCTGCGCCCCGAACTGCGCGTTCTGGCTCCGGGCAGCCTACCGCCGCAGATCCGGCCCATCGAGGACAAGCGCCACTGGGATTAACCGCTGTTGCAAAAGCCCGGCCTCTTGGCCGGGCTTTTGTCTATTCTTCAAAAGGAGGACGACATGTCCGATCAGAATGCCGCTGAAGCCCTGGCCGGGCTCATCCAATGGCTCAGAGAGCGCCATGACAGGATCATGGCCGTGGAGGCCGAAGCCCTGCGCCTGCTGGAAGCCGGGGACACCCCCGGCCACAACGCCAAAATGCGCGAAAAAGCCGAATTGCTCGCCGCCCTGGGCGAGGACGCCAAACCCCTGCTGGCCGGGCTGCCCGGCGAACTGCGCTTCAACCTGGCTCTGACCCTGGAACGTTTTTCGGGCAGCGCCCGCAATGCGCTAGGCCTCAATTCGGTCTTTTACATGTCCGCCCTGCTCTATCCCGAAGATCACAAGCAGGGCGAGCCCGACGATCTGACGGTCTGCATCGACCGCATGGAGCGCGAAGGCGAAAACTTTTCATAGCCCGCCGTGGCCCTGTCCGCCGAAGAGACTGGACAGGGACGACGGATTGGCCGATACTTAAAAAATCGGCGGCCCTCCGGCCTCCGAAAGAATTGTTTTGCGCCGCACGCGCGGGCAAGACAAAATCCACGCATAAGGAGCAAGTTATGACGCGTGTACTGCGTTTTCCGGCCCTGCCGGTTTTGTTGCGGATGTTCGCCCTGCTGGCCCTGGCGGGCCTGCTGGCTCTGCCCGCCCTTCAGGCCCGGGCGGCCGACGATCCGGCCAAGGCGGCCTCAAAGGACAAATTCGAGGAAATGGATAAAAACAAGGACGGCAAAGTGATTCTGGAAGAATTCCAGGCCTCTTTCCCCAATATGAAGGAAAGCGCCTTTGTCGTCATTGACAAAAACGGCGACGGCGCCATTGACCGCGTGGAATGGGATGAATTTCTCAAAGGCCACGCGGCGGGCATGAAGCCCGGCATGGGCGGCATGCCGCCCCAGATGGGCGCTCCCATGAACAATATGCCCGGCGATCCCATGATTCCGTCGCCGGACAGCGCGGACATGCCTCTGGTTACGCCGCCCAATGGCCGCTGATAAACACAAGGCCCCGCCTTTTCCCGTGCCCTGGCGTCCGGCAACGGCTCCTGACGCGGAAGAGGCGGGCGCAGCTTCCCCGCGCCGGGCGGAAACGTCCGGCGCGCCTCTTTCTCGGGCCCGCCGGGAACGCCCCGCGCGCGGCGCCCGTCCACGCCCGCATCGTCAAAGCGCTCCCCGAAATGCGGAGGCCCAAGGCCAGCCGCATTGCCCCCAATTTCCCGACATTTCAGCGCCGTCGGATACAGGCGCACACGGACAAGCCGCCCCCGGCCCGCGTTCCCGGACCGTGCCGTGCGGCCCGGATGAAAAATGGCGGCCCGGCGCTCTCGCGGAAATGGCGGATACGGCAGATGCCCCGGCCCGGCCCGACCATTCGACACGATTGCGCCATCCAAGAGGTTCGGGAGGTCCGGCAGCCCTGGCCCAGCCCCGCTTTCTGCCCATGTCCCGCGAAGAGATGCTCGCCCTGGGCTGGGACGAACTGGACGTGCTGCTGATCAACGGCGACGCCTATGTGGACCATCCTTCCTTCGGCTGCGTGCTGCTGGCGCGCTGGCTGATCCATCACGGCTTCCGCACCGGCCTGGTGGCCCAGCCCCGCTGGGACAGCCCCGACGACCTACTGGCCATGGGGCGGCCCCGCCTGTTCGCGGGCGTCAGCGCCGGAGCCCTGGACTCCCTGCTGGCCCATTACACGGCCTTTCGCAAAAAACGCCATGACGATGCCTACACCCCCGGCGGCAAGGCGGGCGCGCGGCCCAACCGGGCCTGCCTGGTATACGCCAACCTGGCGCGCCGGGCCTTTCCCGGCCTGCCCCTGGTGCTGGGCGGCATTGAAGCCTCCCTGCGGCGGGTCAGCCATTACGATTTCTGGACCGACGCCCTGCGCCGCCCCATTCTTATGGACGCCAAGGCTGACTTGCTGGTCTGGGGCATGGGCGAGCGCGCTATTCTGGAATGTGCCCGCCGCCTGGATCAAGACCGGAATCAGGGCCGGGACCAGAGCCCGGGCGCGAACGTGCTGGCCGGAATTCCCGGCACGGCCTGGCTTGACAAACTGAACGCCGAGGGCCGACCCGCCAAGCCGCCCGCCACGCTGGCGGACGCGCCGCTGATGACCCTGCCAAGCCATCAGCAGCTGCTGGACGAACCGGAACAATTGCTCAGACTGACTCAGATGCTGGAACAGCAGGTGCACCGGGGCGACGCCTGGGCCTTTGAGCCCGTGGACGGCCGCGCCCTGGTTCTGGCCCCGCCTCCCGCGCCCCTGACTACGGCGGAAATGGACGAACTCTACAGCCTGCCCTTTTGCCGGGAGGCCCATCCCATCTATACGCAGCCTATTCCGGCGGCGGAAATGCTGCGCACCAGCATCACCAGCCATCGGGGCTGCGGCGGAGGCTGTTCGTTCTGTTCCCTGGCCCTGCATCAGGGGCGGCACATCAGCTCGCGCTCGGCGGACTCCATTCTGGCCGAGGCGCGCGCTCTGGGCCGTGACGCGGCCTCCGGCAGACGGAGCAAGGCTGGCGTGGCCATTTCCGACGTGGGCGGCCCCACTGCCAATATGTGGCAGGCCCACTGCGCTCTGGAAGACGCGGGGACCAAAGAAGGGGGCGACAGCCCGACCGGCATGCGCAAAAGCCGCTGCCGCCGCTCCAGTTGTTGTTTTCCCACGGTCTGCAAGGCCTTTGTGGCCCCGCAGCGCAAGCATGTGAAACTGCTGCGCGCGGTGGCGGCTCTGCCCGAAGTCAAACAGGTGCGTGTCGCCAGCGGCGTGCGCGCGGACCTTGCCCTGCGCGATGCCGACGCTCTTGCCGCCTATACCGGCGAGTTCACGGGCGGGCAGCTCAAAGTGGCCCCGGAACACTGCGCGCCTTCGGTGCTGGCCCTGATGCGCAAGCCCCCGTTGGCGGTTTTCGAGGCCTTTCTGGAGAGTTTCGTCCGCCAGAGCCGGGCCGCCGGACGTGAGCAGTATGTGGTGCCCTATCTGATGAGCGCCTTTCCCGGCTGCACGGATGAAGACATGTATGCGCTGGCCCACTGGCTGCGCCAGCGCCGCTGGAATCCGCGCCAGACCCAGTGCTTCATCCCCACGCCGGGCACCATTGCCACAGCCATGTATTATTGTGCTAAAAATGAAGCCGGTGAAGATATTGAAGTGGCCCGCAGCGACGCGGCACGGCTGCGCCAGCATCGCATTCTCATGCCGGTGGCGGAAACGGCGGAGGGCCCCCGCAGGCCTCAGGGAATGCGCAGGTCCGAAAACCGGCAAGATCGCAGGAAGCGCTGATCAATGAAGATTTTTGTTCTCTGCCAAGGGCGCAAGCCGTTGCCGCGTCGGCGCCTTGCTTGAGCCTACGGCTAAAGCAAGGCGAACACCGGGCGGAGGGAGTGGGCTTGGCGCAGGCAGAGGGCAAAAAGAGTATGAATCAGCGCTTCCTTAAAAAAAGCGACCGATCAGATACGTGCCCCAGACCACGAGGATACAGATCTGGGCGGTGAATTGCGCGGCGCTGCCCATGTCCTTGGCTTTTTTGGACAGGGGATGCAGCTCGGGCGAAATGCGGTCCACCACGTTTTCAATGGCGCTGTTCAGCAACTCCACCAGCAGTGCCACTACCAGCACCAGGGCCAGCAGTACGCGGTCGCCCCAGGTCTGGCCCAGCCAGCAGGCCAGCGGCAGGCCCGCGAGGCAGCCCCAGACTATCTGGCGGAAAGCCTGCTCGTCCCGCCAGGCCGCCGTAAAGCCGTCGCGGGAATAGCGGCAGGCATTCCAGAGTCGCCGCAGACCGGAACGCCCTTTGAGCTTGTTGCGGAGATTGTCCGGCGCCTGTGGACCATGCGCAGCCATGTCGCCCCCTTACAACTATCGTCCGCCCCGGACAAAACGCCGGGAGCGTCCGGGCCAGTGTGCCTGAAAAAGCCCGGACGCGCCAGTGCGGCGTAAACAGGGAACCAGGGAGAAAACCATGCCCGATCCGGAACAACGTCTGGCCCGCCTGGAGGAGCTGAGCTTCTTTCAGGAAGAACAGCTCAGGCAACTTAACGCCGCGCTCACGGCCCAGCAGACCCAGCTGGACAAGGTGGAGCGGGATCTGGCCGACGCGCTGGCCGTGATCCGCCTTTTGCGCGAAAAGCTGGCCGAGCAGCCGGAAAACACGCTGCCGCCGCATTTCATGCCGGAACGCTACTGACGCACTTCAAGGGTTAAAGATTCTTTGGAGGTGGGATGGAAATCATTTCCGTCCGCGCGCAGCCGGGCTGTGCGGATGCCGCCATCGCCTTTCTGCAACAGGCCTGGGGCGGCGGCAACAATGAGATCATGTATGAGGACTGCGTCCGGCACTGCCTGGGCAGCCCAAGCCCCCTGCCCCAGTGGTATCTGCTGCGGGACGGAGAGACGCTTGCGGGTTGCGCCGGATTGATCCCCAATGATTTCATCAGCCGCATGGATCTCTGGCCCTGGATCTGCGCGCTGTATGTGGCGCGGGAACACCGGGGCCATGAATACGGCCGCCGACTGCTGGATTACGCCAAGGCTGACGCCCGACGGCTCGGTTTCCGCAAAATCTATCTCAGCACGGAACACATCGGCTATTACGAACGCTACGGCTTTGCCTATCTGGGGCAAGGCTGGCACCCTTGGGGCGAAAGCTCGCGCATCTACGCGGCTCCGCTCTGAACCCGGCCGCAACGCGTCCGCGTGTCCTTTCCGCAAAAAACGGCCCTTCCGCCAAGGCGGAAGAGCCGTTTTGCATTCACAAAGTCCGAACAGCGGCTAGAAACCGAAGCCGTCCGAATTGGAACCGGAGGCACCGAAACCGAAATCATCCGGCACCGCATTTTCCTCAGCGGGCGCGGCCTCTGCGGCGTCAGCCCCGGCTACGGCGGCACCGGCGGCCACACCGCCCACCACCATGCCCTTGAGGCCGTCCTTGATGGCGTCCTTGATGGTCTGCATCAGGTCGTCATGGCTCACGGCCACCTTGCCCTGGAATTCGGCCACCTGCTTGCGCAGGCCGCCCATGTCGGAATTCATGGTCTTGATCTTGGCTTCCAGCTCGTCGCATTTTTTCTGGAGCGCCTCGGCGCGGGCCTCGGCGGGTTCCAGTTCACGTACGCGCTCTTCCAGCTTGACCACGGCGGCGGTCTGCGCGGACAGACTGGCGAAGGTATCCGCCAGATAATCCAGGGTCTGGCCGGCCAGGGCCTTGGTACGGCCGTCCATGGGGGTCAGGGAGACATTGTCGCCCAGCATGCCGCGCCCACGGGTGACGAAGCCTTCCCAGGACTGGTCCTCGCTCCAGGTCAGGTCCATGAATTTGGGGTACCAGCGGGCCAGCCAGGCCGCCGCGAACGGCCCCACGGCCTTGGCGCAGCAGTCGCAGGCGATGGAGCGCCCCACCACATAACCGGCGATATCCTTGATGTCCACGCCCTCTTTGCCCACCACCAGGGCCAGCACGGATTCCACGGGAAATACTTTGCGATCACTATCAGACATGGCGGCCTCCTCCTCGGAGATCGTTATTTTTTACTTTGATGCGTTGCTCTTTCCTTCCGCCTTACCCACTCTCACCGGCGGGTGAGATTTTTTGTTCGCTGGCAAGGCACACAAATTTTTTGCGGAGGGCGCGGGCTCTTCGGCCCGTAACCGGAGCAAAAAACGCCGTGTAACGCCGCCAGCGGCAAAAAGGCTCAGCCGCTAGTTGCTTCGCCCGTACATGCGAACATAGACAAGGGCCGCCGTGCGGTACACGAAATGCCCCAACTTGGACCAGGGCAAATAGGCGAAGAGCATCCAGACAAAGACCAGATGCAGATAATAGACCACAAAGGCCGGCTTGATGGCGTCCGCCAAGCGGAAGCACTGGGAAAGCACGCCGGTCACGGCCACCAGCCAGATGATCCCCAGCAGGTACCAGTCATAGAAGCTGGAGCCCTGGTATTCGGGGTTCAGGCGCAGGCGGCGCACCGTGAGAATGGCCAGGCCCGCGAGCAGCATGAGCGCGCCGATGTTGGCCAGAATCTTGACCGGGAAGGTCAGGGGCATGGGCGTCTCGATCTTGATCATGGGAATGATCTTGCCGCCCCAGTGGCCCACGGCCACGATGGCGGTGACGCAAGCCAGGATGACGAAGCTCCAGACCAGGACGGCGTGGCCGTACTTGCGGTTGGGCGTGTCCACGCCGGTGGCCGGGCCGTCCTCGCAGTCGTTGAACTTGCGGTGGGTAATGACCTCATCCCAGAGCACGTCCCAGAGGTGCCAGACCCAGCACTTGGTTTTGCCGATGACCGTCATGCGGCCCTCGGGCTTGAACATGGCCCAGAGTTTCATCACCCCGCGCAGCAGGATGAAGCAGGCCCCGAAGAAGGTGATCATGAAGATGGGGTCGATGGTATAGTCGCCGTAGAAGATCTGGCCGAAGACGATGCGGCCGTCAGCGGCGCGCGGAAACCACTCGCCGTTGTTGTACCCGGCGCGAATCCACCAGACGATGAGCCAGAGCGCCGCCGGAATGGCGAAGAGAATGGGCAGGCCCGAGGCTTTGCTCATCCACTTGCCCACGATGGAGGGCGCGGTAAGGTCCTTATAGATCACGTTGCGGGCCGCGGCCATCATGTCCGCGGGCTTGGCGCCGCGCGGGCAGAGATCCGAGCAGTTGCCGCAGTTGTGACAGAGCCAGAGGTCCACGTCGGCGCGCAGTTTGTCCCTGAGGCCCCAGGAAGCCCAGACCATTTCCTTGCGCGGATAGGGCGCGTTGGCCGGAGCGAGCGGGCAGGCCACGGAACAGGTGGCGCACTGGAAGCACTTTTTGAGGGATTCGCCCCCCGCTTCCGTGAGCTCCCGGGTAAACTCAAGATCCGGTTTAAGCGTACATTGTGCCATTGCTGCCATCCTCCTACATGCCCTTGAACGGGTTGGGGCCCATAGCCGAAATGCGGGCCACGAAGCCGTCGATCAGATCGGGCACCTTGTCATATTCGTCAATGGCCACTTCCAGCTGATCCACGCGCTCGGGCTGCACGCCCAGACGGTTGAGCGTCTCGGCGATGTTTTCCTTGCGGCGGTTGCAGATTTCGGAGCCTTTCACAAAGTGGCACTGGTAATCGTCGCCGTATTTGCAGCCCAGCAGCATCACGCCGTCAAAGCCCTTGCTCATGGCGTCGGACACCCAGATGGCGTTGACCGAACCCAGGCAGCGCACCGGGATGATGCGACAGTAGGGGCTCCAGCTCTTGCGGCGCATACCGGCCATGTCCAGGGCCGGATAGGCGTCGTTTTCACAGGCCAGGATCAGGATGCGCGGGCCTTCTTTCTTGAAGTCCTTGGGCACCTGAACCTCGCGGATCATGGAGCCGATCTGGTCGATATTGTAGTTGGCAAAGGAAATCACGCGCTCGGGGCAGGCGCCGAAGCAGGTGCCGCAGCGGCGGCAACGGGCCGGATTGGGCTTGGGCGTGCCTTTTTCGTCGTCGTCCAGGGCGCCGAAGGGGCATTCCTCGGTGCAGCGCTTACACTGGGTGCAGCGCACGAAGTTGAACACCGGGTAGGAGCGGTCGCCGGAACGCGGGTGCACGGACACGCCGTGCTCGGCCGCTTCAATGCACTGTATGGCCTTGAGCACGGCACCCCTGGCGTCTTCCTCGCAGGCGTCCATGGTCAGGGGCTGACGCACGCAGCCCGCCGCGTAGACGCCGGTACGCCGGGTCTCGTAGGGGAAGCAGATGTAGTTGGAGTCCGCGAAACCGTCAAAAAGCTCCAGGTCCGGGAAATCCGGGCCCTGGCGGTAGGCAAACCGCACGGTCACGTCCTTGGCCGTGGTGGGCACCAGGCCCGTGGGCAGAACCACCAGGTCCACGTCCAGGTCGAAATCCATGCCCAGCAGGGTGTTTTTGCAGGCCACCACCATGCGGTCGCCGTGATCCCGGATTTCGGTCACATCGGCCTTGGTCATCATCACGCCCAGGCGGTCCTGCATCTTCTTGTAGAAGCGCTCCAGAATGCCGGGCACGGTCATGTCTTTGTAGAGAATAAAGGCCTGGGTGGCGTCGTCGGTCTTTTCACAAATGGTGTTGGCCAGCCGCAGCATGCCCACGCTGTTCACCGCGTTGGAGTACTGCAGATGCTTGACGCTCTCCAGGTCTTCCTTGACAAAGGGCTTTTCCCCGCCCTCTTCCCCCGCAGGAGCGGGCTTGGCGGCCTCCGCTTCGGCCGGAGCCTCGGGGGCTTCCTCGGCGGCCTTGCGCACGGCCTCCTCGGCCAGGGTCGTGTCCAGCACAAAGGCGATGCGCCGGGCCGTCACTTCGCCGGCCACCAGCATTTTGCCGAACTGGGCAGCATGCACCACCTTGGGGCTCACGCCCAGGCCCATGGGGGCCAGATATTTTTCATCCAGGGGCACCCAGCCGCTCGCCAGGACCACAGCGCCCACTTCCACGCTCACCGGGCCCCCGGCCGTGGCGATGACGGCCGTGAATTCACCGGGCTGGCCTTCCAGCTTTTCCATGCGTGCATTGAGATGCACCGTGATCTTGTCGTCAGCCGTGACCTTTTCGATCTTGGCCGCCAGATTGGTGGGCTGCTTGTCGGTCCACAGCGGTCCCAGGGGCGAGGCGGTGGGAATGTTGTTGACCGCGCCACCCAGCTTTTCGGCCTTTTCCACCAGCACCACTTCATAGCCGGTGGCCGCCGCCTCGGCCGCAGCCGTGAGGCCGGTCCAGCCGCCGCCGATGACCAGGATGCGGGCCACGCCCGGAATGGCCGCGGAGTCCGGCACCTCGCTCTTCTGCAGTTTGACCACGCCCATGTTCACATAGTCGCGGGCCATGAGGGTCAGCAGTTCCGGCGCGCCCTCGGCGCTGTCCACCGGGCTGTTGTCCGGATTCTTATAGGCCAGCACGCACTGCTCGCGCAGGTTCACATGCTCCACCTGCACGGGGAAACGGTACAGGTCTCCGTCCACGCGCGGCGAAGCGCCGCAAAGCAGCACGCCGTCCAGGCCCTGGGCCTCGATATCGGCCTTGACTTCATCCACCGCCTCGGCCAGCAGGGGAACGACCTTGACCACGGGAGTCAGGTCGCCCCACTTGTCGCGCGTTTGGGCGGCCAGGGCCTCCACGTCGAGGCCTCCGCCGATGTTCTGCAGGTCAAAATAGACGCCAATTTTACCGGCCATGCCGCCTACCTCCCTTTCACCGTTTGCACCGCCTTCAGGGCGGCGGCTGTGCCGGACTGCGCCGAGCGCGTCACATCCAGGGGCATGCGCGCGCAACCGGCCGCGAAAATGCCGGCCTCCTCGCCGCCCGCGATGAAGCCGTCTTCATCCAGGGGCAGGGGCAGCGGCGGATTTTCGCCGGCCAGCGAGGGCTGCATGCCTGTGGCCAGCACCACGAGATCATAGTCCAGGGTGAGTTTTTCGCCGCGCACGGCGTCTTCCACCGTGACGCGCACCTTGTCGCCGTCAGCCTGGACAGCGTCGGCCACCTTGCCCTTGACGAAACGCACGTTGGGCAGGGCCTTGACCTTTTCCAGAACGTTGACGTAGCGGCCGGGGGCGCGCAAATCAATGTAATAGACGGTGATCAGGGTATCCGGATTCTGTTCGGCGATGTACAGGCATTGCTTGAGCGAAGCCATACAGCAGATATAGGAACAGTAATTCAGATGGTTCTGGTCACGCGAGCCCGCGCACTGCACAAAGGCCACGGTGTGGGGGGCCCGGCCGTCCGAAGGACGGACGATGCGGCCGCCCGTGGGGCCGAAAGCCGAAGCCAGACGCTCCATCTGCATGTTGGAAATGCAGTTTTTCACCGAACCCGCGCCCAGATTGGTCAGACGGGTCACGTCATAGGGCTTCCAGCCCGTGGCCACCACGATGGCGCCCACGTTCAGCTCAATCTCGTGCTCTTTTTCCGTAAGATTAAGAAATTTATTGCCCGCCACCCGCGCCGCGTCGGACTTGGACAGGGTGGAGGGGTCCAGCACATAGCGGCCGGGGAAGGCGAAGGGCATGGCTTTATACAAGCCCTTGCGCTTGGAAAGGCCCAGATCGAATTCGCTGGGAGTTTCGCCTTCCAGGCTGGAGGCCAGCAGGCTGAAGTCCACATTGTGGGGCGCGGTGCGGCGCGGGCTCAGGCGGACCCGCACGCTGTAGTCGCCCTTGCGGCCCGTGAGCCCCGTGACTTCGGCCATGGTCAGGCATTTGATGCGCGGGTTTTTCCTGATGCGCTGGAACTGGATTTCCAAGCCGCAGGAGGGGGGACAGAGTTTGGGGAAATATTTGTTGAGCTGAGCCACGCGGCCGCCGAGCCAGGGCGACTTTTCGACGATATAGACGTCGTGGCCCAGTTCCGCCGCTTCAATGGCGGCTGTGAGGCCTGAAAAGCCGCCGCCCACGACGAGAATGGCATTGGACATCCTGGATATCCTCCTGCGTTGTTGCATAGCGGCTGAAGAAGGAAGACCGGCCTCCCGCCGCGGGAAAAAAGAGGGCGGACCACAAAGGGCCAACCCTGACAGATGGCCGGCTCCGCCTGAACGGACCGGGCCGCAAGAACTGCTCGCGCATCCTTGCCGCGAGATGGGTGCCGAAGGTTGCCCTCCGCCAGGCAGACATCTCAAGCCTAAACCGTTCTCAGGAGCCCGCGCGACCGCCGGAAACGGCATACCGTTTCTTGACGGCCCCACGCGCCGGATCGCCGGCGCCGCCGGCAACGGGGGCGGCCCGAGGGCCGCCCCCTGATGGTCAATGCCGCCGACTAGTCGGGGATGATCTGGTAGTAGGGCTTCTTGAAGATCTTGGTCTCGCCGGTGGCGGGATCGTACTTGGAGTTCACGAAGCACTTCCACTTGCTGTCGTCCAGACCCATGAAGTCGGCACGATAGTAGAAGCCGGGATAACGGGATTCCTCACGGAAGGCGATGTGCTGCATGTGCAGGCGCACGGTCCAGAGGCGATGGTAGTTTTCCCAGCAGCGCAGCAGTTCGTGCAGGTCGCGGGCGGCCAGCTTCTGGGAGTCTTCTTCCATCATGGCCAGCAGGTTGAAGCCCGTGTCGAGCAGCGCCTGGGAGGTGGTGTAGTAGGTGGCCACGCCGCCGCCGTATTCATCGGTGCACTTGATGAGGCGCATCATGAAGTTCTTGGGCGTGATGTAGTTCGGGTTCACCACGGGATCCGTGGAAATGGCTTTGCCTTCCACGAAGTTATAGTACGGACGATAGATCAGCTTGCGCAGTTCGTCGGCCGATTCCTTGATTTCAGGATTGAAGTCCTTGTGGTCCAGGCACCAGCGAACCATCTGCTTGCCGGCGATACGGCCTTCGGCGTGCGAGCCGGAGGAGAACTTGTGGCCGGAAGCGCCCACGCCGTCGGCGCAGGTGAACAGGCCTTCCACGGTGGTCATGCGGTTGTAGACCTTGCCGTTGGAGGCTTTGACCTTGTAGTCCTCGGGCACCCAGGCTTCGTCCGGACCGGACACCCAGATACCGCAGCAGCCGGAGTGCGAACCGAGCAGATAGGGCTCGGTGGGCATGATCTCGGAGCCGCGTTCCTCGGGGGCGGTGTTGGTGCAGGCCCACAGGTTGGCCTGGCCCACGCACATGTCGAGGAAGTCTTCCCAAGCTTCGGACTCAAGGTCCTTCTGCTCTTCTTCGTTCAGGCTGGCGAAGGTGTTCAGCAGGGCGGTCTTGGTGTCCATGTAGATGGGGCCGCGGCCTTCGCGCATTTCACGCAGCATCATGTGGTTGCGCAGGCAGGTGGGGATGACGTTGCCCTTGGCGTAGCCGCGGTCCTCGTAGGGCTTCAGCATGGCCTTGTTGGTCGCGCAGTAGTCTTCGCCCTTGGAGTTGGTGGCCTTGGCCTTGAACAGCAGGAACCAGGCGCCCACCGGGCCGTAACCGTCCTTGAAACGGGCGGGCACGAAGCGGTTTTCCATCATGGTCATCTCAGCGCCGACCTGAGCGCACATGGTGTAGGTGGAACCGGCGTTCCACACGGGATACCAGGCGCGGCCCATGCCTTCACCGGTGGAGCGGGGGCGGTACACGTTCACCGCGCCGCCGGCGGCCACCATAACGGTGTTGGCTTTGAAGATGTGCACCTCGTTGGCGCGCAGGTTGAAGCCCACGGCGCCCGCGATGCGGTTGGGGGTGTTTTTGTCGAGCAGCAGCTTCACGATGAAGATGCGTTCCATGATCCGGTCTTCGCCCAAGGCGTTCTTGGCCGCTTCGGCCACGATGCACTTGTAGGACTCACCGTTGATCATGATCTGCCAGCGGCCGGAACGCACGGGCTTGTCGCCCTTGCGCAGGGACTTGCCGGCGGCCTTGGCGGCGGCGCCGTTCAGGTTGTGGCCGTCGTCGCCTTTGATCCAGCAGGGAAGACCCCAGTCTTCGAACAGATGCACGGAGTCGTCCACATGCCGGCCCACGTCGAAGATCAGGTCTTCGCGGACCAGGCCCATAAGGTCGGTGCGGACCATGCGCACGTAGTCGTCGGCGCTGTTTTCGCCCAGGTAGGTGTTGATGGCGGAAAGACCCTGCGCCACGGCGCCGGAGCGTTCCAGCGCGGCTTTGTCGCAGAGCATGATTTTCAGGCCATGCTTGTCACCCCAACGCACAGCTTCGTAAGCGACGCCGCAAGCGCCCATGCCGCCGCCCACGATGAGCAGGTCAACCGCATGTTCTTTCACTTCGGGTTCGCTGATGGCTACGCCCTTGGTCGCTTCCTTAACGGGAATCATCGGCATAATTGTTTCTCCTTATCGCACTAGCGGTTGAAACGGCTTAACGACCGTGTTCCATGCAGGTGAAGACCTTGTCGGCGTCGGACACGTCGAACTTCTTGCCCAGGGCTTCCTTCGGAGCGGCCAGAGCCTGCTCGGTGAACAGCAGTTCATCTTCCAGGTTGGCGCCTTCGGGATGGCCTTCAAAGGGCTTGATGGAGCCTTCAGGCGTGGTGCGAATGGGGAACTTGAAGCGTTTCACGCTGCCGTTGCGGAACTTGACCGTCCACATGATGGAGTCGGCCGAACGCATGGGGATACAGGTGCCGCCCATGGGCGCGAAGTCCGCGTAAGGGCGGGCCGTGATGGCGCCCTGCGGGCAGATCTTCACGCAGGAATAGCATTCCCAGCAAGCGTCGGGTTCCTGGTTGTAGGCCTTCATTTCCTCGGGGTCGAGGATCATCAGGTCGTTGGGGCAAATGTACATGCAGGCCGTCTTTTCGCCACCCTTGCAGCCGTCGCATTTGGACGGATCGACAAACGTCGGCATACGTATCCTCCAACTCTTAAAAGTGTTACAAAACATCCCGCCAAGCCCTCGGCGAGGCGTGCGCGATCCCTTGCCGGCACGCCAGGTCAGTCGCGCGCCTCGAAAATTATGGGGGCGCATGGCTTGCGCATTTAGTAACAAGCGAGCGCTGTTCGCGTCAAGCCCCTTTTGCAAAATTTCGCGGGTTCTTCACAATGCCCTCCCCCGTAAAGCCAGTAAAACCAATGCCTGGAGCATATTCGGAAAAAGAGGCCGCGTAAAGCCCCCTTGCCGTTTTTTCCCGGCCGGGCGCCCGGGACAGGCCCGAAAACGCCCCCGGCGGCCGCCGCGCGCCCTTGCCAGCGGACGCGTTTCGGGCTAACAGGCTTGCGCAGACAAAAATCAACCCCCGCCGCACGCATTTCCCGCAGAGGACCGAGCATGACCGAGCAAGCCCACGACACCCGCCCCCGCCGCCCGTTGCGCGAGGTGGTCGGCGACATTGACCGCGACATCCTGCGCCTGCTGCTGCGCCGCCACAACCTGCTGGCGCGCATGCACAACAGCAAGGGTTTTCTGGACCCAGCCGAGGAAAAGGCCCTGCGCGAATCCTGGGAGGCCGCCGTCTCCCGAGTGAGCCGCGACGCCCGCCTTTCCGGCCGTTTCTTTTCATTGATGCAGGAAGTGGAATTTCTGCCCCGGCCCAACATCAGCCAGGACCGAGAGGCGGGCGAAGCCGGCCAGGACGCCGGGGCGGAACGCCGCCCGGCCTTCAACCTGGCTCCGCCCCTCAGACCCGTGCGCTTGAGCATGCCCGCGCCCCTGGCCTGCCGGGCCACGCGCGCCTGGCTCATGTTGGCCGCGGCTTCGGGCCGGCCCCTGCGCATTGAACCCGGCCTGATGAACGACCCCATCGTGGACTGCGTGAAGGCGCTCAATCAGCTCGGCGCCGCCCTGACCCGCGAAGAGGACGGCGTGACCGCCCGCGAGGCCGCGCCCCTGGGCGCGCCGGACAAGGTGCTGCACGTGGGCGACAGCGCCTGGAATTTCTTCCTGCTGCTGGGCCATTATCTGGGCCGCCCCTCGCGGGCCAAGTTCACCGGCGAAACGAGCCTCAAACTGGCGGATTTTTCCGCCGTGCGGCATTTTCTTCCGCAGATGGGCGCGCGCCTCGTGCATGTGGTGCCCAAGAGCGACGGCCTGCCCGCGCGCCTGGAGTGCTCGGGCATTCTGCCGGATGCCGTGAGCCTGCCCGCCGACGTTCCGGCGGAGCTGGCCGAGGGCATCCTGCTGGCCGCGCCCTTTTATGAACGCGCCCTGACCTTGGATCTGGCCGCCCATCCGCAGCGGAAGCTGATTCTGGCCCGCGTGCTGCCCATTTTGCGCGCCGCCGGAGCGGATTTCAGCCTGACGGAAAGCCGCGTGCGCGTGGCGCCCGGCCCGCTGCGCCTGCCCGCGCGGCCCCAATTGCCCCTGGAGCCGGAGCTGGCCGTATTTCTGCTGGCCCTGGCCCTGGTGCTTTCCGGCGAAACCCGCCTGGACGGCGACTGGCCGCAATGGCCGGGCGCGCAGGCAGCCTGGGAGCTTCTCCGGGCGCTGGGCCTGGATCTGCGCCTTGATTCGCGCCCCGGCCAACCCGACGAAAACAGGTCGGACAGCGCGGTGCGCGCCAAAGCCGACGCAACGCTGAAACGCGCCTGTCTCGCGGATCTGCCCGCCGAACTTCTGACCGAGCTGCCGCCGGACTGGGCGCCCCTGCCCGTGGCCCTGGCCGCCTGCGCGACCCTGCGCGGCGGCGAGGCGAGCCTGCCCGAGCTGCCCGGCGCGGACATGAGCGAAGTAACCAGTTTCCTCCACGCCGTGGGTCTGGAGCGGAATGCCGAAGGCCGATTGTGCAAAACAGAACAAGCGGCCTCCCAACTGAACGCCGCATCAGCCTGGAACGCCCCCTCGCCGGTCTGGGCCCTGGCCCTGGCCCTGACCGCCTGCGCGCGCGATACGCGCGGCCAGGGCTTCCGCCTGGGCAATCCCGGCGTCATGACCGGCCTGTACCCGGCCTTCTGGGCTCTGTACAACGCCCTGCCCGAACCGGCGGCCAAACGCCCTGTCAGCGGTGAAACGCCGACGGCTCCCGCACGGCGGCGGATCATCACCTCGGCCGTGGCCGTGCCGCCGGAGCTGCCCGAAGAATAGGACAGCGTTGCTTTGCCCCGGCGGCCACGCCGCCTCCGGTCGCTTCCTTGCACGTGGGCTCCACTGAGTGAATTGCTCCAACCACAGAGCCCCGCCTGCTTGTGCAGGCGGGGCTCTGTGCATAAAGGCATGGACGCGGCGTTTATTCCTGAGTAAAACGATAAAGCCGCACGGCCAGGGGCTGAAGGTTGTCCTTGCCCATGGCCGAGACCACAAAGGCGTAGTCCCTGCTCTGGCCCGCCGGAGGGCAGGGGCCGCGGTAATGGCGGGTCAGGCCGCCCTCGGGGATGACGCCCGAGCCGTCGTTATCCCAGGAACCGCCGCCGAAAAAGCGTTCTTCATCGCCATACTCCACCAGACGCACGTCAAAAGTCTGCGTGCCGTCCGGCGCGTTGGCGACGAGGATTTCCGGGGAGATGCGCGAGCAACGGTGCAGATCGCGCAGAGTGACGGTAATGGTCATATCGGCCTGTTCGTCCTCCGCATTCTTGGCGGCGCAGGCGGACAGAAGCAGGGCGGCGAAAAGCGCGGGCACAATGAGCCGCGCCGTTTTGGCGAACACAGTCAGACGCATTCAGAGCCTCCAATGGAGATTGCTTTCTCTAGCTCAGCAAAGCTATAACCAATAGTCATGGCGAAGACAACAACCATCAGGAGTCGTTTATGTCAGTTCTTGCCGACAGCGTGACCGGATACCTGGGCAACGCTTCATGGATCCGCCGCATGTTCGAAGCCGGCGGCCAGCTCAAGGCGCGCTTCGGCGCGGAAAATGTCTACGATTTCAGCCTGGGCAATCCCGACCTGCCCGCCCCTTCCGCCGTGGCTGAAGGGCTGCGCGATTTCGCCGAGCACGCGGGCGAGCCCTTTGCCTTCGGCTATATGCCCAACGGCGGCTTTCCCTGGCTGCGCGAAAAGCTGGCCGCCCACCTCAGCGCCGAGCAGGGCGTCAAGCTCGCGGCCGACGACGTGTTGCTGAGCTGCGGCGCTGCGGGCGGGTTGAACGCCTTTCTGCGCGCCGTGATCAATCCCGGCGAGGAAATGATCAGCTTTGCCCCCTACTTTGTGGAATACGGCTTCTACGTCGCCAACCACGGCGGCACGTTCAAGGCCGTCATGAGCCAGAAGGACACCTTCGCCCCGGACCTCAAGGCCCTGGAGGCGGCCATCAGCGAAAAGACGCGGGTGGTGCTGATCAATTCCCCGCACAATCCCACGGGCGTGATCTACAGCCGCAAGGACCTCACGGCCCTGGCAAGCCTGCTGGAAAACAAGAGCCAGGAATACGGGCGGCCCATCTGGCTGGTGGCCGACGAGCCCTACCGCTTCCTGGCCTATGACGGCGCGGAAGTGCCTTCGGTGCTGCCCCTCTACCCCTATGCCGTGTGCATCAGCTCTTTTTCCAAAAACCTCTCCCTGCCCGGCGAGCGCGTGGGCTATGTGGCCCTTTCGCCCCGGTTGCGGGAAAAAGCCGAGCTCATGGCCGGCCTGACCCTGACCAACCGCATTCTGGGCTTTGTCAATCCGCCGGTCATCGGCCAGCACATCATGGCCAAGGCCTTGGGCAGCCAGGTGGATCTTTCCGTCTACGCGGCCCGGCGCAAAGCCATGGCCGAAGTGCTGCGCGACGCGGGCTATAAATTCCAGATGCCCGCTGGCGCGTTCTATTTCTTCCCCAAAGCGCCAGGCGGCGACGACGTGGCTTTTGTGAACAGGCTGCTGGAAGAGCGCGTGCTGGCCGTGCCCGGCTCGGGCTTCGGCTGCCCCGGCCACTTCCGCCTGGCCTTCTGCGTGGACGAAAGCGTGATCCGCAAGGCCGCCGACGGCTTCGCCAAAGCCCGCGAGGCCATCCAGTAAAAGGAGACACGGCATTATGACCCGGCATCCGCATTCACTTCCCGCCGTCACCGGCCATGCCGGGAACCGCATTCCGGCGGCTCTCGGGCTGTTGCCGGGCGTGCTGGCCTGCATCCTGTTCTGCGTCCTGCTCTGGGCCGCGCCCGCCGCCCAGGCCAAGGACGTCAGCGTGCAGGAGGCGGCGGCCCTGCTGCGGTCCCCGCCCGAGGGGCTGCTGGTTCTGGACGTGCGCACGCCAGGCGAATTCCGGCAGGGGCATCTGACCGGCGCGCGCAACCTGGACTTCTTCGGCGGCCGCTTTGATCTGGATGTGGCGGCCCTGCCCAAGGACAGGCCCGTGCTGCTTTACTGCCGCACGGGGCAGCGTTCCGCCGGAGCCCAAGAGGCACTGGAACAGGCAGGGATCAGAAACATCCTGCATATGAACCAGGGCATTGAGGCCTGGGAGAAGGCCGGGCTGCCCCTGGAAAAATAAGCAATAGTTTAGAGCAGGTAACACTGAAACGCCCTAGGCTCAGACTTCATTAAAACGCCGTCCGCGAAAAGCTGAGTTTTTTCGGGCAGCAAGGCGCAAAGGAGAAATTGGGCGAAGCCGTATTGAACATACCGCGAGGTCAATTTCTTTATTTGCAACGCAGCCGCACGGAAAAAGGCGGCTTTGCAGCAGGCGCTTTTAATGAGGGCTGAGCCTGATTTGCCGTTGGCATGAATACTGCTTCTCTTGGGGGCGGAGAGGAAGATTTTTCCTCTTCGCCCGCTTTTTTCGGAGGCGCATGTGAACTCGGCACTGTACATCGGAGCCACCGGCATGAAGGGCATGAGCCAGGGCATGCAGGTGACCACCAATAATCTGGCCAATGTCAGCACCATCGGCTACAAGCAGCAGAATACCCTTTTTTCCGATATGCTCTCCACGAGCCAGGGCGGTACGGGTGACTGGTGGAACGCCCAGGAGAATTCGCGCGTGGCCCTGGGCCAGACCGGCAAGGGCGTGCAGGTGGACGCGGTGCGCACCATTTTTCAGCAGGGCGCTCTGGAGTCCACCAATACTGTCACGGACATGGCCATCAACGGCAAGGGTTTCTTCCAGGTCAGCGACGGCGCGAATCTCTACTACACCCGCGCGGGCGACTTCCGCCCGGACAACGAGGGCGTGTGGCGCACCCCCACGGGCCTGGCCCTCAACGGCTACCAGTATAACACGGACGGCAGCCTGGGCGGCCTGCAGGAAGTCAAGATCGACAGGTTCGGCACCATGCCCGCCAAGAGCACGGCCCGGGTGGATCTGACCCTCAATCTGAATTCGAACCAAAATAAGACCGAGGATGCCGACAATCCCTATTTCGGGCTGCTGGGGCTTTATAACGCGGCGGGCAAGCCCCCCCTTTCCTCCGACTCCTACGCCTATTCCCAGGCCATGACGCTCTACGACGCCGACGGCAACGCGCGCACGGTCACGGCCTATTTCGACGGCACGCCCGACAGCACGGCGGGTTCCATGATTGAATTCGTCATTGCCGCCGGAGCGGCCGCGGGCAAGACCGATGCGGACGGCAACCCCATTCAGCCTTCGGAGGGCGACGGCCTGCTGATGAGCGGCGTTCTGCAGTTCGACGCCTCGGGCCGCCTGACCGGCATGTCCGCCTTCACGCCCTCCGCGGAAGGCAGCAAGAATCTTGCGGACTGGCAGCCCGCCCAGTTGGAAGGCGGCCTGCCCCAGCTCAATCTGGACGGCGCGGCCATGACCGTGAATTTCGGCATCAGCGCCGCCGGAGGCTGGCAGAACGCTCCGGCCTCGGCGGCGGAGGTCGGCACGGACCAGAGCAAGCTGCCCTCCATGGGCGCGGGCGCCGTGCGCGCCGAAGGCGCCACCACGGCCTACAACAGCTCCTCGCCCACAGGCGGCTACAAGCAGGACGGCTATGCCGAGGGCACGCTGAGCACCATCGGCATCACGCCCGACGGAACAGTGGTGGGCCGGTATTCCAACGGCCAGGGCCAGAACCTCTGGCAGATCCCGGTCTGCCGCTTCACCAGCGAGGACGGCCTGCGCCGCGAGGGCAGCAATCTTTTCTCGGCCACTGAGGAAGCCGGGCAGATGGAAATGGGCGTGGCCGGAACGGAAAATTACGGCACCGTGAACGCCTATAACGTCGAAAATTCCAATGTGGACATGGCTACGGAAATGGTCAACATGATCATCACCCAGCGCGGCTTCCAGTCCAACAGCAAAGTGGTGACCACGGCGGACCAGATGCTTCAGAAGGCCATGGAATTGAAGCGTTAGAGCATTCCGACTTTGAAAAAGTTGGAATGCGAGGCGGCGAGTAAACCGGGCCGCCCGCCGCAACGCGGCATGGATTCAGCCGAAGACCGCGTTCTTCGGCTGAATGAACCTTTGAAACGCTGCACGTTTCAAAGGCAATCTGCCCTAATCCGCGCCGGAACCCCTCCGGGCGGCAGATTCTGCCGCCCATCCCTGCCCACGGGGACCGCATTCTTGCCCGGCGGACCGGGATAGGCTATTCTGACGTGGCGGCGGCGTGCGTTTACGCGGCCCGCTTGTCCGTCACCGTCATCCCCGAGCCTCCCATGTCCGACATACCCCCCTTTCTTCCCTCGCAGCTCTACGGCGTGATCGGCTGGCCCCTGGCCCAGAGCCTTTCCCCGCTGCTGCACAACAGTGGTTTTCAGGCGCTGGGCATTCCGGCCGTTTATCTGCGCTGGGAAGTGCCGCCGGAACGCCTGGCCGCTTTTGTGGACAGCGTGCGCCTGCTGGGCATCCGGGGCTGTTCGGTGACCATTCCGCACAAAATGGCCCTGCTGCCCCTGCTGGACCGGGTCAGCGAGCAGGCGGAGCTGGCCGGGGCGGCCAACACCGTTTATTGGGACGGCGAAGACCTCTGCGGTGAAAATACCGACGTGAGCGGCTTTCTGGCCCCGCTGGCGGCCGTGCCCCTGGAAAACATGGACGCGCTCCTGCTGGGCGCGGGCGGCGCGGCCCACGCCGTGGCCGCCGGGCTGCGTCTGCGCCGTTGCCGCAAGGTCTTTGCGGCAACGCCCTCCAACCGCAGCCACCTGTCCCTGGCCGAGCGCTTCGGCTTTACGCCCGTGCCCTGGGAGCAGCGCCACGATGTGCCAGCTAGCCTGATCATCAACGCCACGCCTCTGGGCATGCGCGGCAAATATGAGGAAGAAAGCCCCTATGATTTCAGCTTGGCCGCGCCCGGCCATGTCGCATCCGCGACAGACGCGGCGGCCGGAAACACCTACGGTGGGGACGGCGGCGCGGGCCTGGCCTACGACATCGTCTACAACCCGCTGGAAACCCGCTTTCTGCGCGAAGCGCGGCAGGCCGGGCGGCGTTGCGTCACGGGCCTGGAAATGTTCTTCGGCCAGGGCGACGCCCAGTTCCGGCTCTGGACCGGCAGGCCCCTGCCCGCCGCCTCCCGGCAGGATCTGGAAGCCGCCCTGTACGGCGCACACTGACATCTTTCAGAGAAGAGAACGGAAGCACTCCCATGAAAATTCTGATTCTGCACGGCGTCAACCTGAACATGTTCGGCAAGCGCGACCCGGCCCACTACGGCACGGCCACCCTGGCGGACATCAACGCCGCCCTGGCGGATCTGGGCAAGGAGCTGGGCGTGGAGCTGGAAACCTTCCAGACCAACCACGAGGGGGAGATGGTGGAACGCATCCATCGCGTCCCCGGCGAGGGCATCCGGGCCGTGGTCATCAACGCCGGCGCCTGGACCCACTACAGTTACGCCATTGCGGACGCGCTCGCCATTCTCGACATGCCCGTGGTGGAAGTGCATATGTCCAATGTACATGCGCGTGAAGCCTTCCGCCACGAGTCCGTACTTTCGACGGTCAGCGCGGGCAGCATCGCCGGTTTCGGCGTGCAGAGCTATCTTCTGGGACTGCGCGCGGCCTGGAACTTGATCCAAAATACGCGTGATACCAGGAGGTTGTGAAAGAAAAGATTTTATATTTGACTTTTCCCGGCCAGCACCTAGATTTTTACTATCTTCTCCTGTAGATACCAAAAAAATTTGGCTTTCATCCGCCCCTGTCCTTCAGCCTCTAACCAGAGAGTTGTCATGAACGACGCCATCAACCTGAGCCGGATGCGCGACGCCGCCTTTACGGCGGAAGTGGAGGCGCAAAGCGGCCAAAACGTTTCTACCTGCTACCAGTGCGGCAACTGCACCGCCGGCTGCCCGGCAGGCTTTGTCTACGACCGGCAGGTCAATCAGATCATGCGCGGCGTGCAGCTCGGCCTGAAAGATGAGGTGCTCAATTCGCGCTCTATCTGGTTGTGCCTGTCCTGTTCCACCTGTTCCCTGCGCTGCCCCAACAATATCGATGTGGCGGCGGTCATGGAGACCCTGCGGCACATGGCCCGCAAAGAGGGCCGGGTGGCCGTGCCCAAGGTGGAAAAGTTCTGGTTCTCCTTTCTCGATACCGTGCGCGCCTTCGGCCGCACCTACGAGATCGGCACCATGGCGCTGTACATGATGCGCTCCATGCGCCTGTTCACCGACCTGGATCTCGCGCCCGAGGCGCTGAAAAAGAAAAAGCTGGGCTTCAAACCCCACGCCATCCCCGGCGGCGGGGCCGACGCCGTGGCCCGGATCATGCAGCGCTATAAGGAGCGCGCCAAACGCGAGGGGGTGCGGCCATGAAATTTTCCTACTATCCCGGCTGTTCGGCCAAAGGCTCCTCGGCGGATTATGAAAAATCCACCCAGGCCGTATGCGCGGCTCTGGGCATGTATCTTGAGGAACTGCCCGGCTGGAACTGCTGTGGTTCCACCCCGGCCCACGCCGTGGACACCGAGCTTTCCGCGGCCCTCTGCGTCCGCAATCTGGACATCGCGGCCCGCGAGCAGGCCGAAACCGTGCTGACGCCCTGCCCCAGCTGCCTGTCCAATCTGCGCCACGCGGCCAAACGCATGGAAAATCCCGAGTTCCGCGCGCGTGTGGACGAGCTGCTGGACAGCCCGGCGGCGGCGCAGTTTCCTCCGGTCACCTCGGTAATGCAGGGCATTGCCCAAGTTTACGACGCCGATGCCATTGCCGCCATGGTGAAAAAGAGCCTCAAGGGCGTCAAGCTGGCCGCCTATTACGGCTGCCTGATGAGCCGCCCGCCGGAAATCATGGACTTCGGGGACCCGGAAAATCCCACCCTCATGGAAAGCCTGCTTTCCGCCTGCGGCGCGGAAATGGTGGATTTTCCGCTCAAGACCGCCTGTTGCGGCGCGTCCTTCGGCATTCCCGAACGGGCCATGACCGCGCGCAACTCGGGCCGTATTCTGGAGCTGGCCACGCGGATGGGCGTGGACGCCGTTGTGGTGGCCTGTCCGCTCTGCCAGATGAACCTGGATCTGCGCCAGAAACAGGCCGCCAAGGAGGCCGACGCCTTCTTCCGCATGCCCGTGCTCTACTTCACCCAGATGATGGGCCTGGCCTTCGGCATCGCCCCCGAGCATCTCGGCCTTGAAAAACTCCGCGTCAGCGCCGACGATCTGCTGCGCAAAATTGACGGCGCGCAGGCCGGCGAAGGAGACAGATCATGAGAATAGGCGTCTTTATCTGCCATTGCGGCAGCAATATCGGCGGCACCGTGGACTGCGCCAAAGTAGCTGAAATCGCCCGCGGTTTTCCTGACGTGGTCTATGCCGACGATCCCATGTACACCTGCGCCGAGCCGGGCCAGGCCGCCATTGAGGCCGCCATTCACGAGCACAAGCTGGACGGCGTGGTGGTGGCCTCCTGTACGCCGCGTATGCACGAGCCCACCTTCCGCCGCACCGTGGAACGGGCCGGGCTCAACCGCTACATGTTCGAAATGGCCAACATCCGCGAGCACGTCTCCTGGATCGGCAAGGACAAGGAAGCCAACACCAACAAGGCCGCCGAGCTGGTGCTCCTGGCCGTGGAAAAGTTGCGCAACGACAAGCCCCTGCAGGCCAAATCCTTCGACGTGACCAAGAAGGTGCTGGTCATCGGCGGCGGCGTGGCGGGCATCCAGGCCGCCCTGGACTGCGCCGACGGCGGCGTGCCGGTGATTCTGGTGGAACGCGAAGCCACCATCGGCGGCAAAATGGCCAAGCTGGACAAGACCTTCCCCACTGTGGACTGCTCGGCCTGCATTCTGGGCCCCAAGATGGTGGACGTGGCCCAGCATCCCAACATCACCCTCTACGCCTACTCGGAAGTGGAGGACATCTCGGGCTATGTGGGCAACTTCACGGTGAAGATCCGCAAGAAGGCCGCCTACGTGGACTGGAGCAAATGCACGGGCTGCGGGGCCTGCACTGAAAAATGCCCCAGCAAGAAGACGCCCGACGCCTTCAATGAATTTACCGGCCCCACCACGGCCATCACCATCGCCTTCCCGCAGGCCATTCCCAAAAAGGCGGTCATCAACGCCGCGCACTGCCGCCAGTTCGTCAAGGGCAAGTGCGGCGTCTGCGCCAAGGTCTGCCCCACCGGGGCCATCCAATACGACATGCAGGACGAGATAGTCACCGAGGAAGTGGGCTCCATCGTGGCGGCCACGGGTTACGATCTCATGGACTGGACCGTGTACGAGGAATACGGCGGCGGCAGATATCCCGACGTGATCACCTCGCTGCAGTACGAGCGCCTCTTGTCCGCCTCCGGCCCCACGGGCGGCCACATCCTGCGCCCCTCGGACGGCCGCGAGCCGCAGAAGGTGGTCTTCATCCAGTGCGTGGGCTCGCGCGACAAATCCATCGGGCGGCCCTACTGCTCGGGTTTCTGCTGCATGTACACGGCCAAGCAGGCCGTGCTGACCAAGGACCACATCCCCAATTCCCAGTCCTACGTCTTTTACATGGACATCCGCGCGCCGGGCAAGATGTACGACGAATTCACCCGCCGGGCCATGGAGGAATACGGGACGGAGTACATCCGGGGCCGCGTTTCGAGCATCTACCCCGACGGCAACGGCCAGTACGTGGTCATGGGCGTGGACACCCTGCTGGGCGAGCCCGTGGAGATCAAGGCCGACCTGGTGGTCCTGGCCGTGGGCATCGAAGCCAGCAAGGGCTCGCCCCAGCTGGCCGAGAAGCTGCGCATCTCCTACGACCACTACGGCTTCTTCATGGAAAGCCATGTGAAGCTCAAGCCCGTGGAAACCAATACCGCCGGCGTGTTCCTGGCGGGCGTCTGCCAGGGAGCCAAGGACATTCCGGCCTCCGTGGCCCAGGGCTCGGCGGCGGCGGCCAAGGTGCTGGCGCTCTTCGCCCGCGACAAGCTGGAGAGCGACCCGCAGATCGCCCAGGTGGACATCCGCCGTTGCGTGGACTGCGGCAAATGCATCCGCTGCTGCCCCTTCGGGGCCATCAAGGAAGTGGAAATCCGCGGCGAGCAGAAGGCCCAGGTCATTGAGACCGTCTGCCAGGGCTGCGGTCTGTGCACGGCCACCTGCCCGCAGGGCGCCATCCAGCTCTCCCACGCCACCGACAACCAGATTCTTGCGGAGGTGAACGCGCTATGCCAGTGCTGAACGGCAAAGAACTGCGGATTGTGGGTTTTCTCTGCAACTGGTGCTCCTACGGCGGCGCCGACACGGCGGGCGTGGCCCGCGCCGGGCAGCCCACGGACCTCAGAATCATCCGCGTGCCCTGTTCGGGCCGCATCGACCCGCTCTTCATCGTCAAGGCCCTGCTCAACGGCGCGGACGGCGTGCTGGTTTCCGGCTGCCACCCGCGTGACTGCCACTACGCCGCGGGCAACTTCTACGCCCGCCGCCGTCTGGAAGTGCTCAAACAGTTTCTGCCCGTGCTGGGCATTGACGAGCGGCGCTTCGAGTACACCTGGGTTTCGGCCTCCGAAGGCCAGCGCTGGCAGCAGGTGGTCACGGTCTTTACCGACCGCATCCACAAGCTGGGCCCCGCGCCCCGCCTGGAGGACGCCGAGCCCCTGCTGAAGATCGCGGATATGGCCCTGACCTCGTTGCGCCCCCTGGGCACCGCTCAGAACGCCGCCCTAGACCAGCTCAAGGAAGCCATCAAGGCCAAGCTGCCGGAACTGGACTGCGTCATCGGCTGGCAGCAGGGCTATGACGGCGCGCATACCGTGCCCCTGTTCATGAAGACCCCGGAAGACGTGGACAAACTGGTCTGGGGGCCTTTCAACGTCAATAACCCGGCCGTCTACCTGCCCTCCTTCAAGGGCAAGAAGGTGGGCATCGTGGTCAAGGGCTGCGATTCGCGCTCGGTGGTGGAACTGTTGCAGGAAAACCTGATCAGACGCGAGGACGTGACCATTTTCGCCCTGCCCTGCGAGGGCACGCTGGATATGGCCCGCGTCAACCAAAAGCTGGGCCGCTACACGAAGATCGACAAGGTGGCCTACGACGAGGCCGGGGTGACCATCACGGCCGACGGCAAGGAACACCGTTTCTGCATGACCGACTTCGCCCAGGGCAAATGCTACGGCTGCACCACGCCCATGGCTGTGCTGGCCGACACGAGCGCGGGCGAGCCGGTCAAGGTGGAGCCCGGCGCGTACACTCCGCCGGAGCTGGCCCTGCTGGATTCCATGAGCCTTGAGGAGCGCATGGCCTTCTGGCGCGGCCAGATGGAGCGCTGCCTGCGCTGCTACGCCTGCCGCAATGCCTGTCCCATGTGCGTGTGCCGCGACTTCTGCGTTTCCGACAGCCGCGACCCGCACTGGATGAGCCAGGAGGACAGCACGCGCGAAAAACTCTTTTTCCAGACCATCCACGCCCTGCACTTGGCCGGGCGCTGCACGGGCTGCGGCGAATGCCAGCGGGCCTGCCCGGTGGGCATCCCGATCCTGGCCCTGCGCCAGCAGATCGCCCGCGCCGTCAGCCGGCTCTTCGACGACTACAAGGCCGGCCTTGACCCCGCCGCCGTGCCGCCGCTGCTGGGCTATGAGCTGGAAGAAAAGAACATTCATGAGAGGGACTGGAAATGAGCACTACCCGCTTTGTCACATCCGACGGCCTGCCCGCCCTTCTGGCCTTCCTCTCGCAAAACGGCCGCCGCGTGCTGGTGCCGGTGGAAAAACCGGCCAACAAGCGCTCCGTGGTCTACGAGCCCTGGAGCCGGGGCATGCCCTTCACCCTGGAAAAGGCCACCGTGCCGCCCAAGGCGGCGGTGCTGCCCCAGTGTGAAACCCTGGTGAGCTATAAAAAAAGCAAAGACCCGGAAAATCCCGAGCGCGTGACCATGAGCCTGGACGACAGCATTGAGGCCCAGCCCACGGTGGTCTTCGCCTGCCGCCCCTGCGACGCGCGCGGTTTTTCCGTGCTGGACCGGCCCTACCTGCAAGGTCCTTTTGCCGATCCCTATTACAAGGCCCGGCGCGAGGCGCTCACGGTGGTCACCATCACCTGCGCCTCCGGCTGCAATACCTGTTTCTGCCACTGGGTGGGCGGCGGTCCTTCCTCCCCCGAGGGGTCGGATGTGCTGATGACCGAGATTGAAGGCGGCTACGTGCTTCAGGCCGTGACGCCCAAGGGCGAGGAACTGCTGGCCGCCTCGGATCTGCCCGACGGCGCGGAACAGTTCCCCCTGGCCGAGGCCGCGCGCAAAGCCGCCTGGGCCACCTTGGAGCCCGCGCCCAATATCAAGGGCGCGCCGGAAAAATTGGCGGCCCTGTTCACCGATACGGAGTTCTGGCAGAGCCAGACCGACCGCTGCCTGTCCTGTGGGGCCTGCACCTACTTCTGCCCCACCTGCTATTGCTTCAGCATCACGGACGAAGGCGAAGGCCTGAGCGAAAAGGGCGGACGCCGCCTGCGCAGCTGGGACAACTGCATGTCCTCGCTGTTCACCCGCGAGGCCAGCGGCCACAACCCGCGCATGCTCAAAGCCTTTCGCATGCGCAACCGCGTGTCGCACAAGTTCTCCACCTATCCTGAAAACTGGGGGGCATTCTCCTGCAACGGCTGCGGCCGCTGCATCAGCAACTGCCCTGTTTGCCTGGACATCCGCGCCATAGTGCTCGCCGCGCTCAACGCAGACCAGGCTACCGCCGAGTAGAGGAGCTGACGCATGGCTACCAAGAAAACTTCCGGCAAAGCCAAAACTGCATCCAAGACGGCCGCCAAGGCCGCTCCCAAAACCGCGCCCAAGGAAGCTGCCAAGGCCGCCGCGCCCAAGAAAGACGCGCCCCCGAAGCCCCGGCCCGCCGAAGTGCCCGCGTCCGCCCGGCCGGTCTCTCCGGCCGTGCGCCCGGAGGCGGACCTTGTGGCGCATGAGGAGCACCCCCCTGTGGTGAGGGAAGAGGGCGAACTCGCCGTCAAGGAAAGCGCCGTCCCCGCCGTGGAAACGCCCGCCGAGGTCCCGGCTCCCGAAGCCGCCCCCGCGCCCAAGGCTGAGTCCAAGGCCAAGACGGCCCCCAAAGCCCCCGCGGGCGGCAAGGGCATGCTGCGGGAGATCTCGCCCCGGCCCAAGCCCCAGGGCAATCCTTATAAACCCATGCCCGCCACCGTGGCCGAAGTCATCCAGGAAACCGGCAATATCAAGACCCTGCGCGTGGTCCTGGACGATCCCGAAGCCATGGAGTCCTTCACCCACGAGCCGGGCCAGGTAGGCCAACTCTCGGTGTTCGGCGCGGGCGAATCCACGTTCGTCATCAACTCCCCGCCGTCACGGAAGGATTATCTGCAATTCTCGGTCATGCAGGCCGGTGAAGTGACCGCCGCCATCCACCGCCTGTCGCCCGGCGACAAGGTGGGCGTGCGCGCCCCGCTGGGCAACTTCTTCCCCTACAACGACTGGAAGGGCAAGGACATCTTCTTCGTGGGCGGCGGCATCGGCATGGCACCCATCCGCACCATCATGCTGCATCTGCTGGAACACAAGGCGGACTACGGCAAGATCAGCCTGCTCTACGGCGCGCGCTCGCCCCGCGACATGGCCTTCAGCTATGAGCTGGAAGACTGGCTGCGGCGTCCCGACCTGGACTGCACCCTGTGCATCGACGCCCCCTTTGAAGGCTGGGAGCACAAGGTGGGCCTGATCCCCAATGTGCTTTTGGAACTGAATCCCGACCCGGCCAACTGCGTGGCCGTGCTCTGCGGGCCGCCGATCATGATCAAGTTCACGGTGCAGGCTCTGCAAAAGCTGAACTTCGCGCCGGAGAACATTGTCACCACCCTGGAAAAACGCATGAAATGCGGCATCGGCATCTGCGGGCGCTGCAATATCGGCGGCCGCTACGTCTGTGTGGACGGGCCGGTGTTTACCTGGAAGGAATTGCAGGAGCTGCCCCCGGAGCTTTAGGGAAACACGTCTGAAAAGCTGGCAACAGATCAAAAAATCCCATAGGTTTCACGTCTTCCCACGGCCGCCGGAGATTTTCCGGCGGCCGTTTTATATCGCCTGTTGACAGATGCGGGCTCGTGGGTAATGGAAGAAAAGTCACAACGTTCCATCCAAGGGAGAAAGAATGAAAAAACTGTTTATCCTCTGCTGCCTTATGCTGACCCTGCCCGCAGGAGCCCAGGCGGCGGACGAAAAAATCGACCCGTCCAATTTCATCTGCGCTGAACTGGTGGCCATTTCCAGCACGTCCGGCCAGCCGCCGCTGTTCGAGGGGCTGCAGATCGACGGCTATGCCGCCGCCGCGCAGGGCAAGGCCGTGGCCGATCCGGACATCATGGCTCCGCTGCTGGAGCAGGTCTATGCGGCCTGCCAGGCCAAGCCCACTGAAAAGGTGGTCACTCTCTGGCAGGAGGCCCGCAAGAACCAGCCTGTGACAGCCGACGGCCCCTGGCGGGCGGACAAGACGACCTGCAAAGACTATAAGGCCAATGAAGACGACGGCAGCGGCTTTGTGATCTGGCTGGACGGCTACAACCGCCAGAAGAGCGGCAAGCCCGGCTCGGTGCTGGAAAGCGACGACACGCTCAAGGCGTATCTGGATGCCTGCTCCAAAAAGCCTGAGGCGCTGATGCTCGACGTCATGCGTGAAAGCGTCAAATAAATCCTTCCCAAGTCTGACCATGCCGAAGGCCGCGACCGCAGCGGGAGACGCAACACGCTCTCTCCCCCGGCTGCGGCCTTCGCAGCATCCAGTGCCTCATTTGAAAAATCCGACACGCAAAACCCGTAAGGCTTTACGGCGGAGTAAGCATGCCTTTGACTTTGAAATGCATAACATCAAAGTTGACCTGTTCTAAAGCTGTGACGCTGCTCTCGCAGCCGCCGTGCATTTGCCCATTTTCAATGTGAAAATGTCTGAAGGGGGAAATATGCGGAACATCCCGGCGCTGTGAGCCTTCCTGCTCTGCCTGCCGCTGACGGCATGGCCGCAAAGCACGCCGCCTGACGCCGCCGGACGGGAAGTTTTCACGGATTCGGCCTCAGTCATGTGCGCGGCCTGGGCCGAGCCCGCGCTTAAGCCGGGCGGCGAAAGAATGCGCCGTCTCCTGGAGGCGTTGGAGCTGGACGCCTATGTCAGCGCCCGGCACGGCGGCACGGGTTTCAACCCGCGCGATCTGGACGCCCTGCTGGCCCGCGTGGAACGGATCTGCGCCGCACATCCCGAGCGCGGGTTGGCCGAAGTCTGGCGAGAACAGAAAAAAACCTGGCATCGCGGCCCCTGGAAAACAACCATGACCCGTTGCCGGGATATCCTGGCTGCGGGCGATCATAATGAGGACGCCTTCTTTTTCGGCATCTGGCTTTACGCCTATGATCAGGCCAGGGACGGCAGCAACATCGGGGAAGCCCTGCGGGACATACCCGCCGGAGCGGCTGAACTGGTCTGGAAGGAATGCGCGCACACGCCCGACGCGCCGCTTCTGGACGTGCTGCGGCGCATGCAGGGAAAATGACCCGGTTTATGGGAGATTTCGGGAGCCGCTCAGAGCAGGGTCATATAGATGGGAATGGTCAGAGCCGAAAGCAGCGTGGACAGGGAAACCATCAACGCGCCGAATTCCGGGTCCGTGCGGTAGTAGGCGCTGAGGATGGCCGCCTGCATCAGCACCGGCAGCGAGGCCTGCATGATGAAGACCTTGCCCATAAGTTCCGGTATGGGAAAAAGAGGCACGAGCAAGAGCACCACCAGAGGGCTGACCACCAGGCGCCCGACCAGGGCCAGAACCAGATCCCGGTCGAGTTTGAGGCGGCGCAGATCCATGGTTTGCAGGGTGACGCCGATGAACAGCAGAGCCAGGGGCGTGGTCAGATTGCCCAGATATTTGGCCGCATCCAGCAGAAAACGCGGCAGATCCACCTTGAACATCACCAAGGCCAGGCCGGTCAGAAAACCCAGCATGGGCGGTGAAAAAATGTGTCGGATATTGTCGCAGAGCCGTGTCCGTTCCCGGCCATCCCCGCAGCCGTCGCTGCTGATGGCGTAGTTGCCCACAGTCCAGAAAAAGATGGTGCTGGCAAAGTAATAGAGCAGCACATAGGGCAGGGATTCCTCCCCGAACAGGGCCAGATTGACCGGAATGCCCACAAAGATGGTATTGGAATTGGAAACACAGGCGCAGAACAGGCCGAAGTGCTTTCGCTGCACATGAGCTATCCTGCCCACCACCCAGGCCAGACTGAAAGTGATGACCAGAGAGGTGAAGGGCAGCAGCGCGCCGTAGAGCATGTGCAGCAGATGGTCGCGGTCAAAGGACTGCAACAGCGTGCACATCAGAAAAGGCGGCAGGGCCACATAGGTCACCAGCCTGGGCAAAAGCATCTGGCTTTCCGTAGAAAACCAGCCCTTACAGGCCAGAGCATAGCCCACCGCCACGACCAGCAGCAGACCGAAAATTCCCCCCAAGGCGTGCAGAAAAACCATAGGGATTTCTTAGCGGCTTTTGCGGCTTCCGTAAACAGCCGGGGCGGGCAGAGTCATTCTGTTCTCCGTCCGTTGTTTTGTTTTGCCCTCCGGGCACGAAGACTTTACGCCTCCAGCCGTTTGGGCCGCCTCCGGCGCGGGCAGGGGGCCTGAAGCAAAACTCATTCACGGCCCTTCAGTACGACGCTTCCCCCGCAGTGCGTCACGCTCTGCGGGGGAAGCGCACATTTTCGGACGCGGCCCGGCCTACAGCGAATACTTGCTGTTGGCGTCGCGCATCTTCTTCACGGATGCCGCCAGCGCCTCGGTGTTCAGCACCATTTCCATCATGCTGATCTGCTCTTCCCAGGCAGCGGGATCGGCTTCGCTCTTCATTTCCTCTTCAAACACATGGTACACGCAGAGTCCCAACGGGACTCCCGCCAACGGACCGGCGAAGGTGGGGTCGCCCAGGGTGACGGTTTCGGCATAGATTTCCGCCCCTTCGGGGTCGGAAGAGCCGAGCACCACCACCAGGTTTTCCGCCCCGACCTTCTCAGCGGCGTCTTTCACACGCTGCTGATTTTCCAGGTCCATGGCGCCTGCGGCGGTTCAGACAAAACATTCGGTGGCCGAGAACAGCACCTCGGCCCCGGAGTTGGCGAAGACCGCCGCCATGGCCGGACCGGGAACACCGTCCCGCTCGCCCAGAAGCAGCAGCTTCTTACCTGCAAGTTTACCCATGATGCACTCCTTGTTGTTGCTTTGCTTGTTCCGCAACAAGCCAAGCCGTTGTTATGCCAACAGCTTCTCCGCGCCTTCCCGGATGGCGTCCAGGGTCACTTCGTCGCTGCTGATGCGCTGCACGTTTTCCCCGCCCTTGTAAAACAGAATGGTGGGCACGGCCATGACCCTGAGGGAGATGACCAGGCGGCGGTTTTCAGCCACGTTCAGTTTGCAGAATTTGATTTTCCCCTCGTACTCTTCGGCCAGCTTTTCCACCGACGGCATCAGGGCCAGGCAGGGACCGCACTGCGGGCCCCAAAGGTCGACGATGACGGGCATAGCGCTGTTGAGCACTTCCGCTTCGAAATTTTCCTTGTCCACGATAACCATAGTGCACCTCGCTGCTTGCGTGTTGTATATGCCGCAAAGGGATGGAGACATTTTCCTGGAACGTGTGATTAATGAAGATTTTTGTTCTCTGCCATGGAAGGCGAGCTGCGGGCGGAGGGAGTATACTCAAACATATTCGACCTTCGCACGGAGCGAGCCTGACGCAGGCAGAGGGCAAAACCATTACTCAGCGATTCCCTTACAGATAGCCCGCCGCCGTAAGCAGCGCCCTGGCCTTTTCCAGACCGGCCGAGGCCAGCTTGACCACCGGCCCGGTGCAGCCCATGGCTCCTTCGGCGTAGATGCCTTCCTTCCAGAGCACGTGCACGGCGTTTTCCAGATCGAGCACGTCGATGCCGTGAATTTCCTCATCCGTGGGCACCACAGGCGGCATGACCGGCACGTCGCCGCTTCCGGCCTCGGGCCTGGGCATGAGCCCTTCCAACTCCTCGTCCAGACCGGCGGCGCGGGCCGCCCGGAGTTCCGCCGCCACCCTGGCGGGCAGGCCGCCGCGCACGGCCTGGGCCGTGTAGCTCAGGGCATTGGCGATGACCGGCGCGCCCGAAGCCCGTGAGATGATCGACACCACCTTGTTCCAGCCCTCGCCCACGGAGGGTCCGTAGCCCCAGCCCGCGGCTTCGTAGCCGCCGCCGGTGCCGAAGGCCGCGAAGACCTTGGCCAGCACGTTGCCCGTGAGGGTGTCGCAGACGCAAACGTCCACCGCGCCGGCCAGGATGTCATTGCCGCGCAGCAACGCGCCGCCGTCCTTGCGCACGCTTTGACCGAAACGCACGGCATAGCCCTTTTCGGCCATACGGCTGAGGGCGCGCATAACCTGAGGCGCGGCATCCAGATTGAGTACGCCCAGGCCGGGATCGGCAATGCCCATGGCCTTGGCCGTCGCCAGGCCGTACACCGCGTTGCGCAGCATGGCGCAGGCCCGCTGCGGCGCGCTGATGCCCGTGGTGGAAGCCAGGATCATGGCCCTGCCCCTGGCCGGAGTGAATGCCCGGCCCATGGTGGTCACGCCCACCGGGAAGGGATAGTGCAGGGCCACCGCGCCTTCCAGAGCGTCGGCGCCTTTGGAATCAAGAGCCTTTTCCATGGCCGCCGCAATGTCGGCCTCACAGTCGGGCGTTTCGATCCAGTCCATGCCCTCGGGCAGCGGGGCGTCCGGCCGGGGGCCCAGGCCTACCACCTGAAGGCGGCTGTCCCGGCGCATGGCCGTGCCCGCTCCCAGCAGGAACTCTTCCACCGGCAGCTCACTGCCCGCGGCCATCAGCCCGATGCGATTGCGCGGACCGCCGCTGCGCGCCGTGGCCACCAGCTCCGCCAAGGCGTTGCCGATGAGCGCGCGTTTGCTTTCGTTTACTTCCGCCATGGCAGACCTCAGTTTTTCTGAAGGTTGGCGGCCAGATCGGCAAGCGCGTCCAGCAGCAGTTCGCGCACTTCGTCCTTGGTGACGCCCGCGCCCGTCGCGCCTCCGGTTTCGGAAGGCGCTTCGATCAGGAAGGACGCGCCGTCGGCCAGATTGGTCAGGCGGCCCAGGAACAGGCTGCCCTTGCCGATGATCATGGCGCGCTTGATGCTTCCGACCTTGATGGCGTCGCGGGCATGGCCCATGTAGGGCACGCCCGAGGGGATGTGCCCCTGGGTGTGCACGAAACCGGGAATGCCGTGCTCGGCCACGAATTGCGGAATCTCCTCACGCTTGAGCTGGCCTTTCATGACCGAAAGGGCCGCGATCATCTTGAAGTTGGCCTCGGGCACATTGCCCGCCCCGGCGGGCAGGGTGATTTCCGCGTTGTGCAGTTCGGGAGCGTACTTGTCCACATCCGTGAGCTTGAGGCCCAGGCGGGTCAGCGGCTCAAAGGTCAGGGCCGAGGTGATGGCCTGCGGGGCCGCCCCGGCGGCCACGGAATGCTTGCCCACGGAATCCAGGCGGATCACCGGCTCCGTGCCGTCGTCCGGCACGAGCAGCACCGCAAAGCTGCCGATGCAGTTTTCCAGGGCTTTGAGCCCCTTTTTGACGTGGTCGCGCGAGTTCATATACAGCTTGGGCAGCGAACCGCCGCCCAGCACGGCCACATTCCGGCGAACGCCCGAGGCCACCATGCTCGCGCCGGCGATGACGGCCGCAGCCGGGCCGGCGCAAAAGCCGCGCACGTCAAAGCCGCTGGCATTGCCGCAGCCCGCGATTTCAGCCACGGCCTTGGCCAGGTTGCCGCCGCCGCGCTGCATAACGTCGCCCACGGCCTCCTCGGAGCATTCCACAACAAAGTCGATCTCCGAGGGCGCGAGCCCGCTGTTTTTGATCAAATGCAGCAGGGCCAGCACGCCGCTGGTCTTGCAGGCCAGATTTTCCAGCATGACGTGGGCCGAGAGGTTTTCGTCCGTATCATGGGCCCGGCGGCAGCAGCCCACCACCCGGCCGTCCAGATACAGCGGCAGGGCCATGTGCTTTTCCACGGCTTCGGCGATTTCAGCAGCCTCATGACCGGCTTCCAGGCGGGCCAGCTGGCTCTCGCCCACAACCGGATCCTGGGCCAGTTTTTCCTTGATGCGCGCGGCAAAATCCTTGTCCAGCCAGATCAGGTCAAAAACGTCGCAGATGTCCATGAAGCCGAGAAACTCGTCTTCGGGCATGATCTCGCCGTATTTGCCGTAACGCTCGGGCGCGCCGAGATTTTCCAGCCAGGGCGCGAGCGCGGCGGCCAGTTCCTCCACGCTCATGGCCCCGATGTAGGTCTTGTTGGGGGCGTAGCCCGCAGCTTCCTCATAGCTCTGGGCCCGCCCGGGCAGGGCCTTGAGATACTCGGAATCGGGCTTGGCGCGACGCTCCTGGGCGGGCGTGCCGCCGTAATGCAGCGCCAGTTCCGGCGCGAAATTCAGGCAGTAGGCCGTGCCTTTGATGCCGACATTGCCCATGTGCTTGCTCCTTGTATAAAAATAGCCGCACGAGCTCCCGCTACGCCGCACACGGTGCGGCGCGCCGCAACGCGGCGTGGATTCAGCCGAAAATCACATTTTTCGGCTGAATGAACCTTTGAAAAGCGAAGCGTTTCAAAGGCAATCTATTCCTGTTCAGCCAGATAGGCGTAAGCGGACATGGCCGCCCGCGCGCCGTCCCCGGCAGCCGTGACCACCTGCCGCAAGGCCGTGTCGCGCACATCGCCCGCCGCGAAGACGCCCGGCGTGGAGGTGCGCATGTCGGCGTCCGTAATGATCCAGCCCTGCTCCGTGGTTTCGCAGACGCCGCTCAAGAAAGCGGCGTTGGGCAGCGTGCCGATGAATATGAACACGCCGTTGACGGCCACCACGTTCTTTTCGCCGCTCTTGACGTTCTTGAGCACCATGCGCTCCACCAGGCCGTCGCCCTCGATGGCTTCCAACACGCTGTCCCAGAGGGGCACGATCTTGGGATTTTTCAGGGCGCGCTCGGCCACCAGCTTGTCGGCGCGGAACTGATCGCGGCGGTGCACGATGTAGACCTTCTCCGCGAACTGGGTCAGATAGCAGGCCTCTTCCACGGCGGTATTGCCGCCGCCGATGACCGCCACCTCAAGCTCCTCGAAAAAGGCCGCGTCGCAGACCGCGCAGTAGGAAACGCCCTTGCCCGTGAATTCCTTTTCGCCGGGGCAGCCCTGTTTGCGGAAGTTGGCCCCGGTGGCGATGATCAGCGCCTTGGCCTCAATCTCGCCCTGGTCCGTGACCACCACGGCTCCGCCGCCCGCCGGGCGCAGTTCCTTCACCGTGGCGGTGCGAAATTCGGCCTTGAAATGCTCGGCGTGAGCCCGGAAGCTGTCGGCCAGCCCCACGCCCGAAGCACTGATGGTGCCGGGCCAGTTTTCGATTTCATCTGTGATGTTGATCTGACCTCCGGGG
>OIXH01000221.1_pt1 | contig 73852 bp, 63 predicted proteins | sample 1587741 | NCBI WGS metagenome assembly OIXH01 (sample SAMEA3888916, study PRJEB22519) | human gut metagenome | biome: human gut; feature: human-associated habitat; material: faeces | place: Denmark | collected 2011 | reverse complement strand
GGAAAGCCCTTTGGTGGGGCGATGGGGCAAAGCCCCATATCCAAAAATGCTTAGAGATTTGCTTCTTGAAATGTTCGGTTTAGGCTTGACAGCCCCTTGTTTCTTGCCGTAGACAAAGAATGTGAAGCGTGTTATAATCAATCGTGATTTTGCGGAAAGGAGCGGACATGTTCGAGGGCTTTTCTCAGGAGGCGCTGGATTTCCTGAACGATATTCGGTTCAATAACAATCAGGCGTTTTACGCGGCGAATCAGGCGCGCTACGAGCGCTTCGTCAAGCGGCCGATGCGCGAATTGAGCGACGAGCTTGCGCCGGTGGTGCAGCTCATCGACCCCAAGCTGGATACAAGGCCGGGACGCACGATGTCGCGGATTCGCCGGGATACGCGGTACACGAAGGATAAGTCCCCGTTTCGGGATCATGCGTGGCTGGGCTGGCGCTATCCGGGCGAGGGGCGCGGCGAGGGCTTCCATATGTATTGGGGCTTCGGGCCGGATTGGCTCGGCTGGGGATGCGGCTGCTATTATCCCGATAAGCCGCTGATGGACGCGCTGCGGCTGCACATCCGCAAGGAGGCGGACGATGTGCGGCGGTGTCTGCGGGCGCTGGACGGGCGGTTTGAGATGTACGGCGAGGATTACAAAAAGCTGGCCGTTCCGGCGGATGTGCCGGAGGATCTGCGGGCGCTGTACGTCAAAAAGCATTTCGGCTTCGAGCATAACGGCACGCAGGCGGATTGGGCGCTCTGGCACACGCACGACATGGCGGACGCGATTGCCGCCGATCTCTCACGGATGGCGCCGCTGCATCAGTTGATGCGCCGGATGCGCGACGAGGCGGAGCATGCCGCGCAGGAAGCCGTTCGCGAGCGGGAGGCCAGGGCGCGCGCCGAGGCGCAGACGGGCGCGGCAAAGCCCGGAAGGCTGGTCGTCCGCTCGGCGGATGAGTTTGAATTTTAGGCAGTAAATGAGTAAATCCGAAATTTTGCGAAAATTCTTATAACGGGCGCGCAATGCGCGCCCCTACAACGTTGCGAAAAAAGTAACCGCGTACCCGTAGGGGCGCGCATTGCGCGCCCGCGTTTTATGCAGAATTTGCTTTTTGCTCAATTATTGTTTTTAGGGGAAGCTGGGGCAACGCCCCAAGAAGGAGCTTATGTATGAATCTTTTGCTAGAGTCGCTGAAAGCGCTGCTTTTCGGCATTGTGGAGGGCGTTACCGAGTGGCTGCCCATCAGCTCCACGGGTCACATGATCCTGTTGGATGAATTCGTTCAGCTTCAGATGACGGATGCGTTCAAATCCATGTTCGAGGTGGTCATCCAGCTCGGCGCGATTCTGGCGGTCGTCGTGCTGTATTTTTCAAAGCTCTGGCCGTTCAAAAAGCCGAAAAAGGGCGAGGGCTTCGTCGGCCTGTTCAAGATGGAAACCGTCATGCTCTGGCTGAAGGTCGTCGTGGCGATTCTGCCCAGCGCGATTGTCGGCATCCCGTTTGACGACTGGATGGACGCGCACCTGCACAACGCGCCCGTCGTCGCGGCCATGCTGGTGATCTACGGCGTGGCGTTCATCCTCGTGGAAAAGAAGCAGCGCGCGCGCCGCGCCCGCATCCAGAGCGTCGAGCTGATCGATATGCGCATGGCGCTGATGATCGGCCTGTTTCAGGTGCTCTCGCTCGTCCCCGGCACGAGCCGTTCCGGCGCGACGATCCTCGGCGGCATCCTGATGGGCTGCTCCCGCGCGGCGGCGTCCGAATTCAGCTTCTTCCTCGCCGTGCCGACGATGGCCGGCGCGAGCCTGCTCAAGGTGCTCAAGTTCGGCCTGTCCTTCACGAGCGAGGAGCTGCTGATTCTGGGCGTCGGCTGTGTGAGCGCGTTTGTCGTTTCCATCATCGCCATCAAGACGTTCATCGGCTACATCAAGCAGCACAGCTTCACCGCGTTCGGCTGGTATCGCATCATCCTCGGCGCGCTGGTGGCGGTATATTTTCTGCTGAAATAAGGGGGATATGGAAATGAATCATTGCATCATTGCGAAGTTCAACGAATCCGCGGCGGATAAGCAGGCGGCGCTGGCGCAGGTCAGGGCGCTGCTTTCGGGCGCGGAGCCGATTGAGGGCGTGCGCGGAATTACGATTCACGAAAACTGCGTCGCGCGCGACAACCGCTACGACCTGATGATCGTGGTGGAGATGGAGAAGGCCGCGCTGCCGAATTGGGACGCTTCCCGGATTCATCACCAGTGGAAGGAGCAGTTCGGCGGGCTGCTCGAAAAGAAAGCGATTTTTGATTATGAAGACTGAAAAATGAAAACGGGTCGCGCTGGACGCACAGCCCGCGGGACGCTGCAATATAAACGGACGAGGAGACGCTTACATCGGTTTCCTTGCTCGTTCTGGAAACAAAGAAAGCCGCCGATCGGAATTCAGATGATCGGCGGCTTGTCCTATACCATGAAAACGCCGTCAAAGCGCGCTGAGGCAGCGAAATTTTTTCGAATTTTTTCGTCCGTTCGTTGCCATGGCAACGGACAGACATACGCCTCGTCCTGTACAATAGCAATTAGTTAGTACAAACTAACAACAAAATCTGTTTCCCCTTTTGGAAGGAGAGTTTTCCATGAAAAAAATTTGGTCTCTGGTTTTGACGCTTCTTGTGCTCTGCATGGCCGGTTCCGCGCTGGCTGACGGCACGCATACGGTCGTCGATCATGGCGGCAACGAGGTCGAAGTCCCCGACAAAATCACCCGCGTGGTCATCGACCAGATTCCGATTCTTTCGACCTACATGTCCTACTTTGGCGGCGAAGCTCCGTATATCGTCGGTTTCTGCGGCTCGTTCAAGACGACCATCTCCGAAACGGTGCTCAAAAACATCGCGCCGGAGCTGATGGAGACTGCCGACACCGTTTATGCGCAGAGCGACCTCAACATCGAGGAAATCATGAAGCTCGAACCGGACGTGATTCTCTACAATGCCAACAACGCCTCCCACGCCGAAATTCTCAAGGCCAGCGGCATTCCGTGCGTCGGCTTTGCAACCGTCGGCGCTTCCACCGAAGCCGACCCGATTGAGCGCTATGCGCAGTGGCTCAAGCTGCTGGAAGACGTCTTCGGCGAGTCCGGAAAGATGGATGCGTTTATCTCTGCGGGCGGCGAGATTGCCGCCGATGTGGAAGCTCGCATTGCGGCTGTGCCGGAAGATCAGCGCCCGACCGCGATGATTCTCTGGAAGTACGCCAACGGCGTGCCGATGGTTTCCGGCAAGGGCACGTTCGGCACCTATTGGCTCAAGCGTTTGGGCGTGACCGACGTGGTGGTTGAGGAAGCGAGCGGCTTTACGCAGGTCAACATGGAGCAGGTATACACCTGGGATCCCGATATCCTCTTTTTGGATGGTCCGGGTCTGCTGAACCTCAAAACCGCCGATGTGCTCGGCAACAACGTTGAGGGCGCGGATTTCTCCACGCTGAGCGCCGTCAAGAATGGCCGCGTCTACAACACGACGCTGGGCATGTGGAACTGGTTTACGCCGAACCCGGATGCGCCGCTGGTTCTCGCTTGGCTGGCCAGCCGTGCTTACCCGGATGCGTTCGCCGATTATCCGCTGGAAGATACCATCCGCGAATATTACAAGACATGGTACGGCTATGACGTGACCGACGACGAGCTTGCGCAGATGTTGGTGTACTGATTCCATGAACGACACGCCTTTCATCAAAAAAGGACGCTTCACGGCGCTTTCCGTCGCACTGATGTTTCTTCTGCCCATCGCAACCGCGCTCATTTGCCTGTGTGTCGGGCGGATGAGCGTCCCTTTGGGCGATGTGATCCGCGCGATTCGGGGTCTGTTCACCGGCGAAACCGCGGGTGTGCAGAATTACTCGATCATCGTCAATCTGCGCCTGCCACGAATTCTGATGGCGATTGTCGTCGGCGCGGGGCTGACCTGTGCGGGCAACGCCTATCAGGCGCTGTTTTCCAATCCGCTAGCCACACCGGATATTCTCGGCGTGACGAGCGGCACGTGCGTCGGCGCGATTCTGGCGATTATTCTCTCGTGCAGCATTTTTGAGACGCAGATGATCGCGCTGGCCTTCGGCCTGCTTTCCGTCTGGTTTACGCTGAAAATCGCGGGCAAAAACAGCAGCCGCTCGATGGTGTATCTCGTGCTGGCGGGCGTCATCGCATCTTCGCTGTTTAACGCCGTCGGCTCGCTGCTCAAGTATACCGCCGACCCACAGGATAAGTTGCCGGAAATCACGTATTGGCTGATGGGCAGTTTTACAGGCGCAAGCTACAAGAAAATCGCTGTCGGCTCGCCGCTGATTCTTTCCGGCATTATGGTGATCTATCTGCTGCGCTGGCGGCTGAATATCCTTTCGCTCAGCGAGGACGAGGCGAAAGCAAGCGGCATCAATCTGCCGCGCACGCGCCTGATTTTCATTCTGGCCTCCACCGTCATCACCGCATCGGCGGTTTCGATGTGCGGTCAGGTCGGTTGGATCGGCCTGCTCATTCCGCACTGTGCCCGCATGCTTGTGGGCAGCAACAACCGATACGTCATTCCCGTCAGCCTGAGCCTTGGCGCGAGCTTCATGATCCTGATCGACACGCTTTCCCGAACCATCAGCATCATCGAGCTGCCGCTTTCCATCCTGACGGCCATCATCGGCGCGCCGGTCTTTATCACCCTTCTTAACAAAAACAGGAGCAATTTTCGATGATCCTTGAAGTCAAAGACGGCTGCTTCGGTTATTTCGGACAGCCTGTGATTTTCGATCACATCAATCTCAGTTTGGAAAAAGGACACATTCTTGCAGTTCTCGGCCCGAACGGTATCGGCAAAACGACGCTGCTTAAATGCATGATCGGTCTTCTGCCGTGGAAACGCGGGCAGACCCTGCTGAACGGGCAAAACATCGTGAAGATGAAGCCTGCGGACATCTGGAAAACCATTTCCTATATTCCCCAGAGCCACGGCTTTGCGTTCTCCTATACCGGGCTTGAAATGGTTATGCTCGGCAGAAGCTCGCACATGGGTACATTCCAGCAGCCGGGCGCGCGGGAAATTGAGATGGCCGAGCGCATGATGGAAAAGGTCGGCATCACCCGTTTGGCCTACAAGGATTGCAACCGCATGAGCGGCGGCGAACTGCAAATGGTTTTGATTGCCCGCGCGCTCATCAACGAGCCGCAGCTGATTATCCTCGACGAGCCGGAGACGGGGCTGGATTTCCACAATCAGATTCTTGTGCTGGATATGGTCAAGCGTCTGTCTGGCGAAGAGGGGATCAGCGCCATTATGAACACGCACTACCCAACCAACGCCATGTCCGTTTCGGATGAAGCCTTTATGATGAACCACAAGGGGCGTTTCTTCTACGGACCGACGAGAGAGGTGCTGACGGAAGAAAACATCAGCCAATCCTTTGACGTGCGCGTATTGGTCAGCGACTTGGTGGACAACGGACGGCATGTGCGCAGCATCGTTCCCGTTGCGCTGACCGCGAACTGACAGCGAGGTGCTTATGACAGGTTCTTTTACGGTTTCATCCATGCGCCCCATTCGCGAGGGCATGACCGTTTCGCGCAGCGCGGGCATACGGGGCGTGACATGGTTTTCGCTGGGCGCGGACACGGACATCAGTCGAGAAAGCTATGACGTGCCGACGCTCTATCTCTGTGCCGAAGGCCGCAGCGAATTTCTGCTGGGGGAGGGCGCGCAAATCGTGCCGCTTTTGCCCGGCGAGCTGCTTATCGTTCCCGGAAAAACGCTTTGCGGCGTACAAAGCCCGGAAGGCGTTATCTATACCGAAATCATTGCTGAAAAGGAGATCAACATGAACAACGCGATTCAAGCCGGCGAAGCGCTCAAGCTCGCCAACCTCATTGCCTACGAAGAGGGCAGCATTACAAACATGGACGTCGTGCACAACGATAAGATGAAGTTTGTGCTCATGGCCTTTGACAAGGGCACGGGTCTTTCCGCGCACCGCGCGCTGGGCAACGCCATCATTACTGCGCTGGAGGGCAAGGCTATCATCGGCTACGAAGGAAAGGATCATCCCCTCTCCGCGGGAGAGAGCTTCCGCTTTGATAAGAACGGCCTGCACAGCGTGACCGCCGACGGGCAGTTCAAAATGGCGCTGCTGCTGGTGCTGGAGTAATACTAATTCTTGTTAAAATGGCTTAATCCGCGCACCATCTTTTTCGCTCTGACTTTGCCTCGTTCCGTTCAACGTACCTCCAGTACGCCTCACTTCACTTGGCTTCGTCAGAACAAAAAATCTGATGCGCTCTGTTAAGCATTTTAACTGCGAATTAGTATAAACCGAGAATGTAGAAAAGAATCGGCTGTTTGGTTGTCAGTCGATTCTTTTTCTTTGGCTTTATTCTGGGCATTTGACATTTCAACCGACGTCGCCTATAATGGAGTTAGCTTAAACAAACTGATTTCTTCACTCGGATTGGATATAGGCAGGCTGATTTTCATGGATGTATCGAAGGAATATTATCCCATTTTGGAACGGAGCGGCATGATGTGCGGCATTGCGCCCTAGCGCTATGGCACGGTGCTTTTCTGTCTTCAGGCGCGAACCGTTGACTATCCGCGCGGCGTTTATGTCGCGGAGGTCGGCGAGGCGCCCCGCTGCGCGGGCGTTCTGCTTCGCGGCAATATTGAGGAATTTCTTTACGACGAAAATGGGAACCAGATCACCGTTGCTCATATCCATGAAGGACAGATTTTTGGCGCAGAACTGGCCTGTTCCGGCGGCATGGCCAGCCCCGTCTGTTTGCGAACGGCTTCAGATTGCACGGTCATGCTGCTCGATTTTGGCGTGCTGCTTTCCGAAAGCTCTATGGGCTGCCCCTGCCGGATGCAGGTGACAGCCAATCTGATGCAGGAATTTGCTCGACAGGTGCTCGCTTTCAATACAAAGGTGCGCATTTTGGGACAAAAGCGCCTGCGTGATCGACTGAAAATCTATCTGCAAACGCTCACGACCGATGATGACGGTGTGTATACCCTGCCATATTCGCGTTCCGCACTTGCCGATTTTCTCTGCGTGGATCGGAGCGCACTCTCCCGCGAGCTCTGCCGCATGCGCGATGAAGGAATTCTTTCTTTTTCGGGCAGTAAGGTTTCTATACTCGATCCCGGATTTCTGCATGCGTAAGCGCCGTCACCCCAGAAAGTACGGCGGGATGATCCGCAGGGCGCGGACGATGAGCAGCGCGCACAGGTGCAGCGGATATGCTGCGTAAAAGAAAAACGTCAGCGCCTTGCCGTGCGGGCCGGGTCTGCCGTTATAGAGCAGAATCGGAACGGCCGACAGCGCCGCGCAGAGGGAAATCGTCACCCAGCCGCGCGCCACGCCGGAAAACAGCAGCGAAGCGGAATACAGCAGCGTCAGGAGCACGGTAAACAGCGCCTGACGCTTTTTGTCGCCGCCCGCATAGCCGTAGGCGAGGCAGAGCGCCACGCCCAGCCAGCCAAAGCTCACCTGCGTGACCATGGCCAGCAGCATCAGCGCCAGAATGGAGAGCGCGCAGGGCAGCGGACGGGCGGAAAGCGCCCGCGCCGCGCACAGCGCAAGCAGCCCCAGAAGCAGCGAAAAGACGACGTTCTGCTCCATCGCGCTGGAGAGGCGGCCAAAGATCAGCAGATCGAACGGAAGCTCCGAAACGCAGGCCAGAAGCAGCAGCCGCCGCGCATAGGCGCGGATATCCCGCGTGTGCGCGAAGCCCTGCGCGAGCAGAAAGCAATACAGCGGAAACGCCAGCCGCCCGACGCAGCGAAACGCGCTTGCGGACGGGAAAAGCGCCAGCCCGGCGTGATCGACGCACATACAGACCAGCGCAATCAGGCGCAAAACAAACGAGGACAGAGCGCTTCCCCTCCTTTTGGGCGAATGGAACATGGGATGAGGCGCCGCGAAGCCGGGCGGGCGCGCCCTGCCGCCTTCACGGCCCCATTCGGCCGAAACTATGATACAACAAGTTTCAAAACCTTGTCAATGTTCGGAAATATGGCCGAACGAAAACGAAAAAGCGGATTAACAAGCCCGAAAAAAACGGAAATCACATTGCAAACACGAACATTTGATGATATAATGCGAATGCTGTTTTGATTTTAAGCTGAGCTTTCCGTCAGTGAAGCACGCAAGGAGGAACAATCACCATGAGCCGAGTCAGAAGAATCTATGCAGAAAAGCGCCCCGGTTATGACGTGGCCGCCCGTCAGCTCTGCCAGGAGCTGCGCGAGGCGCTGGGCACGGAGGCGATTTCCCATGTGCGTATTTTCCAGCGCTATGACGTGGAGGGGCTGAGCGACGCGGCGTTTGAAAGCGCGCGCGGCATCATCTTTTCCGAGCCGAACGCCGACACGCTCTATGATGAAACCCTGCCTCAACTGGACGCGCAACTGCTCGCGGTGGAGTACCTGCCCGGCCAGTATGACCAGCGCGCGGACAGCGCCGCCCAGTGCCTGCAGCTGCTCAGCCCGGAGCAGGCGAAGCCGAAGGTGGCCTGCGCGAAGGTCTACGCCATCGAGGGCAACGGCGTGACGGGTGAAATGATGGAGGCCGTCGCGCACCATGTCATCAACCCGGTCGAGGCGCGCCGCGCGAGCATGGAGAAGCCGGAGACGCTGGAAATGCAGGCCGACGTGCCCGCCGACGTGGCGGTTATCGAAGGCTTTACGCAGATGAGCGACAAGGCGCTCGGCGAGATGGTGGCGCGCATGGGCATGGCGATGAGCGCGGAGGATCTCTGCTTCTGCCGCGATTATTTCCGCGACACCGAAAAGCGCGACCCGAGCGTGACCGAGCTGCGCGCCATCGACACCTATTGGTCGGATCACTGCCGCCACACGACCTTCCTCACCGCCATCGACGAGATCACGTTTGATGACGGCCGGTTCGCCGCGCCGGTCAAGGCCGCCTACGAGCTGTATGTGGAAACGCGCAAGGACGTTTACGGCGCGCGCCAGAAGGATATCTCGCTGATGGATATGGCGACGCTCGGCGCAAAGGCGCTGCGCAGGATGGGCAAGCTCGACGACCTCGACGCTTCCGACGAGATCAACGCCTGCTCCATCGTCGTCACCGCGAACGTGGACGGCAGGGACGAGCCGTGGCTCATCATGTTCAAAAACGAGACCCACAACCACCCGACGGAGATCGAGGGCTTCGGCGGCGCGGCGACCTGTCTCGGCGGCGCGATCCGCGACCCGCTCTCCGGCCGCAGCTACGTCTATCAGGCGATGCGCATTACCGGTTCGGGCGACCCGCGCGTGCCGTACAGCCGCACCCGCGCGGGCAAGCTGCCCCAGCGGCGCATCACCACGACCGCGGCGCAGGGCTATTCCAGCTACGGCAACCAGATCGGCCTCGCGGCGGGCAAGGTGCAGGAATACTATCATCCGGGCTTTGTCGCCAAGCGCATGGAGCTGGGCGCGGTGATCGCCGCGACCCCGCGCGACCACGTGCGCCGCGCGCAGCCCGAACCGGGCGATATCGTGATGCTGCTGGGCGGGCGCACCGGCCGCGACGGCTGCGGCGGCGCGACGGGCTCCTCCAAGGCGCACAACGCGCAGTCGCTCACGACCTGCGGCGCGGAGGTGCAGAAGGGCAACGCGCCGACCGAGCGCTGCATCCAGCGGCTGTTCCGCCACGCGGAATTCGCGCAGATGATTAAGCGCTGCAACGACTTCGGCGCGGGCGGCGTGTGCGTCGCCGTCGGCGAGCTTGCGCCCGGCCTTGTGATCGAGCTGGACGCCGTGCCGAAGAAATACGAGGGGCTGGACGGCACGGAGCTGGCGATTTCCGAATCGCAGGAGCGCATGGCCTGCGTCATCGCGCCGGATATGCTTGAGCGCTTCAAGCAGATGGCCTACGAGGAGAATCTGGAGGCGACGCAGGTTGCCGTCGTCACCGAGGAAGCGCGCCTTGTGATGCATTGGCGCGGCAAGACGATCGTGGATCTCTCCCGCGCGTTTCTGGATACGAACGGCGTGACCCAGCACGCCGAGGCAGAAGTCGCCGCGCCGGACGAGGCCGCGCCGTATCTGACGAAAAAGCCGGATTTCGCGAAGGATCGCACCGTGCGCGAGGCGTGGCTGGCGATGCTCTCCGATCTCAACATCTGCTCGCAGAAGGGGCTTGTCGAGCGGTTTGACGGCACCATCGGCGCGGGCACGATCCTCGCGCCCTACGGCGGCGTGTACCGCGACAGCCCGAACGAGGCCATGGCCGCGCTGATTCCCACGCCGGGCGAAACGACGACCGCCACCCTGATGAGCCACGGCTACGACCCGGAATTGAGCACGTGGAGCCCGTTCCACGGCGCGGTCTACGCCGTCACCGAATCGCTGGCGAAAATCTGCGCGGCGGGCGGCGACGTCTCCCGTGCGCGGCTGACGTTCCAGGAATATTTCGAGCGCCTGAATCGCAATAAGCTCAGTTGGGGCAAGCCGGCGGCGGCGCTGCTCGGCGGCCTGAGCGCCCAGCTCGGCTTCGGAACGGCCTCCATCGGCGGCAAGGATTCCATGAGCGGCACGTTCGAGGATATTCATGTTCCGCCGACGCTCGTTTCCTTCGCCGTGGGCATGGTGGACGCGCGCAACGTCGTCTCCACCGATCTCAAGGGCGCGGATGGACATCGGCTGGCGCTGCTGACGCTGCCGGTGGACGACGCGCTCGTGCCGGAATACGACAAGGCGCTGATGCTCTATGAATCCCTGCATCAGGCGATTCTGCGCGGCGACGTGCTCAGCGCGCACACGGTCGGCCGCGGCGGCATTGCGGCGGCGGTGACGATGATGGCGATGGGCAGCCGCATCGGCGTGAAGCTGACGGACGTGGCGGAGGAAGCGCTGTTCCTGCCCGCTTACGGCGGCATTGTGGTCGAGCTGAAGCCGGGCGCGCCCGTTCCGGCGGGTCTGCGCGAAATCGGCGTGACCACCGAGAGCGCGACGCTTTCCGCCTGCGGCATGACCCTCAGCCTCTCCGAGGCGCACGGCGCGTGGAGCGAGCCGCTGGAGAGCGTCTTCCCGACGAATGCGAAGGCCAAGCACACGACCGCGCCGTTCATCCCCTACGAGACGCGCAGCGCCGCGCGTCCGAAGCTGCAAATCGCCAAGCCGCGCGTGTTCATCCCGTCCTTCCCCGGCACGAACTGCGAGCTGGACAGTGAAAAGGCGTTCCGCCGCGCGGGCGCGGAGACGGATGTGTTCGTCTTCCGCAACCTGACGGCGAAGGGCATCGAGGAATCCGTCGAGGCGCTGGTCAGGGGCATCAACGCCGCGCAGATCGTGATGCTGCCGGGCGGCTTCTCGGCGGGCGACGAGCCGGATGGTTCCGGCAAGTTTATCGCGACCGCGCTGCGCAACCCGCGCATCATGGAGGCGATTATGAACCTGCTGAATCAGCGCGACGGCCTGATGCTGGGCATCTGCAACGGCTTCCAGGCGCTCATCAAGCTCGGCCTTGTGCCGTATGGCGAGATTCGCACAATTCGGGAGGACGACCCGACCCTGACCTACAACACCATCGGCCGCCACGCCGCCACGCATGTGCGGACGGTCGTTTCCTCCGTCAAATCCCCGTGGATGGCGGGCGTGAACGTCGGCGACGTCCATCAGGTCGCGATTTCCCACGGCGAGGGGCGCTTCGTCTGCCGCGAGGCGCAGCTCAAGCAGCTGGTGGCCAACGGCCAGATCGTCACGCAGTATTGCACCATCGACGGCGTGCCCGCGGTGAAAATGCCGGAAAACCCGAACGGCTCGTATTGGGCGGTCGAGGGCATTTGCTCGCCGGATGGCCGCGTGCTGGGCAAGATGGGGCACAGCGAGCGCATCGGCGCGAATGTCGCCCGGAATATCCCCGGCGAAAAGGATCAGAAGATTTTTGAATCCGGTGTGGCGTATTTTGGGTAAAATTTAGAAGAAAAAGTCCCGCCGATCAGCGGAAAAGCTGGTCGGCGGGATTTTTTGGGCATTTACGGGATCAGTTCAGGCGCATACCAATCGCTCAATTTTTTGGATTTGAAATCGTATGCTTTTCCTGTCTGCGCGTCAATCATCATCCATCCGTCATCTTTCCATTTCTTGGCATATTTGACAGACACGCACCACGTCGGAACGGCGGTATATTCCATACACTGAGGATCGTTTGTATTCAGATAATCGGTTGACGCATCCATATAGATGACATAGCCTAAAACGGCATAATGGAAGCTTTCGATATTTCCGCTATTCATACTTTTCCGAATGGCCTGCTCGATTTTCTCCCACGAGCAGAGCTGCATATCTTGCGCAATGATACCGATTTCTTCCCAAATTCCAAGACCGGAAAGCGACCAGAAATCCGGCGCATAATAGCTGTAAATATACTGGCTTTTTTCGCACATCACACGTCGCAGATTTCTGGAAGCCGTTGCGCTTTCTTCAAAAGCGGCTCCAATGCCGGAAATGACGGGAATGCCATGGAGCATCGGGAGATAGGAGACGAAATAGCCGCCGACTTCAGATAAAGAACCGCATGGAACGTTTTCCTTAAATCCTTCGGATGAAAAAAACGTCCACGGGCTTTGAAGCGTGACAGACTGCGGCAGTACGTCCGGCTTTGTGCGTTCATCAAGAGATTGGATCATCAAAGCGCCCTGCCTGATGATCCAATCCGTTGAGGCAGACTGATTGGCGGCAAAAACCTGATCGAGATGAATTTCACTGTTTGGCAGAAAAAGATTTTCGTATGTCTTTTCTGGATATGTTCCGATTTCAGTCTTTCCCGCCAGACCGTATTTTTCATAATCCATCTGAACGACAGATGGATAGCCGGACAATTCGCCTTGGTCGGTTTGTTCAATGTCTTTTAAGCGCACTTTCAGTATCGGCAGCGCGTCTGCTTGGGGAATATACAGGTTTGGACGGAATTCATCGCCTGCCGTTGCATCGACCTGCTTTCGCAGCGCGGAAACAGAGAATCCGTCGCCGCCTGCTGTCGCAAGCGTGGGCACAAGCAGCAGGACGCAGAGCCCCAATATCATTTTCTTCATGTTCTTCTCCTTATCGGTCGGAAGGAAATTTCAATAAGATAATTTCTTCATTTTTGTGTTCCGTTTTTTCAATTTGAGCGGGGGCTGTTCAACCTGCGTCAAGTCCCTGTCGTTCATGCGCACGCTCACTTCCTTTCACTCTATAGACGACAAAAACGCGCCGTTTTTTATCATTGTTTTTCAAAACCTTTGATTTTTTTGCGAAGAAGGCGGGATGACTCGATTCCTTTGTATCGTGACTTTGAAATCGAAAGCCTTGCTCTGGCGAGAGCGCAAATTCCACCTTCTTTTTTCGTTGACGCGGCTTTTCTTCCTGCCGTCCGCATGAATGACGGGACGATTTTCGTATTTTTGTGTGTTATACTTTTTCAATCAAACTTTTCCCCGCCCTCGCGCGTATATAGGGTGAAGGATTCTTCAAGCAACAAAACGAAAGGGGGGAGCGGCGTATGGAATCCAATGCGTTTTCCCGCATCGCAGAGGAAAATATGCAGGGGCTTTATCGACTCAGCTTCAGCATTTTGCATACGCGCCACGACGCGCAGGATGCGGTTCAGCAGGGTCTGCTCCGTGCATGGGAAAGACGGGAGACGGCGAGACCCGAACAGATTCGCGCATGGCTGACCCGGATTGTCATCAACGAATGTCACAACATCCAGCGCAAGCGCATGCGTGTGGTGCTGATGGATGAAATGCCGGAAATGGCCGCGCCGGAAGATACATACGAGGCGGAAGCGGAACTGCGAAGCGCCATAGACAGTCTGCCGGAAAAATTGCGCGTGCCGCTGCTGCTGCGCTATATGGAGCGCTATTCGGAAACGGAAATTGCGCAGACGCTCGGCGTGCCGGTGACGACCGTGAAAAATCGGCTTTTTCGCGCAAGGCGCGCGGTGCGCGCCAAGTTCGACGAGGAGGTGACGTTTGAGTGAAGCGTGTGATCGACGAAAAGACGCTGAAAGCGCTTTATCCGCCGATGGAAACGGCGTTTGAGGCGCAGATGCGTCAAACCCTGCGCAGCCTGCCCGTCGAGCGCAGACATCGAGGCGCGCGGCGCAAGCCCGCCGCGGTTTTGATTGCGGCGGCGGTGCTCGCGCTGCTGGCGGCAACGGCGCTGGCTATTGCGGCACTCAGCGGATTTTTTACAGAAGCAACGGCGCTGCCGTTAAATAGCAGCTATATGGAAAATTGGTCGCTGGGCGAAAAAGAGGCGGTGGCGGCGCTGTTGGTTCAATACGATTTGCCGGAGGATCGCGCGGCGTGGGAGGACGCGCTGCAAGAGAGCAGCGCAAGGCGGCGCGAGGCGGCGCTGGACGCGCTGTTTATCGAGCACTATGCGGTAACCTCCGGCGGAAGACGGAACATATCGCTGCACAGCATCATGCAGCAGGAGCTGGGCGAGCTTGACCCGGAATGGAGCTTGGAACAGAAGGCGGCGTATTCCGCGCTGGAAAGCGAATTTGAACTGGGCGGCGCCGACGAGGACGTCAACCTCCTGCCGGGGGAAGACGACATCCCGCGCGAGGAGGCCGTGCAAATCGCCAAAGACGCGATTCAGGCGGCGTTCGGCTTTACGGATGAGCAGATGGAAAACGCCGCGCTGTGGGAACTGAGCTTTTTGGTGCACCGCTCGGAGCTGGGCGTGAAGCCGCCGTATTATTCCGTGTGCCTTGCGATTTGCGACGAGACGAATGTGTGGAAAGCCGAATACGCGGCCATTTCCGGCGCGGGCGAGGTGCTCACGAGCGCGGACGGTTACCTTGCCGTGGAATCTCCGCAGGAAGCGGCGGCGGCGCTTCATACGATTGCGTATTACCAGTCGGATGCGTTCGATCAGGACAGAGCGCGCGAGCTGGCGCGCCATGGGCAGACGATCACGGCGATTGAGCCGCAGATCGTCACATGGGAAAATCAGCGGATTGACGAGCTGCTGACCCTGCAAAACGGAACGGTTTTGGCTGCGGGGCGGGAAATGGCGGAAAACAACCGGGATACGCGCCGGGTGTTCGCCGCCTGCATAAACGAAGATGGAGAGACGATCTGGCGCGCGACCCTCGACGCGCAGGAGAACGAACAGTGCAGCGTTACCGGCGCGATGCAGTTGGAGGACGGCCGGATTCAGTTGATGCTCAACCGAAGCCGCGAGGTGAACCATGAGTTTGAATACGATCTCTATGAACTGGCGACGCTGAGCGAGGACGGGGAACTGCTGGACAGGCGGCGGCTTCCGTCGGCCAGCGCGCTCAGCGGGCTGGATGCAGGCAGTCAGGAGGTTCTTTTCTGCGATCCGGGTCACGGCGGGCTGATCGTCAGCGGCTCGGTCGGAACGAAAAACACGCCGTTTTATGCGCAGGTGGATGATCGCGGCGACGTGGTTTTTCATCTGGATATGCGCGAGACGGTCACGGGTCTGTATGCGACGCGGGACGGCTATGCGCTCGTCGGTTGGGACAAGGCCGAGCAGAGAACGCGGATGGCTTTTTATGACATGCAGGGGCAGAAAATCCGGGAAGCCGAAGCGGATGCGCTGCCCGCGGGCTTCCATGTGACGAGTCTGTATCCGCAGGCGGATGGTACGATGTGGGCGGTGGATGATTCGCTGACAGCAGCGGAGGTGCAGAAGCTGCTCCGCTTGGATGAAAACGGGCGCGTTATGGAGGAATATGCCATGAATGAGAACATGGGCGCGTCGGCGTTTCAGGAGGCCTTTATGCGCGTTGGCGGCACGGTTGCCCTGCTCAACCGCCATAAAACGAGCAGAGACGAGCAGACGAGCGCCACCCATTGCGGATTGATGGTTCTTCGAAACGGCAGGATGGAGGAAGTGTATGTGCGCGGCATGGATTGGAGCAACCTCGATTTCAGCCGCCCCAAGGCGGCGGCATTTTCTCCAGAGAGCCGCAAGGTGTTCATATTCCAGCTCGGCGGACAGGACTATATCGCCGAAACGGGCGGATTTACCCCGGTTCTGTCTCAATGGGCGATTGTAGAATTGCCGGAATAAGCAAAACCCCTTCCGATCCTGTGGGTCGGAAGGGGTTTTGTCTGCGCGGCGAACGCATCGATGGGCACAAAAAAAGAAGGCTCATTCGCCTTCCGGTTTGACATCCGATTGTTTATCGCTCTGCGCCACGACGCGGCAAAGATCGAGCATCAGCCGCTGGGACGCGGACGAGCAGCCGTTGGCGATTGCGGCGACGCTCTGGCCGAGCGATTCCGAACCGCGGCTCGGGCGCTGGGAAAAATCCTCCCCGATCATGCAGCCGTTGAGCAGGGCGGACAGCGAAACGTCGAGGACGGAAGCAATCTGCGCCAGCATCTCCAGCGAAATCGGGCGTTCGCCCCGCTCCAGACGGCCGAAATGAAGCTGGGAAATTTTCAGGCGGTCGGCGGCTTCCTCCTGCGTGATGTCAAGCGCTGTGCGCGCGGCGCGGATGTTGCGGCCGATGGCCTTGAACGAAACGAGCATGTCGAGTTCCTCCCGGGCAGATTGATGATATAAATATCATATCCCGAAAGGCTCAAAATGAACACGTCCCATTGTGTCAGATCATGTCAGCGTGGATGGAAAGGCGGCGAGATTATTTTGCAAATCGGGATGCGCGGGGCGGGAGGGCGCGTTTTGCGCGTCACAGGCTCAGCAGAATGTGGGCGCTGAACACGCCGTCCTTCGCGGCGATGGAGAGCGTGCCGTTGTGGCGCTTGACCGTTGCGGCGACGGAGGCCAGACCGACGCCGTGATCCTTTTTATGCGAGGTGGGCAGGCCGTTTGGGGCGAAGGCGATTTCGCCGACATAGCCGTTTTCCACGGACAGGCCGAGCATCGCGCTGCCGATCATGCCGGAAACCACCCGAACCTCCCGCGCCTCGACGGGCAGGGCGCAGACGGCGCGCAGCGCGTTTTCCAGCAGATTGCCCAGCATCATGCACAGATCGACCTCGTCGAGCGGCAGGCGCTCGGGCAGATCGAGCCGCCAGGATATCCGCGTGTTCTGGGTCTCGGCGATGCGCTGATAGTGGCCGGCAATCGCGTCCAGCGCGGCGTTGGCGCAGAGCATCGTGTGCGGGGAGGCCAGCCGCCCCTCGTATTCGGCCAGATAGTCGTTCAGCTTGTCGTATTTCTTCGCCTCGCTCAGTCCGGCGATTACGTGCAGATGCTGGCGGAAATCGTGACGGAGCTGCCGGGTCGCGTCCATGTGCTCGCGCAGCTCGCGGTAGCGTGTGTTCTCCATGCTCAAAAGCTGGTTCTGCGCGTGCAGCTCGGCGGCCTCGCTCATCTTTCGGGTGGTGAGGTAGACGAAGTAATAAAACCAGAACAGAAGGCTCAGAAAGCTGATGAGCAGCACGATGCTGATTTCCCGCACGCGCCCGGTCAGCACGACGGCGGGGTATATCGGCGTCATCCAGATGAACAGGCCGGTCAGAAACAGCGGCGCGACGAACAGCGCGCGCCAGATGGCGCTGAAGCTGACGTTGCAGAGCATCCAATGAATTTTCCTGCGAAAGAGCAGCGAAAAAACCAGCAGAACGGCGAACGTGAGGGCCAGACCGATCAGCCCGGAGGGGAGCGTGAACACCGGCTGGTCGTTGTGCAGCTCGAGCGGCGCGCAGAGATAGCAGCTCAGCGTGGCGGAAAAGGAGACGAGCATCGTGGCGGTGAAAAAGACGAACAGCGCCTTGGACGGCGGCAGTACGACCGATTTCAGATAGAGCAGCAGGAAGAGCAGCAGGGCGGGGAACAGCAGCGCGTTGACGGAAAGCTGAAAGCGGCAGCAGGCCAGCGCGCCGATTCCGACGAACGCCGTGACGCCCAAAGCGCCGAACGCGGCGAGCTTTTTGAGCGGCAGGCGCAGAAAGCCGGAAAGCGGCAGATAGCACAGCAGCGCGAACGGACAGCAGATGGCCAGCTTGGCGGCATAGCGGGCGAAAAGCATGGCTGTTACCCCCTTTTCATGCGCTTGATCTGGTATTCGGAGAAGCGGTTGACCAAATCGAGCCGGTTGCGCTGGCGCAGGGGGAAGCGCAGGCCGTCGGTCAGCAGGATGCTGTCGCCGTCGAGCTTGAGCGCCTCGTCCATGTTGACGAGCACGCCGCGGTTGCAGGGAAGAAAGCGCTCGTCCCCGCGCAGGGCGGCCTCCAATTCGGCGAAGGTCTGCGAGCTTTTCAGGCATGCGCCGGAAACCGTGAAGATGTCCAGCGCGTGCCCGTGGGAGGTGACGGCGACAATCTGCCCGTGCGGCAGGCGGATGGTCTGGCGCGGCAGGTGGATTTCGACGAGCTGCTCGCTCTCCTCCATCAGCCGAATCGCCCCGGAAAGCACGTGATCGAGCCGAGCGGCGCTGTAGGGCTTCACCAGATAATCAAACGGGTGAATCGGAAACGCATCGAACGCATATTCCTTCGAAGAGGTCAGGAAGACGATCAGGCAGCGCGCGCTCCGCTTGCGCACCCGCTGCGCAACCTCGATGCCGTTCATGCCCTCCATGCAGATATCCAGAAAAACGAGCGCGTCGTCCCCCGGCGTAAAGCCGCTCAGAAAAGCTTCCCCGCCGTCAAAACAGGCGATGCTCGCGCCGTCCGGAACGCGAACCAGCAGATCCTGCCGGAGCAGCTCGCGCGTCTGCGCCTGGTCATCGACGATGGCAATGCGTATGTTCATGGCAAACACCCTTCCTCCGCAAGTGACGATAGACTCAGTATACCATAAACGGCCGCGCGCCGCGCGTATAGATTTGGGAAAAATGCCTGCTGTTCGTGCAGAAAAAACGTCGTTCGCGCAAAAATGCTTGCATGAATCGCGCTATTGGTCTATACTGAGCGTGACCTAAAAAATGATCGAAAGATCGACGAAAGGATGGTTTTTCCCATGAAAAAGATGCTTGCAATGCTGCTGGCCGTGCTGACCCTGTGCTTCGGCGCCGCCGCGATGGCCGAGAGTGTTCCCGAGGCGGATGCCGCCGCCGAGCAGGCCGCGCTGACCGACCTGACCGCCGAAGGCCAGTTGATCGAGGCTGAGAGCTTCTAGTTCTATATCCCGGCCGACTGGGAGACGGTCGAGCTGAATGACGAGGAGATCGCCGAGGGCTATGTCTTTGCCGCCGCTTCCGCGGACGGTGCGAACAGCCTGGTCATCACCTACGCCGCGATGGATGCGGCGATGACCGCCGAAGAGGCGCAGCCGGGTCTGGCCGAGGTCTATCCGACCGCGACCGTGCAGGATCTCAACGGCACTTCCGTCGTCGCGTTCCACGACGCGGAGGAGGATGTGCTGGGCATCGTCGTGATGGATACCGTCGATGCGGGCTACTACATCTTCATGTTCACCCCGGCTTCCGACGAGGCGTTCCTGCCGGTGGCTGACGCGATTGCCGCTTCCTTCACCGCGGCTCAGTAAAAGAGCATCGGTCAAGCGATAAGTGCGATTCCTTAACAAAGCATTTGTAAAAGAGGCTGTCAAGCAAAAACTTGACAGCCTCAGTTTGTTGACATAAGCAAACTTGGCTTGAATAGCAAAATCAAGAAATTCAGCTATTCTTTCATTTGCGGAAAGGGCTATTCTCCCCCCCTTCGGGGAGGGGGAGAATAGCTTTTTGTCTGCAGTCTGAGGCTGTCAAGCAAAAAACTTGACAGCCCCTTTCTCTATTCTGCCGAAAAGGCCGCGATGGCCGCGTCCAGCGCCGCAACCGAGCGGATGGCCTGCCGCCGGGTGAGAAGCTGACGGCGCACCTGCGAGGGCGCGTGTTCAAATAAGCGCCGCGCGTGGGAATCGCTTTCCAGCAGCGCGTAGAGATTCGGATATACGTTCAAGAAGCGTCACCTCCCGATGCGCCTAGTGTGCGCCGGGCGGGGGACGCTTATTCTCTGCCCGCACTTGACGCTTCTTAGAGGGGAGCGATATAATATAAAACCAGTGAAGCATGGAATGTCCAAGAATGAATTTCAAAAGCGGGAGATGCGGGAACACCGGGTTCCTGCCGGGTCTTGGGGCGAAGCCCCAAACGTGACCCTGAACATACCCAAAAAAGGAGCAGAGATGACACCGATGGATGCGGCGCGCGCGGCGCTCAAAGAGGTTTTTGGCTACGACGATTTTCGCCCCGGACAGGAGGACGCGGTGGCCGCCGTTCTGCGCGGGCGCGACGTGATGGCCGTCATGCCCACCGGCGCGGGCAAGTCGATCTGCTACCAGATTCCCGCGCTCGTGCTGGAAGGCGTTACGCTCGTCGTCTCGCCGCTCATTTCGCTGATGCGCGATCAGGTGTTCGCGCTGCTGCAAAACGGCGTTCGCGCGGCGTATCTCAACAGCTCCCTGACCCCGCGCCAGTATGCGCTCGCGCTGGAGAACGCGCGGCGCGGCACGTATAAAATCATCTACGTCGCGCCGGAGCGGCTGCTGACCGATTCGTTCCTCAGCTTTGCGAAGGGCGCGAAAATCGCGCAGGTCGTCGTCGATGAGGCGCACTGCGTCAGCCAATGGGGGCAGGATTTCCGCCCCGGCTATCTGCAAATCGCGCCGTTTCTGCGCGAGCTGCCCCGGCGGCCGCGCCTGAGCGCCTTCACCGCGACGGCGACGCAGGCCGTCCGCGCGGACATCGTCCGGCTGCTGGAATTGCAGAATCCATACGACATTCTGACGGGGTTCGACCGGCCGAATCTCTTTTTTGAGGTGCGCAGGGCGAAGGATCGCGACGCGGAGCTGCGCCGCTTTCTGGCGGAGCACCGGGGGCAGAGCGGCGTCGTCTACTGCGGCACGCGCAAGGGCGTGGAGGAAGTGACCGCCATGCTGAACGACTGCGGCGTGGACGCGGTGGGCTACCACGCGGGGATGGCCGACGAGCTGCGCGCCAAAGCGCAGGAGGATTTCGTCGCCGACCGCGCGCCGGTGATCGTGGCGACCAATGCGTTCGGCATGGGCATTGACAAATCCAACGTTTCCTTCGTCGTGCACTATAACATGCCCAAGGATTTGGAGAGCTATTATCAGGAGGCGGGGCGCGCGGGGCGCGACGGCGAGGACGCGGTCTGCTGCCTGCTGTATCAGCCGGGGGACGTGCGGCTGAACACCTTTTTGATCGACCACGCGCAGGATATGAGCCAGATGGACGAGCAGACGCGGCAGGTCGTCACCGCGCGCGCCAAGGAGCGCCTTCGGCAGATGACGTTTTACGCCACGGGCGGCGGCTGTCTGCGCGCGAAAATCCTCCAATATTTCGGCGAGAAGGTCGAAAAGCCGTTCTGCGGCAACTGCTCGAGCTGCATGGCGCGCGAGGAGGAGCGCGACGTGAGCCGTCAGGCCGGGCAGATCGTTGCCGCCGTGATCGCGATGAACGGGCGATACGGCAAGGCGATGGTGGCGCGCGTGCTCTGCGGTCAGGCGGACGCGAGACTGCGCGAGCGCGGGCTGGATAAGCTCTCCGCCTTTGGCAGCATGAAGGCCGAGGGCGAGGCCAACGTGCGCGCGATGATCGACGAGCTGATCGCGGGCGACGTGCTGACGGTGACGGAGGGGGATTATCCGCTGCTCCGGGAGGGCGCTTACGCCCGCGACGTGCTGCGCGGGGATATGCCCATCCGCATGGCGCTGCTGCCGACGGACGCCGCGCCGGAAATCAAGCGCCGCGTGAAGCAAAAGGAATTTGTCAACAAGGCGCTGTACAGCCGCCTGTCCGACCTGCGCAAGCAGATCGCCATGGATCAGAACGTGCCGCCGTTCATCATCTTCACCAACGCCACGCTCAAGGATATGGCGGCCAAAGCGCCGCGCACGCGCGCGCAGATGCTCCGCGTCGCGGGCGTGGGCGAAGGAAAGATGCAGCGTTACGGCGACGCATTCCTGCGGGAAATCGCCGCCTACGAGGAGGATGAAGCGTGAAAAAGGAGAGAGGGCTTGCGCTGGCGGCCTGCGCGGCGCTGGCCGCGCTGATGCTGCTGTTCGCCTCCCAGTGTTCGCCGCTGTACCCGATCAACCTCTGGGACGACGCAAACTGCCTGCTGACGGTCGGGCGGGTGATGCAGCGCGGGGGCGTGCTCTATCGGGATATCTACGAGCAGAAAGGGCCGCTGCTCTATCTGCTCCACGCGCTGGCGGCCTGCGTTTCCGATACGAGCTTTTGGGGCGTGTATGTGCTGGAAATCCCGGCGCTGACGGCGGCGCTGTATGCGGCCTACCGCCTTCTGCGGCTGAGGACGGGCGCGGGCTTCGCGCTCGGCGCGGCGGCGGTCTGGGGCGCGCTGACGGTGACCGGCGGCGCGTTTATGCGCGGGGACAGCGCGGAGGAATTCTGCCTGCCGCTGCTGACGGCGGCGCTGGCGCTGGCCTATGCCGAATACGGCAGGCGCGCCAGACCGATGCGCGCAAAGCGGCTGCTGCTCTGCGGCGTGCTGGCCGGGGGTATCGCGACGATCAAATATACGCTGCTCGGCGCGATGGTCGGGCTGTGCGCCGTCGAAGGCGCGCTGGCGCTGAAGGAGGGCGGCGTGCCGCGCGCGCTGAAAAGCGCGGGCGTGTTTCTGGCGGGCATGGCGATTCCGATTCTGCCGTGGGTGATCTATTTCGCGGCGAATGGCGCGCTCCGCGACGCTTACACGGCGTATATCTACAACAACGTCTTCCTGTATGGCGGCGAGGCCGCGTCGTGGGGGCAGAGACTGGGCGAGCTGGCGCGCTACGTTCAAAAAAACGCGCTGTGGGCGGTCCCGGCCGCGCTGGGGCTGGCCGCGCTGGCGGCGGATCGGGGCGAAACCGCCGCCGTTCGGCTCTGCGTCGCGGCGATGGCGGCCGGTCAGTTTGCGGCGGTGTTCTTCGTCGGGCGCGTATGGGCGTACAGCCTGCTGGCGCTGGCGGCGTTCGGCGTGATCGGCTGCATGCAGCTCCATCGCGCGCTGAAAAAAATCGGCTGTCCGCGCGGGAAAAAGGCGCTGACGGCGGCGGCCTGCGCGGCAAGCCTGCTGCTGGCGTGGTTCGCCACGCCGAACGCATTTCTGCGCGGGCAGAAGCTCGAACAGCTCGCGCAGGGGCGGCTGGCCGCGGCCATGCCGGAGGGCGCGACGCTGCTGCAATACAGCCACCTCGACGACGGGCTGTATCTGGCGGCGCATACGCTCCCGCGGGAAAAATACTTCGTTTTGCTGAACGTGCAGCTCGAGGCCATGCGCGACGCGCTCGACCGCGCCGTGCGCGAGGCCGTCCCGGATTATGTGCTGGTCAGCTGGCGGGCGCTTCCGGCGGAATTTGACCGATACGAGTTGATTGCTTCCGACGTGGGCTATGATGACGACAACCGGCTGAACAAGACGCTGTATCTGTACAGGAGGAAGAGCGAATGAAAAGGGCGTTCCCCGCGCTGCTGGCGCTGCTCTGCGCGACGCTGGCGCTGCTGATTGCGACGAGCAGCTCGCCGCTGTACGCCACCAATTTTTGGACGGATACGAACATCTATTTCACCATCGGGCGCGGTATGACGCGCGGGCTGATGCCCTATCGCGATCTGTTTGACCACAAGGGGCCGCTGCTGTTCATGCTCTACGCGCTGGGGGCGGCGATTTCGGATACGAGCTTCATCGGCGTGTTCATTCTGGAGGCGCTGAGCCTCGCGGCGGCGGTTTACGCGGGCTGGCGGACGGTTTCGCTCTTCGGCGAGGGGCGGCTGACGCTGCTGAGCATGCCGATTCTGGCGGCGGTCATTTGCTGCTGCACGGCGTTCACGCAGGGCGGAAGCGCGGAGGAATTCGCGCTCCCCGCGTTGGCGGCGGGCGTGTATCTGGCGCTGGCGCTGATGGCGCGGCCGGGGGAAGCGGACGGACGGCGCGCGCTGGGCTTCGGCGCGGCGGCGGGCTGGGTTTTCCTCATCAAATACACGGATATCGGGCTGTTCGCGGGGCTGGGAATCGGCCTGCTGGCGTTTGTGTGGCGGCGGGAAGGCCTTGGCCGCGCGCTGGTTTCGGCGGGGCGGATGCTGCTGGGCGCGCTGCTGGTCTGCGCGCCGGTAGCGGCGTATCTGGCGGCCAACGGGGCGCTGGCCGCCTGCGTGGAGGTCTACTTCATCCAGAACCTGTTTGATTACAGCGGCGCGCCGATGAGCCTGAGCGGCCACGTCTATAACGCGCTGGCGTATCTGCGCACACAGAGCGCGATCAACCCGGCGGTGGTGCTTCTTGTCGCGCCGGGGATGGGCTTTCTCCTGCTTTGGGCGGCGAAAAGGCATGAAAAGGGCATGGTTTGGCAGGCGCTGGCGCTGCCGATGGGCGCGGGGCTGCTGCTGCTGACCTGCTATTGGGGCGAAACGGCGCACCCGTATTATGCGCTGGTGTTCGCGGGGCTCTGCGCGCCGGGGCTGATTCCGCTGGCGTGGCTGGCCGGATGGGCGGAGAAGCGCGGGCTGCTCGCGCGGGCGCTGCCGCTGGCGGGGGCGCTGGCGATTGTGCCGGTCTGCATGGGGCTCTGCCGCGCCGTGCCGCTGATGCGGGTGAAGAAGGCGGACATGGCGCAGACGGTCTTCGCGGAGATGATGAACCGGGAGGCGGAGCCGACGCTGCTGGACATCACCAGCCTGGATCAGGGGTTTTATCTGGCGGCGGGGATCGTGCCAAACTGCCGGTACTTCGCCGACAACAATTTGCAGACGCAGGAAAAGCGGGACGCGATTGCGTCGTATCTGGCCGAGAGAAGGACGCAGTTCGTCGTGACGCGCTATGCAGACCCCGGCGAGGCATACGAGCTGATCGCCGAGGCCGACGGCGTGTTTGACCTGAACGACATGCGGCATTACAAGCTGTATAAGAGGAAAGAGCCATGAGCGACACGAGAATTTCGGAAAAAGCGCTGCGCGCGTTTATGGAGCGCGCCTACGAAAAAGAGGGCTTTGAGGCGGAGGAAGCCCGACAGATTGCCGACGTGCTGATGCAGGCGGATCTGTTCGGCATCGAGAGCCATGGCGCGCAGCGGATGATGTATTACCACCAGAACATCAAAAGCGGGAGCGTCGATGTGCATGCGCGGGCGGAGGTTCTGCGCGAAACGCCGGTTTCCGCGCTGATGGACGGCCATTTCGCGATGGGGCACCTGACGGCGGCGAAGGCGATGCGCATGGCCATTGAAAAGGCGAAAACAGCGGGCATCGGCATGGTCGCGGTGCGCAACTCGTCGCATTACGGCATTGCGGGCTATTACCCGCTGATGGCCGAGCGCGAGGGGCTGGCGGCGTTTTCGATGACCAACACCGGGCCGATCATGGTGCCGACGTTCGGGCGCGAGATGATGCTGGGCACGAATCCGATGGCGTTCTGCATGCCCGCCGATCCGTATCCCTTCTGGTTCGACGCATCCACGACGGTGGTGACGCTGGGCAAGGTGGAGGTTTACAACAAACGCGGCAAGCCCATGCCCGAGGGCTGGACGATCGACGGCGCGGGTCAACCGTGCAGCGACGCGCACAGGATGAACGAATCCATCCTGAGCGGCGGTCTGGGCGGGATTCTGCCCCTCGGCGGCGAGGGCGAGCGGACGAGCGGCCACAAGGGATACGGGCTGGCCATCATGGTGGAGGCGCTGACGGGCGTGCTGGCGCAGGGCATGCTCAGCCCGGAGATGTGCGGCGCGCACGGCGACCACACGAGCCATTTCTTCATGGCGTTCGATCCGGCGATGTTCGGCGACCCGGCGGCGATCCGCGCGCGGATGAGCGGCTATTTGCAGGCGCTGCGCGAGAGCGAGAAAGCGCCGGGTTATTCGCGCATCTACACCCCCGGCGAGAAGGCGCACGAGGCGCAGCGGGACAGGCTGCAAAACGGCGTTCCGGTGGAGGAAAACACGCTGGCGGAGCTGCGGCAGATCGCGCGCGAATTGGGGATTGAGGGTGTGTAAGCCATGCGGAAGATGACGCAGGGGAGCATCGCGCGCCACCTCATCGCCTATGCGCTGCCCCTGATTCTGGGCAACCTGTTTCAGCTCACCTACAACGCGGTGGATTCCATCGTCATCGGCAAATTCGCGGGGGAAAACGCGCTGGCGGCGGTCAGCGCGGCGAACCCGGTGATGACGATTATGATTCTCGGCGTATCGGGCGTGAGCATCGGCGCGTCGGTGCTGATGAGCCGGTTTTACGGCGCGGGCGACGAAGGCGCGCTGCGCCGCGAGGTCGCCACGACGATCGTTTTCGGCGGCGCCGCGTCGGTCGCCGCGTTTCTGCTCGGCTGGCCGCTGAGCGAGCCGGTGCTGCGGCTGATGCGCGTGCCGGGCGAAATTCTGGCGATGGCGACGCGCTATTTGCAGGTGATCTTCGTCGGATTCCTGTTCACGTTCCAATACAACATTCTGGCGGCGGCGCTCCGGAGCGTCGGCGACAGCAAAACGCCGGTGATCTTTCTGGCGCTGGCGAGCGTGATGAACGCGGGGCTTGACGTGCTGCTGGTGGCGGTCTTTCGCTGGGGCGTGGTCGGCGCGGGCATCGCGACGGTGATGGCGGAGGGGATCAGCGCGCTGCTGTGCGCGTGGCACATTTACCGGCGGATTCCGCTGCTGCATCTGGCGCGGCGCGAGCTGAAAATCGACAGGCTGCTGCTGCGGGAAACGGTTTCCTCCGGCGCGATTACGGCGATGCAGCAGGCGTGCCAGCCGATTGGCAAGGCGCTGATTCAGAGCGTGATGAACGCGCAGGGCGTGAGCGTGATTGCGGCGTTCAACGCGGTGAGCCGGGTGGACGATTTCGCCTGCATCCCGGAGCAGAGCATTTCCTCGGGGATGATGACCTGCATCGCGCAGAACAGGGGCGCGGGGGAGCACGCGCGCGTGGGCGAAACCCTGAGGCGCGGCATGGCGATGGAGGCGGTCTACGGCGTTTTGATCTGCGCGGCGGTTCTGCTGGCGAAGGAGCCGGTGATGCGGCTGTTCGCGGCGCAGGACAGCGTGCGGATGGTGAGCATGGGCGTGGATTATCTGGCGCTGATGGCGTTTTTCTATATCCTGCCGGGGATCACGAACGGCTTACAGGGGTATTTTCGCGGCATGGGCGAGATGAAGACGACGCTGACGGCGACGTTCATTCAGATTTCGATCCGCGCGCTGGTGGTGGCCGTGCTTGTGCCGCGCATCGGTTTGAACGGCGCGGCGTGGGCCTGCGCCGTGGGGTGGAGCGCGATGCTCTGCTATACCTTCGCGCGCTATCGCCGGGTGCGGGAAAACGAATAGGACAGAACAGAAAGCGAGACAAAAAAACGTCGGGGCGGCTTGAACCGCCCCGACGTTTTTTGTGCAGAATTTACGCTTTTAATCCATCAAAGATAGAAGATGAACATGTCTTTGGGTATGAGCTTTTTTCAGACTTAACAAAAATGAGGAACGTGTTATGATAAAAACAGTAAGAGAGCAAATCTGGAATTTTGAACAAATTCCAATAGTGGGCGTAACGCCTGTCTGACTCCCTCAGTCACGGCTGCGCCGTGCCAGCTCCCTCGAAGAGGGAGCTCTTTTATCAGGTTATTTCCCATCTAAGCAATAAGTTGCGCCGTACCCGTAGGGGCGCGCATTGCGCGCCCGCGTTTTGTACAGAATTTGCTTTTTGCTCAATTGTTGATAAAAACAGAAGGATACCGAAAGGAATGGAAAGCGATGAAGGGCAATCTGATCTTGATTCATGGCGGCGGGCCGACGGCCGTGATCAACGCATCGCTGGCGGGGGCGATCCGTCAGGCGAAGAAAGAGCCGAACGTTGACCGGATTCTGGCGGCCATCGGCGGCACGGGCGGCCTCATGCGCGGGCAGGTGCGCGACCTGACCGATATCACCGAGGAGGAGCTCGCGCTGCTGGAACGCACGCCCGGCAGCGCCATCGGCACATCCCGCGACGCGCTGGAGGAACCGGAATACCGCCTGCTGGCGGAAAAATGCGTGGAGCTGGGCGCAAAATACGTGCTGATGAACGGCGGAAACGGCACGATGGACGCCTGCGGCAAGCTCTGCCGGATGCTGGCGGGCACGGACATCCGCGTGATGGGCATCCCCAAGACGATGGACAACGATATCGCCGTGACGGATCACGCGCCGGGGTTCGGCAGCGCGGCGCGGTATATCGCCCAGAGCGTCGCGGAGGTGACGGCGGATGTTCGCGGCCTGCCGATTCACGTGGTGGTGATCGAGGCGAGCGGGCGCAACGCGGGCTGGATCACCGCGGCCAGCGCGCTGGCGCGGCAGGCGGGCGTGGACGGCCCGGATCTGATCTATCTGCCGGAAAGGCCGTTTGACGAGGCGCAGTACCTGCGGGACGTTCAGAAGCTGATCGAGGAAAAGCACGGCGTGGTCGTCGTCGCGAGCGAGGGGCTCAAGGATAAGGACGGCAAGCCGATTGTCGAGCCGGTGTTCAAGGTCGGGCGCGCGACGTACTTCGGCGACGTATCGGCGCATCTGGCGAATCTGGTCATCAAGCATCTGGGCTACAAGGCGAGGAGCGAAAAGCCGGGGCTGCTCGGGCGCGCGTCGATTGCGCTGTCCTCCGATGTGGACAGGCGCGAGGCGATTCTGGCCGGCGAGGAAGCGGTGCGCGCGGCCTGCGCGGGCGAAAACGGCAAGATGGTCGGCTTCATCCGCGAGAGCACGAGCCCCTATCGGGTGCGCACGACGCTCATCGACGTGAACGACGTGATGCTGGTGGAAAAGAAAATGCCGGACGAATACATCAACGAGGCGGGCAACGGCGTGACGCAGGCCTTCCTTGACTGGTGCGCCCCGCTGATCGGCGAGCCGCTGGGCAAACTGATTTCGCTGAGGTGAACGCCTTCAGTCAGCCTCGCTGACGACTCCTTCAGTCAGCTTCGCTGACAGACCTTCGGCGTTCCGCTTGCCTGCCTCCCGCACAGCGGGCGGCAAGCTCTACGCCCTCGGGGAGGGAGCTCTGGGGCATACGCCGTCCACCTTACAAAAAACAGATTCTTCCCACTGGAAGAGACGTTGATTTGTAAATTATTTGTATTTGCGCCCCTATACCTCCCTCCTCGAGGGAGGGGGACCGCCCGCAGGCGGTGGAAGGAGTGGCACGACGAAGTCGTGACGGAAGGAGTTATGCCGAAGAAGTTACAAAAGGATGATGAAATTTCACCCTTTTGAATTGGCGGAATTTGACGTATAATCAAAACATCAAAAGACATTTTATCCCAGAATGAACAAGGAGAAAGACATGGAAAACAAGAATAGGAAAGGGAGCCTCGCGGATCGGATTCCGCATCAGGTCTGGCTGCTGATCTCGTTCGCGGCGGCTATGGCGCTGTGGACGCTGCTATCCGTCATCCCGGCGACCTCCCGCGCGTTCCCGAACGTGTTCAAGGTGCTCGGCTCGATCAAGACCATGATCGACCGCGGCGTGCTCTGGAAGGATATCTCTTCGAGCCTGATCTCGGTGATCTCCGGCTACGCGCTGGGCTTTGTCATCGCGCTGCCGGTCGCCATCCTGATGGCGTGGTATAAGCCGGTTCGCTTCGTCATCGAGCCGTGGATCCAGTTCATCCGCAACATCCCGCCGCTGGCCTACGTGCCGCTGATCGTCATTGCGGCGGGCGTCGGCCGCAAGCCGCAGATCATCGTCATCACCATCGCCTGCTTCCTGATTATGTGCGTGACCATCTATCAGGGCGTCATCAACGTGGATGAAACGCTGATTAAGGCGGCGCGCGTGCTCGGCGCGACGGACAAGGATATCTTCATCCGCGTCATCGCCCCGGCGACCCTTCCGTTCATCCTGACGGCCATCCGCCTCGGCGCTTCCGTTGCGCTGACGACGCTGATCGCCGCCGAATCCACCGGCGCGATGGCCGGTCTGGGCATGCGCATCCGCAGCCTCAACAACTCGTTTGAAGCCGCGCCGATGCTGCTGTACATCATCATCATCGGTATTCTGGGCATCACGATTGAAAAGCTCATCAAGACTGCGGAAAGGAGGCTGACGTCATGGCAGGAGAAGCGCGAAATCTGACCGAAAACAACGTTCGCGTCAAGATTGACAACGTGCGCAAGGTGTTCAACACCCGCAACGGCGAGATGGTCGCCCTCAACGGCGTGAGCCTTGACATTCACAACAACGAATTCATCTGCGTGGTCGGCCCGTCCGGCTGCGGCAAATCCACCCTGCTGAACATCATCGCCGGTCTGACCGAGCCGACCAGCGGCAAGGTCTACTGCGACGGCAAGGAGGTCACCGGCACCGGCACGGAGCGCGGCGTGGTCTTCCAGCAGTACGCGCTGTTCCCGTGGCTGACGGTGAAGAAGAACGTCATGTTCGCGCTGGAAATGCGCGGCGTGAAGGGCAAAGAGGCCGAGGAAGAGGCGCTCAAGTATCTGGCGATGGTCGATCTGGTCAAGTTCGCGGATCACTATCCCAAGGAGCTTTCCGGCGGCATGAAGCAGCGCGTCGCCATCGCCCGCGCCTACGCGGCGAACCCCGAGGTGCTGCTGATGGACGAGCCCTTCGGCGCGCTGGACGCGCAGACCCGCACCCAGCTCCAGACCGAGCTGCTGGAAACGTGGGAGCGCGAGAAGAAGACCTGCTTCTTCATCACCCACGACGTGGAGGAGGCCATCATTCTGGCGCAGCGCGTCATCATTATGAGCGCGCGCCCCGGCCGCATCAAGGACATCGTGGACGTCAACATCCCGTATCCGCGCACGCAGGAAACCAAGCTGACCCCGGAATTCAACGAGCTGAAGAACCACATCTGGAGCCAGGTCTATCAGGAGTATCTGGCGGTCAGAAAGTAAAACGTCCCCAAGCGGATCGGCAAATTCCGCTTCAATAAAAACGACAAATTCGGGAGGTAACAACATGAAGAAACTCATCGCTGTGCTGCTGGCGCTGTCCTGCATGCTCATCGGGGCTGCGGCCGTCGCCGAGACCCTGAACATCGCCTACATGCCCAACTACGGCAGCCTCTGGTCTGTGGAGACCGCGATCAACAAGGGCTACTTTGAGGAAGAGGGTCTGACCATCAACCTCGTCGAGTTCGCCGACGGCCCGACCATCATCGCGGCCATGGAAAGCGGCTCCATCGACATGGGCTACATCGGTCAGGGCGCGCACAAGCTGTGCATCAACGGCCGCGCTTCCATCTTCGCGCTGAGCCACATCTCCAACGGCGACGCGCTCATCGGCGGCAAGGGCATTACCACGGTGGAAGACCTGAAGGGCAAGGTTGTGGCCTACTCCTCCGGCACGTCCTCCGAGGACATCCTCAAGAACTCCCTCGACAAGGCCGGCATGACCATGGACGACATCAAGGCGATGGACATGGACGCTTCCGCCATCGTGACCGCGATGCTCTCCGGCGGCGTGGACGCCTGCGCGACCTGGAGCCCGAACAGCCTCAAGATCCTTGAGGAGATGCCGGACGCGACCAAGCTGACCGATAACATGACCTTCAGCGACACCACCGTTTCTCTGGCGAGCTGGATCTGCATGCCGAAGTACGGCGAGGAGAACCACGACCTGCTGGTTCGCTTCACCCGTGCGCTGTTCAAGGGCATGGACTACAGCGCGAACGAGCACTACGACGAGGTCAGCGAGTGGGTTTCCAAGCAGACCGCGACCGATTATGAGTCCGTTTACAACCAGCGCGGCGACGCGCAGTGGCTGACCGGCAAGGAAGTGGCGCAGGGCGCTGCCGACGGCACCGTTGCCAAGTACTACGAGCTCCAGCGCGACAACTTCGTGAAGGCCGGCGCGGTGGAGAAGGATCCGGCGCCGGATGTTTCCGAGTACGTGCTCTTCGACGTGATGATCGAGGCCGGCAAGTAATTCCGGGAAGCGAAAACAAAACTGAAAGCCTGGCATTAGGCCACCCTTCTGCGGGTCGGCCTAATGCCTTTTGGCACATGGGGGACGGCGGCAGGCCGCCCGCGCGCGGGCCTCGGCTAAACGGGCGCGTGCGTTCAAAGAGGATTTCCGCAAAAAAAGGCGAACATTATCAGACAGAAGAAATCGGAGGCGGATCATTCCATGCTGTTTGTGCTCATCGTGCTGCTGCTTGTCGCGTCCGTTTTTGTGCTGCTGATGAAGAAGAACCGGGAATCGCTGTGCCTGCTGGGCATGTGCTGCAGCCTGATGGTGCAGTTTTCCGGCATCCTGATTTTCATTGCCAAAAAGGGCGGATATTCCAGAAGCATCATCAATTTTCTCTTTTTCTCGCAGGCGCTGAGAAATAAGCTGCAATACCTGTTTATCACGCTGGACGCGCTGGGCTACATCATCGCGGTGGGGCGCTATCTGTTCCCGCTGTTTTTGCTGGAAAGCGCGCTGCAATACTCGATGATCGGCTGGATCAGGCGGCACCCCGATATCCAGAAATGGATTTGCGTGCTGCCCGCGGCGACGCTGGCGGTGTATTTCCCGCCGGTGTTCCGCTTCATTGTGAACCGGTGGCCGGTCATGCACTCCGTGCTGGTCGAGGGCTCGTACTGGTGGATCACCGCGTATGTGGCGGTCGCGCTGGTGCTGATGATTCAGGAGCTTTTCGCCATCACGATGCGCTTTTGCCGAAAGCAGTTCGTGGGCATTGTCGGCTGCCATCTGGCGCTCAGCGGGCTGTATCTGCTCTACTGCGGGCAGGACCCCGCGCAGGTCTATCAGTTTTACAGCTACGACTATATCTGGAACAAGGGCATCGGCTATCTGCAATACGCGCCGACGATCGCGGGATATGTGACCATCGTGGTCGTCAACGTCATCTGCGGCGTGCTCGGCACGATCAGCCTGCTGCACTACACGCAGGATTCGTTCCTCAGCGATCAGGAGGAGATGGCGCTGGAGCGCAAGTTCGACATCGCGCGAACGGGCGCGTCCGTGTTCGTCCATTCCATCAAAAACCAGCTTCTGGCCAACCGCATTCTCGAAAAGCGCATCTCGCAGGAGCTGGACAAGCCAGAGCCCGACCTGAGCCGCGTCCGCGCCTGCGTGAAGCAGCTTCAGGAGAGCAACGAAATGCTCATTTCGCGCAGCGAGGAGCTGTATCGCACGGTCAAAAACAAGTCCGTGACGCTGGTGCCGACGACGCTGGGGCAGATTCGGGAGACGACGCTGGAGCGATTCAAGCGCAAATACCCGGATGCGCTGCTGGAATGTCGGTTAAACGAGAGCGAGACGGTGCTGGCGGACGGCAACTACCTGAGCGAGGCGCTGTATAACCTGCTGACCAACGCATGGGAAGCGAACGTGGACGCGGGGCACGGGGACAGGCCGATTCGGCTGTCGAGCAGCCGGGAGCGGCTGTACGTCGTGCTGGAGGTTCGCGACGAGGGATGCGGCATGACCAAGGCCGAGCAGAAAAAGATTTTTGAACCGTTTTATTCATCCAAAAACAGCAACACGAGCTGGGGCATGGGGCTTTATCACGTGCGCACGATTGTGCGGGCGCATGTGGGCAGTCTGCGGGTGGAGAGCAAGCCGGGGCGGGGAACATCCTTCTTCGTGCTTCTGCCCAAATATGTGCAGGACAGGTGATGAAATGATGAAGATACTGATTGCGGATGATTTCGAGCTGCTTCGGGAGGACCTTTGCGACACCCTCGGCGCGCAGGCGGACATGGAGGTGGTCGGCGCGGCGCAGAGCGGCGCGCAGGTCGAGGAGATGGCCGCGCGGCTTGACTTTGACGTGCTGCTCATCGACATCGAGATGGAGAACACGACGGCGGGGATTCGCGCCGCGGAAAACATTCTGGCCGAGAAGCCGGACACCATCGTGATTTTCCTGACCGCGCACGAGACGGAGAACATGATTCTCATGTCCATGGGCGCGGGGGCGGTGGATTACGTCGTCAAGGGCTGCGCGGAGGAGGAGCTGCTTGAACACATCCGCAAGGCCTACGAGGGCGAGCCGATGCTCGACGCGCGGGTGCAGCACATGGTGCTCAAGGAGTATTCCCGCCTGCGCCGCTCGGAAAAGAGCCTGCTGTTTTTCATCAACAACGTGTCCCAGTTGACCCCGGCGGAGCGGAGCCTTGTGCGCTACCTGCTCGACGGGATGAAGGTCAAGGATATCGCGGCGGCGCGGTGCGTCGAGGTGGTGACGGTCAAAACCCAGATCAAGGGGCTGCTGCGCAAATTCGGCTGCACGAGAACCAAGGAAATTGTTGAAATGATACACGAACTGGGCGTAGAGCATTTGTTTTAACTCCTTTAGTCACGGCTACGCCGTGACTAAAGGATCATATTCGAAGGATCATATTGAAGGAACATTAAGGAGGAGCATGATGAACATGAATTATTATCAGATTTCCGCAGAAGAGCTGGGCAAAAACGCGAAGGTGCCGCTGCTCAAGCTGGGCGATTCCGGCGAGGTGTTTTATGAAATCGCGCTGGAAATGGTAAACGAGATCGAAAAGAACAACGCCATCGGCCGCCGCACGGTGTTCATCTGCCCGGTCGGCCCGGTGGGGCAGTATCCGATTTTCGTGCGGCTGGTCAACGAGCGCAGGCTGAGCCTGAAAAACTGCTGGTTCATCAACATGGACGAGTATCTGACTGACGACGGGGAATGGATTGACGAAAGCAGCGCGCTCTCCTTCCACGGCTTTATGAACCGCACGGTTTACAGCAGGATCGACCCGGAGCTGGTGATGCCGGAGAATCAGCGCATCTTCCCAGACCCGCACGACCCGGATCACATCGCCAAGGTGATCGACGAGCTGGGCGGCGTGGATATCGCGTTCGGCGGCATCGGCATCAACGGCCATCTGGCGTTCAACGAATCGCAGGACGAGCTGACGCCGGAGGAATTTGCGGCGCTGCACACGCGCGTGCTGGCGATCAGCCGCGAGACGCGCACCGCCAACGCCATCGGCGATTTGAACGGCGCGATTGACGCGATGCCCAAGAAGGCCGTGACCATCGGCATGGCGGAGATTCTGGGCGCGAAGAAGATTCGTCTGGGCGTTTTCCGCGATTGGCACCGCTCGGTGGTGCGTCAGGCGGCCTACGGCGAGGTGAGCGCGCACTTCCCGGCGACGCTGATTCAGCGCCATCCGGATGCGATGATTATTGTGAACGCAAACGCTGCGAAGCAGCCGTTTTAAGAGGGGAGAACGTCTCCATGGATAAGCTCCTGATTCAAAATGCGCGCGTTTATCAGAACGGGCAGTTCGTGCGCGCCGACGTGCTTTGCGGGGACGCGCTGATTGCGAAGATCGGCGAAAACCTGACCGATGAGGAAGCGCGCGTCATTCAGGCGGACGGCCTGCGCCTTGTGCCGGGGTTCATCGACGTGCACACGCATGGCGCGGCGGGCGTGGACGTGAACGCGGCGGACGAGGCGGGGCTGCGCAAGATTGCGGCGTTCTTCGCGACGCAGGGCGTGACGGCGTTCAACGCGAGCGTGTTGACCGATACGCCGGAGACCACCGAAAAATGCCTCGGCGCGATTGCCAACGTGATGAGCGACCGGGGCATGGGCGCGCAGCTCTTGGGCGCGCATCTGGAAGGGCCGTTCCTCGCGAAGGAATACAAGGGCGCCATGCCGGAAGCGCTGCTGCGCGAGGGCGACGAGAAGCTGCTGCGCGCGTATCAGAACCGGTTTCCGGGCGTGATCCGCTACATCACCGTGTCGCCGGAGGTGCCCGGCGTGGTGGACATGATCGGCAAAATCAGCCAAGACGTGACGGTGGCCATCGGCCATTCCGGCGCGGATTACGACACGAGCATGGAGGCCATCCGCCGCGGGGCGCGGTGCGTCACGCACACCTTCAACGCGATGCGCCTGTTCCACCAGCATCAGCCCGCCATCATGGGCGCGGCGCTGGAAAGCGACTGCTGGTGCGAGGCCATCTGCGACGGGCGGCACCTGCATCCCGGAACGGTGCGCATGCTGCTCAAGTGCAAGGGCTGGGATCGGGTCATCGCCATCACGGACAGCATCATGGCGGCGGGGCTGCCGGACGGCAACTACAAGCTCGGCGTGAACGACGTGGTCGTCCGGGATGGGGACGCGGTGCTTGCTTCGAACGGCGTTCGCGCGGGCAGCACGCTGACGCTCGCGCAGGCGCTCAGGAACATCGTGGCCTTCACCGATCATCCTGTGCAGGATGTGATCCCGCTGATGACCGCCAACCCGGCGAAGGCGCTGCGGATGGACGACCGAAAGGGCAGCATCGAGGTCGGCAAGGACGCGGACATGGTGCTGCTCGACGATGCGCTGAACGTCGTGACGACCGTGGGGCTCGGGCGCGTGATCTATACCGCCTAAAAGGGATGGCGCAATTTCATACTCGCGCGAACCGGTGATTTTTGCTATAATTACACGGTAAACGTGGACGGTTTTTGAACAAAGAAAACGGATTTTGATGAGGGATTCGTTTTCGCAACCCAATTTTATGATGAGGTGAACGATATGCTCGTACCGATGAGAGCGATTCTGGCGGCGGCCGACAAATACCGCTATGGCCAGGGCGCGTTTAACATGAACAGCGTGGGGCAGATTGAGGCGGCGGTTCGAATCCACGAGCTGCTCCATTCCGGCGCGATTTTGCAGGGCGCGGAGGCTTCCAACGCCTTTATGGGCGGTGAACTGGACTTCATGCACGGCACGCTCGAGGCCAAGAAGGTCGGCGCAAAGCGCATCGGCGACGCGGTGAAGAAATACGGCGCGGACAGCCCGGTGCCGATTGCGCTGCATCTGGATCACGGCAAGAGCATCGAGAGCGTCAAGGCCTGCATCGACGGCGGCTACACCTCCGTGATGATCGACGGCAGCAGCCTGCCCTACGAGCAGAACGTTGAATTGACCCGCGAGGTCGTCAAGCTGGCGCATCCCTACGGCGTGAGCGTCGAGGGCGAGCTGGGCGTGCTGGCGGGCGTGGAGGATCACGTGTTCTCCGCGACGAGCACCTACACCAACCCGATGCAGGCGGTCGATTTCTTCAAGAAGACCGGCTGCGACGCGCTGGCCATCAGCTACGGCACCTGCCACGGCGCGAACAAGGGCAAGGACACGAAGATCCGCCGCGAAATCGCGATTGCGACGAAGGAGTGCATGCTGCACGAGGGCATCGAGGGCTATTTGGTCAGCCACGGCTCTTCCACCGTGCCGCAGGAATACGTTCAGGGCATCAACGCGCTGGGCGGCCAGCTCGAAAACGCCTTCGGCATCGACGTGGCGCAGCTTGTGGATGTGGCGCACTGCGGCATCAACAAGATCAACGTGGATACGGATATCCGTCTGGCCTGCACGCGCAACCTGCTGGAGCTGTTTGAAAACGAGCCGGAGCTGCGCGAGAGCGCTTCCATCGGCCGGCTCTACAAGGATTTGAAGAAGAACCCGAAGAACTTTGACCCGCGCAACTACGTCGCTTCCATCATGGACACGATCACCCTCGGCACGGTGCCGGACGCGCACGTGCAGAAGGTCGTGGACTGCATGAAGGACGGCGTGACGGAATCCATCGCGCCGCTGCTGGTGCAGTTTGGCAGCTACCGCAAGAGCCACCTGATCGAGGTCGTGACCTGCGAGCAGATGGCCGAGCGCTATAAGAAGGCGGGCATTTGATATGAAGCATATTTTTCTGAACCTCAAGCGGTTCGACATCAGCCCGGAGAAGGGCGGCGTGAACCGCCTCGCCCCGATGAAGGACTGGGGCAGGACGATCGTTTCCGGCACGCAGGACGCGCTGAAGGCGTATGACCCCGCCGAGGTCGAGTTTGTCATGTACATGCCGGAGGCGCACCTGCTGGGCGCGGCCGCGGCGAAGACGGAAAACAGCCCGGTGCAGCTCGGCTGTCAGGGCGTTTATCGCGCGGATACGGCGGTGGGCGGCAACTTTGGCGCGTTCACGACGAACCGCCCGGCGAACGCCGCGGCGCAGATGGGCTGCGCGAGCACGCTGATCGGCCACTGCGAGGAGCGCAACGACAAGATGGGGATTCTGGCCGAGGCGGGCGTGACGGGTCAGGCGGCGGCGCAGGCCGTCAACCGCATCCTCAACCAGGAGATCAAGTGCGCGCAGGCGGCCGGGCTGACGGTGCTCTACTGCATCGGCGAAAAGAGCGAGGAGCAGGCGGATTGGGAGAACGTGCTCGGCGCGCAGCTCGACATCGGCCTTGACGGTGTGGACAAGCGCAGGGTCGTGATCGCTTACGAGCCGATTTGGTCGATTGGACCGGGCAAGACCCCGGCGGACAAGCCCTACATCACCAAGATCGCGCGCTTTGTGAAGGCGCGCACGGGCGGGCTGGACGTGGTATACGGCGGCGGCCTCAAGCAGGACAACGCGGCCATGCTGGCCTCGATTGACGAGATCGACGGCGGCCTGATCGCGCTGACGCGCTTCAGCGGCGAGATTGGCTTCTACCCCGACGAGTACCTCGACATCATCCGCCGGTATCTGGGCAAATGAGAAGCGATGAGGGCTCTGCCCTCAAACGCCCGCAAGGGAACTGAGTTCCCTTGACCTTCCCCTTCATTTATCGCGCTGCGATAAATGGATGTAAAGATGATTCAAACCACCGCGAATCGAAGAAGGGAGTCTGGGCAGCAGCCCAGCGTAAAGGAGAAGAAAGATGAAGCTCGATTTTGAATATGGGCAGGGCCTGATGAGCGCCAATCTGCCGGACAACACCGATATCTTCGTGCCGGGCGAGACCGTGCCCGACCCCGAGTGCCTGCCGCAGGATTGGGATACCCTGTATGGCGAGACGCTCAAGAGCATCCGCAACCCGATTGGCATGAAGCCGCTGCGCGAGCTGGCGCACAAGGGCAGCACCGTCGTCATCATCATCCCGGACATCGTCAAGGGCGGCAATCAGCCGACCAGCCACCGCAAGGTCGCCATCCGTGCCTGCATCGACGAGCTGTATTCCGTCGGCGTGGAGAAGAAGGACATCCTGCTGCTGTTCTCCAACGGTCTGCATCCGCGCACCAGCGTGCCGGAGATGAAGACCATCCTCGGCGACGAGTTGTTTAACGAGTTCTATTACTCCGGCCAGATCACCAGCCACGACAGCGAGGATTACGAGCACCTCGTCGATCTGGGCTATACCGATCACGGCGACCACGTCATTATGAACAAGTACGTCTACGATGCGGATGTCGCGATCCTCATCGGCCATACGCAGGGCAACCCCTACGGCGGCTACTCCGGCGGCTATAAGCACTGTGCCACGGGCATTTCCCACTGGCGCTCCATCGCGGCGCACCACGTTCCGCAGGTCATGCATCGCGCGGACTTCGTGCCCGTCTCCACCCACAGCGAGATGCGCAACAAGTTCGACCAGCAGGGCATGTTTATGGAAGAGAAGATGGGCAAGAAGTTCTTCTGCTGCGACGCGGTGCTGGACAGCAAGAGCCGCCAGATCGCCATCTTCTCCGGCTACGCGAAGGAGATGCAGCCGATCTCCTGGGAGCTGGCCGACAAGCGCACCTACGTCCACTGGGCGGAAAAGAAATACGATGTGGTGGTCTTCGGCATGCCGACGAACTTCCACTACGGCAACGGCATGGGCACCAACCCGATTCAGATGATGCAGGCGCTCTCCGCGCAGGTCATCCGCCACAAGCGCATCCTCTCTGACCGCTGCGTGTTCATCGTGTCGAGCATCTGCGACGGCTATTTCCACGACGAGCGCTGGCCGTACCTGCGCGAGCTGTACGAGATGTTCCAGCACGACTACATGCAGACCCTGCCGGACATGAACCGCTACGGCGAGTATTTCGCGACGAACGAGGAATACATCCGCAAGTATCGCTTCGCCAACGCGTTCCACCCGTTCCACGGCTTCTCGATGATGTCCTGCGGCCACATCGCGGAGATGAACACCAGCGCCATCTACATCGTCGGCGCGCGCGAGCCGGGTATCGCCCGCGGCATGGGGCTCAAGACCCGCGCGACGTTTGAAGAAGCGCTCGAAGACGCGAAGAAGAAGATCGTCGGGCCGAACCCGAACATCCTCGCCCTGCCGCGCGCGTTCACGACGACGGCGGTGCACCTGTGCATGAAAGACCCGAGCCAGAACAGCCATAGCCGCGACGGCATCACCCATCCCTGCGGCGGCTGCTGAGACGCCCTCGGAGATATGAAAAAATCCGAACCCCCTTCCGAAATAAACGGAAGCCGGGTTCGGATTTTTGGCGTTTGGTGCGGATAGCGGGGGTCGAACCCGCACGCCGTGAGGCAGGGGATTTTAAGTCCCCGGTGTCTGCCATTCCACCATATCCGCGTAAACTACATTATATCGGTTTCTGGATTTATTGTCAAGCGCTTGAAAATTTGATACAATAGGCGGCAGAAAAGCAAAGGCGGCGAGAGAGATGCGAAAAAAAGCGGTGGAGCTTCCCGGCGTGACGCTGGGCGAAGGGATGCCCAAGGTCTGTGTGCCGGTGATGGGGGCGGACGCGCAGGCGCTCAGGGCGGCGGCGGACGCGGCGCGGGCGCAGGCAGATTTGATCGAGCTGCGGCTGGACAGCGTTTCTCCCGAGATGGACGCGGCGTGTTTGCGGGCAGCCTGCCGAACCGTTCGCGAGGCGGCGCAGGGAACGGCGATTTTGGCGACGATGCGCACGGCGCGCGACGGCGGCGCGGGCGACGCGGACGCGGCGCGCTACGAGGCGCTGCTGGTCATGCTGGCGCGGGAGCGGCTCTGCGACGCGCTGGATGTGGAGCTGAGCATCGGTGAGGCGGCGTTTTCGCGGATTGCGCGGGCGGCGCACGAGGCGGGCATGCCGGTGATCGGCTCCTGCCACGACTTTGAGAAAACGCCGGACGCGGAAGAAATGGCCGCGCGGCTTTGCCGAATGGCGGCGCTGGGCGCGGACATATGCAAGATTGCGGTTATGCCGAGAAAGCGGCGGGACGTTGTCGCGCTGACTGCGGCCTGCGCGCAGGCGGACGACGCGCTGACACAGCCGATCATCGCGATTTCGATGGGGGAGATGGGCATGTCCACGCGAATCTGCGCGGAGGCGATGGGGAGCTGCCTGAGCTTCGGCACGGCGGGCGCGGCGAGCGCGCCGGGGCAGATGGAGGCCGGGGCGCTCCGGGAGGCGCTCGCGCTGGTTCACAGGGCGCTGGCGCGCGAGGCGCAGGAATTCTGAACAAATTGATTATTTAAGCAATTTGGATGAAAAACAGGCCGAAAAGCGGACGAAAACGAAAGAATAAAAAGAAGATGAAAAAATATCAGAATATTCTTTACAAATTTTGATACGTCGTTTATAATGAATTTAACAAAGGGGCGTTGCCCGATATAAGGAGGATATCTCATGAAGAAGTTTGCGACCCTGATGCTGGCGCTCGTGATGCTGATTTCCTGCGCGGCCATCGGTATGGCCGAGGATATCACGCTGGACGTCATCATCTGCCAGTACGGCACCCAGACGAACGACTGGTTTACCGGCACCGGCATGAACGGCACCAGCTTCGTCAAGAAATTCGAAGAAGCGAACCCCGGCATCAAGCTGAATCTGGAGGTCGTCTCTTGGAACGACGTATACACCGTGGTTTCCACGCGCATCAGCAACAACAATGCGCCGGACATCCTCAATCTGGACTCCTTCGCGGATTACGCCAACGAGGGTCTGCTCCTGCCGGTCAAGGATTATTGCCCGGAAGAGCTGTTTAACGACTTCTTCCCGTCCTTCATCGCGCAGTCTGTGATTGACGATACCGTGTGGGCCGTTCCGGATCTGGCTTCCGCCCGCGCGCTGTATTACAACGTGGATCTGCTCGAAGCGGCCGGCGTCGAAGTGCCGACGACTTGGGCGGAGCTGGAAGACGTCTGCCAGGCGCTGGTTGACTTCTACGGCGGCGACGTGTATCCGTGGGGCATCGACATGACCACGGACGAAGGCCAGGCGGCGTTCGCTTACTACGCTTGGGGCAACGGCGGCGGCTTCGTTGACGACGAGGGCAACTGGACGATCAACTCCCCGGAGAACATCGAGGCGGTCGAGTTCGCGGTGAACCTCTACAAGAAGGGCTACACCAACCCGAACCCGGCGACCCAGACCCGTTACGACCTGCAGGATATGTTCGGCGCGGGCAAGCTGGCGATGGTCATCGCCCCGAACTCCCTGCCGACCTATATCGCCACGAAGGGCTACACCGACGTGAACTACGCGGTTGCCGACATCCCGCACAACGAGGGCAAGACCTCCAGCTCCGTCGGCGTCATGGACCGCATCATGGCGTTCAAGGACGACAGCGCGCCGGATCAGGCCGCCCGCAACGAGGCCATCGGCAAGTTCCTGACGTTCTTCTACGATCCGGAGAACTACGTGGGCTGGGTCAGCATGGAAGACTTCCTGCCGGCCGTGAACTCCGCTGTGGCGGCGCTGGTTGAGGCGAACCCGTCCTTTGAGGCGTGGCTGAAGGTGCTGGACGGCTGCAAGTTCTACCCGACCGCGAAGACCGAATGGATCGACGTGAAGCAGGGCGCGGCGGCTGTTGAGCAGAGCGCGCTGACCGGCGGCGACGTCAAGACGCTGCTCGACGAGCTTCAGGCGAAGGTCACCAAGTAAAAAATCGGCAGCCCGGATGGCTGCAAACCGATCAAGGCAAACCGATGAGGGAAGGGGGTTGGAAAATCCGACCCCCTTCTTTTCGGCCTTGATGCGCGTGCCGCCGCGGTCGTTTTTCAATCAATTTGCGCGTCGTTGAACGCCTTTCGTCCGCTTTTCCGACAGCCTCCTTTTTTCGGGGCGGCGGAAAGGCGTTATCCGACATAGGGAGGTAAGAGAATTGAATTCCATTCTCGTGCGTCACAAATGGGAACCATATGTCTGGCTGCTGCCGAGCATCCTGCTGATGACGATTTTCGTCGTCTTCCCGATCGGCATCGTCTTCAAGCTCGCTTTCAGCGAGATCTCCAAGGCGGGCATCGTCGGCGGCTTCATCGGCTTTAACAACTTCAAGGCGGCCGTTTCCGCGCCGGTGTTCGGCACGGTGATGCTCAACACGGTGGTGTGGGTGGTTTCGGTCGTCGGCCTGTCCACGCTGCTGGGCTTTATCGTCGCCATGACGCTCAACCAGAAATTCCACGGCCGCAAGCTGGCGCGTTCGGTCGTCGTCTTCCCGTGGGCGACCTCGCTGGTCATTCAGGCCTCCGTGTGGAATTACATCATCAAGTATGAATACGGCAATCTGAACAACGTGCTGCTCAACTTGGGCATCATTCAGGATGCGATCAACTGGCGCGCGACGTATCAGATTGAGTTCGCGTGGGAATGCGGCGTGGGCATTTTCGTCACCATCCCGTTCGTCACCTTCTGCGTGCTCTCCGGGCTGCAATCCATCGACGCATCGTATTACGAGGCGGCGACGGTGGACGGCGCGTCCTGGTGGCAGAAGCTGACGAACATCACCATCCCGCTGGTGCGCCCGTCGCTGACGGTCAGCACGGTGCTCAACGTGATCTACGTGTTCAACTCCTTCCCGATCATCTACACCATCACCAAGGGCGCGCCGGCCAACAAGACCGACACGCTCATCACCTATCTGTATATGCTCGCGTTCTATGACCAGAAGAAGGGACCGGCAACGGCGCTTTCCGTCGTCGGCTTCCTGATTCTGTGCGCGGTGGCGGGGCTGTACATGATGATCTCGCTGCGGAAGGAGGATCAGGCGTGATGAAAAGGAAGAACAAGAGCACGCTGCTCGTCTGCATCAACTGCATGATCATCACGCTGGCCATCCTGCTGCTGCCGCTGGCGTTCTTTGAAACGAGCATCTATGTCAAGCGCAGCGCGAACACGTTCGTCGGCGACGAGAAATACGTCGAGGCGCGCGCGGAGGTCGAGGCCGTCGCGGCGCAGCACGAAGGCGCGGTGATCGAGGAGAGCGTGACCGAGCGCGTCAACTCCAAGGGCGTCACCACGTCGATGGTCACCTTCACGGTGAAGGAAACCGTCCGCCGCAACGGGCTGGATTTCCTGCTGCATGGCGTCGGCCACAGCGAGGGCATGTCGGGCGTCGGCCCGGCGAACGTGATGCGCCTGCTGCTCGGCTCGATGGCGGTTTCGCTGGTGCTGCTGCTGTGCGCGAGCTACAAGACGCTGGAACTGCCGCGCACGGATCTGCCCAAGACGGCCAAACGGCTGTATACGGCCGCCGGCGTGTTTGCGCTGATCGCGTGGTTCTGCGTACCGGCGTTCGTGCGGGCGATGAACTACACGTTCGCCCGGCAGGTGGATCTGCTGGTCGGCGGGCACATCCAGAACGACGCGCTGCTGGCGCAGCTCAACGCCTTCCTCTACGGCGGGCAGGCGGGCGACGGCCTGATGGAGATGCTTCGCGGGCTGACGGTGAAAACCAACTGGGCGATCTGGGTGGCGTTTGCGGCGCTGTTCCTGCTGCTGTGCGCGATCACCTGCCTGCGCTGCGGCGAGCTGAAAAAGACGCTGGCGCGCGGCGGGCTGTATCTGTTCGTGATTGCGCTGTGCATCTTCATCCTCTATCCGTTCTACGTGATGCTCATTACCGGCTTCCGCAGCAACGCGGAGACGACGGATATGTACTTCCTGCACATGATGCCGACGAAGTGGATTTGGAGCAACCTCAAGGATATCTGCGACCGCGGCGTTCTGCGCTTCCTGCTCAATTCCATCATGCTCTCCACCGGCGCGACGGCCATCGCGATGCTCTGCGGCATTCCGGCGGCCTACGCGATGGCGCGCATGCATTTCAAGGGGCGTAACCTGTTCCTCGGCTTCGTCATTATGAGCCAGATGTTCTCTCCGGTGGTGCTGCTGGTCGGCATTTCCCAACTGATGAACGCGCTGCACCTCAACGATACGATCCTGGGTCTGATGCTGATTAACGCGGCCTTCAACCAGGCGTTCGCCATCTGGCTGCTGCGCGGCACATTCGTTTCGATCTCCCCGGAGATGGAGCAGGCCGCCTGCATCGACGGCTGCAACACGGTCGGCGCGCTTTGGAACATTCTGCTGCCGATGGCCGCGCCGGGCATTGTGACGACGCTGATCTTCGTGTTCATCAACTCGTGGAACGAATACACGATCTCCACCGTGCTCATTTCCACCCCGACGAACAAGCCGATCACCGTGGGCATCACTCAGTTCAGCTCGTTTAACATGATCGAGTGGCAATACCTCTTCGCGGCGGCGCTGCTGGCGACCATCCCGGTCATCATTCTGTTCATGTGCATTGAAAAGCACCTCGCCGAGGGGCTGACCTCCGGCGGCGTGAAGGGTTAAGACAGAGAGGGCGACAACATGAATCCACATATCGAGAACGTCGTGATGCAGTTTGATCTTCCGGACGGCGCGTGGACGGCGGAGCCTTACGGCAACGGCCACATCAACGAGACGTATCTGGTCACGACGGGGGAGAAGCGCTTTATTCTCCAGCGCGTCAACGGCTATGTCTTCCCCAAGCCGGAGGACGTGATGGACAACATCGAGCGCGTGACCGCGTTCCTCAAGGCGCAGATTGAGCGGGAGGGCGGCGATCCGGCGCGCGAGACGCTGACCCTTGTGAAGACGCATCGGGGAGAATGCTTCACCTACGACCGGGAGGGCGGCCTGTGGCGGATGTATCTGTTCGTTGAGGACACGGTATCCTGCGATCTGCCGGACACGCCCGCGCTGTTCGAGCTTTCCGGCGAGGCGTTCGGCAAATTCCAGCGGCAGATGGGCGGCTTTCCGGCGGATTCGCTGCATGAGACGATCCACGATTTTCACAACACCCCGGCGCGCTACCGCCAGCTCGAAGACGCGATTGCGCGCAACGAGGCCGGCCGGCTGGGCGGCGTGACGGCGGAAATCGAGTTTTGCAGGCAGTACGAGCGGGAGGTGCACGCGCTGCTGGACGCGATGGAGGCGGGCGAAATCCCCCTGCGCGTCACCCACAACGACACCAAGCTCAACAACGTGCTGCTGGATCGCCAAACCGGGCGCGGCGTGTGCGTGATTGATCTGGACACGGTGATGCCGGGGCTGGCGGCGTATGACTTCGGCGATTCCATCCGTTTCGGCGCGAGCACCGCGGCCGAGGACGAGCCGGATCTGAGCCGCGTGCAATTCTCCCTGCCGATGTTCGAGGCGTTCACCCGCGGCTTTTTGAAGGAGGCCGGGCAGACGCTCGGCGCGCGCGAAATCGAGCTGCTGCCGATGGGCGCGAAGCTGATGACGCTGGAATGCGGCATGCGCTTTCTGGCGGATTACCTGAACGGGGACAAATATTTCCGCGTTCACCGCGAGGGGCACAATCTCGACCGCGCGCGCACGCAGTTCAAGCTGGTGCGCTGCATGGAGGAAAGCTGGGCGCAGATGACGGACATTGTGCGCCATTGCGCGCAATAAACGCACAATAGGCATAAATCGGGCGGTGTATTTCCCACATTTTTTAGGAAATGCACCGTCTGTTATTTGTGGCGCTGCGCTGAAATGTCGGGTATAATATACCGTATCAAAGGATATATTGGAGGGACACCATGAAAGCAGCGCCCACGGTTCAGCCGCTGCTCACCTTCGGCCAGTGCCTGAAAAACATACTTGGTGCGCGCAAGTTGTCGGCCTCTGCCCTATCCCGGATGATGGAGCAGAAGAGCCGGAACAGCATGTTCCGCATTTTGGATGATACCGGCGGCCCGGCGGTGCAGGCGGCTTTTTTTGAAAGCCTGAAGGCGAGCGACTGCCTGCATTTGACCGAGCAGGAGGAGCGCGAGCTGGAAAGAGCGCTGGAGGTCAGCCGCTTCGGCGTGGCGGGCTACATGACCAATCAGGCGATGCACAGGCTGCTCGGCGACGTCGATTTGCAGGCCGCCGCGGACGATTCCCTTCGCGTGGATCGCAGCCGGGACGGCTCGGTGACGACGCTGCGCGAATCTATGGAGCGGCTGGCCGCCGAACAAAAGCGCGTGCATTTCGTCATCACGGGCTGCTGCTACCGCAGGGTGCTTGAGAGCATCGCCGCCGCGTTCGCCGGGTCGGCCTGCGAAATGAGCATCGAGCACTATCTGTATACCGGCGGGGACGAGATCATCGGCTGCGTATCCGCCATTCAGCCGGTGCTCTATCTGCCCGACTACAAGGGCTACTGCATCGACGAAAACATGTTCAATATCCAGCGGGAGCAGGTCTACCGCTGCAACACGATCACCGCGCACTGCGAGGACGCGCAGGGGAAAAAGCAGGTGCTCATGGCGGTGATGATCGACCCGCAGCGGCTGCTCTCCATCGGCTCTCCGGATGCACGCAACATCGAGATTGTGGAACGGATGATGCGCGAGGACAGGCCGAAGATGCACCCGATCAAGAGAGAATTTCAGACGAGCGGCTCACCGGAGGGCTATCTGGCGTATACAAAGAGCCTCCAGCGGCTGGAGCAGGGGCGCAGCATCTACGACATCAAGCTGGATGTGCCGATCAATTTTGTGGCGCCCGAGGTGCTGGTCGGCCCGGCGCGCGACGGTTTCGCGGCGCACGGGTTCGCGCAGGATGACGCGCTGGAGGAGATGATCGGACAGTTCTACAAGGTGCATCAGAAGCGGTTTGACAACTATTTCCAAAAGCGCCGCCCGACGCACGCCATCTTCTCCCGGCAGGCGATGGAGCAGTTCGCGCAGACCGGGCTGGAAAGCGACCACTTTTTCGCCATCCGTCCGTTCAGCCCGGCGGAGCGCGTTTCGATTCTGACGCATCTCAAGGAGCAGAACGAAACCAATCCGAATTTCTGTCTCTATTTCTTCAAGCCGGGGTATCGTCAGCCGCGCACGGAAATCTGCCTGTACGAGGGCGCGGGCACGATGCTCACCGTGGCCGATACGGATTACGACCTTTCCGGCGCGCACTCGGAGGTGATGATTACCCAGACCGAGTTCAGCCGGAAATACAAGGCGTTTTTCATTCACGATCTGCTGGAAAGCAAAGTGCTCTCGCCTGCGGAGACGCAGAGGACGTTCGAGGATTTGATCGAAATCGCGAGAAACGCATAAACGCGGGCGGCTTTACGCAGCTTCCTATATAAAAAATCAGCCGCAGGCAAGAAAAACTGCGGCTGATTCGTTTATAATGGAAGGAGACGCCAAACGGAGGGGACGGATATGAACAAAAAGAATCTGGGGCTGATCGCGCTGTTCATCCTGCTGATCGCCGCCGTCGTGCTGCTGACGGCGGGGGAGACGCGCGAGGAGGACGCGCCCCTGCCCGATATCCGCCTGACGGAGATCGTGCCGCACAGCACGCAGATCAACGCCGACGGCTACGCGATGGGATCTATCACGCTGACCAGCTTTGCCGACGCGCCGGCGGATCTGGCGGGCTGGGGGCTGGCCGACCGCGTCTACAAGGTGAAATACGTCTTTGAGCGCGGGACGACGCTCGCCCCCGGCGAGAGCCTGACGGTGTATCTGGCGGGCAAGCACGGGGCGAAGGGCACGCTGCGCTATGCTTCCTTCGGGCTGTCCGCGAAGCACGAGGAGCATGTCTATCTCTATGCCGCCGACGGAAGGACGAGCGACGAAATCGAGCTGCCCGCGCTCGGCACGGACGGCGCGTATCGCCGCGTAGACGGGGAGTGGGAGGCGGTTGTGCCCGCTGTGACGGAGCTTCCGGCGGACGCAATCTGAGCTTGTATAACGGGGAAGCCCGTGCTATAATGCAAAAAAGAACACAAAAGCTGGAGGAATTCCCTTGAACAAGCAGAACGCGGCGGATTTTTCGCAGGGGAGCATCGGTTCCCGCATCATGGCGCAGGCGATTCCGCTGAGCCTGGCCGAAATCGTGCAGTTGCTCTACAACATCGTGGATCGCATCTTTTTGGGGCACCTGCCGGATGGAAACACGCTGGCGCTGACCGGCGTGGGGCTGATTTTCCCGGTCGTGTCCATCGTGGCGGCGTTCACCAGCCTGTACAGCTCGGGCGGCGCGCCGATTTTCGCGATGGCCAGGGGGCGGAAGGATGAGGAACGCGCGCTGCAAATTCAGGGCACGGTGTTCGCCCTGCTGCTCGGCTCGTCGCTGGCGCTGACGGTGCTCTGCTATTTGCTCAAGCGGCCGCTGCTCTTTCTCTTCGGCGCGAGCGAGGATTCGTTTGTCTTTGCGGATGCGTATCTGAAAATCTATCTGCTGGGCACGCCGTTCACCATGCTGGCTACGGGAATGAACCCGTTTATCAACGCGCAGGGCCGCCCCAAGATCGGCATGATGACCACGGTGATCGGCGCGGTGCTGAATCTGGCGCTCGATCCGCTGTTCATCTATGGGTTTCACATGGGCGTGACGGGCGCGGCCGTGGCGACGGTCATCAGCCAGGCGGTGAGCTGCATCTGGGTGCTGCGCTTCCTCTCCGGCCCGAAGTCGATTCTGCCGCTCAGGCGGCGCGAGGCGCGAATCTATCCGTATCTGCTCAAGGATATTTTGAGCCTCGGCGTGGTCGGCTTCATTATGAAATTCACCAACTCGCTGGTGCAGATTGCCTGCAACAAGATGCTCTCCATCCACGGCGGCGACCTGTACGTTGGCGTGATGACGGTGATCAACGCCATCCGCGACGTTTTTACCCTGCCCGCCAGCGGCATTACCGACGGCGCGCGCCCTGTGCTCAGCTACAACTACGGCGCGGGGCAGATGCAGCGCGTCCGGGCGGGGATTCGCTTCATGTCCGCCGCGGCGATGGTCTACACGTTCTGCGCGTGGCTGTTCGCGATGTTCCAGCCAAGGCTGCTCTGCCGGATCTTTACGCCGGACGAGGCGATGGTCGAGGCCAGCGTGCGGATGCTGCGCGTATATTTCGCGGGCTTCTTCTTCCAGAGCTTCCAGTTCTGCGGCCAGAGCGTCTTTCAGTCGCTGGGCTGGGCGAAATATGCCATCACGTTTTCCCTGCTGCGCAAGGTGGTCATCGTCGTGCCGCTGACGCTGCTGCTGCCCGTCGTCGGGCTGGGCACGACCGGCGTGTTCCTCGCCGAGCCGATTTCCAACATCGTCGGCGGCTTGGCCTGCTATATCACCATGCTGTGCACGGCCTATAAGCAGATGGGACGAGAATGACGGGGGGCGTGACTCCTTCCGTCTGCCTTCGGCATCCACCTCCCTCCAAGAGGGAGGTCTGTTTTTATAAAAAAGCCTCCCGTTTGAGGGAGGCGGAAACAGCGATGGGCATTATTCGGCGATAAACCGCGGGGTTTCATTCAATTCGTGTTCCGCGAACAGGCGGTCAATCGCATCCAGATAGACCTCGATTCGGGTCGCCTTGCGGATGGCCTTGCGCGGCTTTTCCGGCGCGTCGAAGCAGCAGACGAAATGCTTGGCGATTTCCCGCATGCGCCCGAGGGTGACATGCGCCGGGTATTTGGCTTGATAGGCCTCCAGCAGCCGGTCATGGAAGGCGCGGAGGGACGCCTTGCAGAGCGCCTCGCCGCCGCCGAGCGATTGCGCCAAGGCGGGGTTAGCGATCAGCCCGCGTCCGAGCATCAGCGCGCGGGTATTCGGGAACTGCCGCATCAGCTCGCGGCAATCTTCCTCGCAGAAGAGATCGCCGTTGTAGCAAAGCGGCCGGTCAAGCGCCGCGTGCGCCTTGGCGAACGCCTCCCGGTGCGGGGTTCCCTTGTAGAACTCGACGCGCGTGCGCGGGTGGATGATGAGCTCGTGGATGGGATAGCGCGCGAACACATCCAGCAGGCGGTCAATTCATCCGGCCGGGTGTAGCCGATGCGCGTCTTGATGGAGACGGGGAGCGGCGACCGGGCAAAAACCCCGTCCAGCAGCCGCTCCAGCGCGGGCACGTCCGCCAGCAGCCCCGAGCCCTTGCCCTTGGCCGTCACCGTGCCGGAGGGGCAGCCGAGGTTCAGGTTCACCTCGCCATAGCCCATGTCGCCGAGCGCCTGCGCCGCCCAGAGGAAGAGCGCCGCATCCTTGCAGAGGAGCTGGGGCACGCCGAAGCCGTTTTCCGGCGCAAGGATGGAAAGGTCGCGCGCGGTGAACACGAGATTCTGCGTCGGGCTGACGAACGGGATGAAGTATTTGGCCACGCCCGAAAAGCAGTCGCGGTGCACCCGGCGGAAAACCGCGTCCGTCACGCCCTCCAGCGGCGCAAGATAGACCGTCATCGCTTTTCCTCAACGCCGATGCGGCAGATTTGATCTGCCGTCCCGTCCTCGACGATGGCTTTCAGCAGGGCGACCACCTCCGCGTCGTATTGGTGCGAAAGCGTCGTCAGCTCGGCGATGGCGCTTCGCGTGGACATGCCCTTTTTATACGGCCGGTCGGAGGTCATCGCGTCGAAGGTATCCACAGCGGAAAGGATGCGGATTTCCAGCGACATCTGGTCGGCAGTCAGCCCGTCGGGGTAGCCGCTTCCATCCAGCCGCTCGTGGTGGCCGCGCGCAATCCGGGCGACGTCCGGGGAGAAGCGGGCGGAAAGCAGGTTGAAGCTGTCGATGGGGTGGCGCTTCATGGCGGCGTATTCCGAATCGGTCAGCCGCCCCGGCTTGGACAGGATCTCCGTCTGCTGGTAGCATTTGCCGACGTCGTGATACAGTGCGGCGAGCAGCAGCGCGTGCGTCGCCTCGGGGGACATGTGCAGGCGCTGGCAGACGGCCTCCGCAAAGCGCATCACGCGGCGGCTGTGGTGATAGGTGTAATGATCCTTCCGGTCGATCTGCGTGTTCAAATCGTTAAGATCGTTGACGAACCCCATGAAATCATCGAAAACCGGTTTGGAGGTGAAGCACAGAAGCCGCACGTCCGTCTTGGGCGTGATGGAAATGTCGTGGTCGAGGCCGGTGGTGTAAAACGAATCGCCGGCGCAGAGCGTCTGCGCCTCGCCTTCGTCGGTGTGCAGCGTCAGTTCGCCCGTCAGCAGCGTGTAATATTCCAGATAGACCGGCCTTTCGGGATCGGGCGTGAGCCAGACGACAGAGCCCGCGTCGATTTGCAGCAGGATGACGTTCGTGCCGTCGAAATTGGCCAGCAGGCGATACGTATTGCGGTTTTGGGTCACGTTGACCAGAGAATCGCCCGCGCGGGAAACAAACAGATGGTGCAAACCGAAAAGCCTCCTTCCGGATGTAATACTAATTCTTGTTAAAATGGCTTAATCCGCGCACCATCTTTTTCGCTCTGACTTTGCCTCGTTCCGTTCAACGTACCTCCAGTACGCCTCACTTCACTTGGCTTCGTCAGAACAAAAAATCTGATGCGCTCTGTTAAGCATTTTAACTGCGAATTAGTATAAAGATCAAACAGAATAAAATCAAAAAAGAGAGAAGAACAAAAGAAAGGGCTGCCGCAGCAGCCCATTGACATGCGCCTTACACGGAAACGACGCGAATCGGATCGACCATGACGGTATAGCCGCCGATTTCGACCGCCACATATTCGCAGACGGTCTTGACCCCGCAGACCGCGGCGGCCGCTCTGGCCGTGTAGGAAACGGTGTGCGTGCGCGTGAGCATCGAGAGAATGATGGCGCGAACCTCCGCGTCACATTCGGCGCGCTCGGCCATCCGGCAGGATTGCGCGATGATGGTTTCGATGCGGGCGTTGGCCGCTTCCACGGTCTTCAGCCCGTACTGCCTGAAAGCGTTGCTGACGTCAAAGCGGCTGTTTTGCAGCCGAAGCGTTTCAATCTGAGCGACGGCGGACGGTTCCGCAGCCGCGCAGGCCTGCGCGGGGAGAAGCGCCGCAAAGAGCAGAAGCATCGACAGAAAAACGAGAGAAATCCGGCGTTTCATGGGGGGAACCTCTTTTCCTTTGTCCTGCGTGTGACGTTTCTCCGAGCAAAAAGGAGAAACCGGTTTCAATCAGCAGGATTATTATAACAAAGCAAAAAAGCCCTGTCAATGCATCCCTTGTATCTTTAGGGGTCGATTATGCCGCGCAGCTTGCGGCGCTCGCGCAGCTTGAGCTCCTGCCCCTGGTCGGAGGGGATGTAATAGCGCCGCCCCTTGACCTCCGGCGGCATGTATTCCTGCTTGACCCAGTGACCGGGGAAATCGTGCGGATACTGGTATTGCGCGCCGCTGCCCAGCCGCTCGTGCCCGGCGTAGTGCGTATCCCGCAGGTGGATCGGCACGGGGCCGAAGCCGCCCTTTTCCGCGTCCGCGACGGATTGATCCAGCGCCATAACGACCGAGTTGGATTTCGGGCTTTCGCAGATGGCGATGATCGCCTGCGCCATGGACAGCCGCGCCTCCGGCAGGCCGACCGCCTCGAGCGCCTGCGACGCGGCGACCGCTTGCAGCATCGCCGTCGGGTTCGCCAGCCCCACGTCCTCGCTCGCGTGGGCGATGATCCGCCGCGCGATCAGGCGCGGATCGACGCCCGCGTAGAGCAGCCGCGCAAACCACGCCATCGCCGCGTCCGCGTCGCTGCCGCGCAGGCTCTTGCAGAACGCGGAGAGCATGTCGTAATACAGCGATTCGTCGCAGCGGATGACCGGCTTCTGGATGGATTCCTCCGCGACCTCCATCGTGATGTGGATCACGCCGTCCTCGCCCGGCTCGGTCGTCAGCACGGCCAGCTCCAGCGCGCCCAGCGCGGAACGCACGTCGCCGTTGGCGATTCGGGCGATGTGGCGCATGGCCTCCTCGTCCATCTCCACGGCGGTAGCGCCGAAGCCGCGCTCCCGATCCGCCAGTGCGCGGCGCATGGCGAGTATCACGTCTGCCTCGCTGAGCGGATAAAACTGAAAGATGCGGCACCGGCTCACGATGGCCGGGGTCATGGAGACGAGCGGATTTTCCGTCGTCGAGCCGATGAAGCGCACCACGCCGCGCTCGATGGCGGGCAGGATGCTGTCGCTCTGCGACTTGCTCCACCGGTGACATTCGTCCAGCAGCAGATACGTCGCCTGCCCGTAGAGGCTGCGCCTGTCCTGCGCCTCCTTGATGACCTGCCGCACGTCCGCTACGCCGCTGGTCACGGCGTTGAGCTGAACGAAGGCGGAATGTGTCGTGCCCGCGATGATGGAGGCCAGCGTCGTTTTGCCGCATCCCGGCGGGCCGTAGAAGATGGAGGAGGTCATGCGGTCGGCCTCGATGGCGCGCCGCAGGAGCCGACCCGGCCCGACGATATGCCCCTGACCGATAAATTCATCCAGCGTTCGCGGACGCATGCGGTCGGCCAGCGGGCTGAGCGCGGCTTCCTGGGATGAAAACAAATCCTGCATGAAACAATCCCCCTTCAAATGCTCCCTTTATTATATCGCGCGGCGAACCAAAAGGCAAATCGAACGAAAGGAAAACACGCCGAAAAACGGGAAGAAATCCGCCCGCTCAATCGTCTATAAGGTGAATCCCCGATTGAGGGCGAATACCGCAGAGAAAGAAGGAACGATGATGAAGAAGACGATCTGCGCGCTGGGCACGGCCGCCCTGCTCTTTGGCCTGCTGACGACGGCGATGGCCGAAAAGGAAGCGCTTCATTTCAGCGAGGACAGCCATTCGTTCATTGTTACGTCCGAGGTCATCGGCCGCAGCGAATACGGCGAGACCGCGTTTGACATCCGCGTGACGATGGACGGCAACGAAATCCAGACCATCAACTTCACGGCTGAAAATGTCAACGAGGGGCAGCGGGAGACGGTTCTCTGCGATGTGAACATGGACGGCTATGCGGATTTGGCGCTGATGAATTCGATGGGCGCGTCCGACGGGTTTGCGTCTTACTACCTCTACGAGCCGATGACGGGGCAGTTCGTCCATCATCCGGGGCTGGACAGACTGTCCTTCTACCGCGCGCAGTTTTACCCGGAGAAGCGCTATGTGCTCAATTACCTGCACGACAGCGCGGCGACGGGCATTTGGGAATTGTATCAATGGCAGACGGACGGCGAATTAAAGCTGCTTTCCGAGGCGGCCATTCAGTTTGAGGGCGACGCGCTGACGGCGATGGCCGGACGCGCGAAAAACGGCACAATTAAAATCAGCTATACCAGCGAACCGTTTGCCTACGAGGACGAGGCGCGACGGCGTTTGGAATACGACAAGCTGATGGCCATATTGTTTGACGGCGACGATCCGGGCGAGGCGGCGGAGCTGGGGCTTAGACCGTGACGACCCTCATTTTGGAGCGGTCAGCAGGAGAAAAACGCTTCGCCTCGAATTGTAAATCCGTATGCATCATAAACAATTAAAAAGAATTGCAGGGAGGAAGCGAATGTGAAAAGGCGGATAGCTGCTCTGTTGGCGGCGGCGATGCTGGCCGCAGCCGCGCCGACGCTGGCGGAAACCATGCGCATCGGCGATCAGGCCGTTGTGAAAAAGTGCAAGGAATATATCACGCTGCGCGAAGCGGATAACGTGCAGGCGACCGAGCTTGCCCGAATCCCGCTGGGCGGACAGGTGATTTATCTCAATCCGGCGCAAAACGGGTTCGCGCTGGTGGAATATGGGGATACGCAGGGCTTTGTGAAGGCGGAATATCTGGGCAACCAAACCGCGCGCGCTACGCCGTTCGCCATCACGGAGGAGGAGCGCCACAACGTCAATCTGTTTTTGACGAATTTCACCGAGACGGGGATGAACCGATACGACGCGGCCTCGACGACGGACGCGGAACTGGTGCGCTTTGCCGTGCTGCATGCGTGGCTCAACCGATCCGGTCAATGGGACGTCACCGAATGGGGCAGTCGGCTTGAACAGAGCAACGTGACCGACGACGTGCTGCGCTATTTCGGCAGGCCGCTGATTCTGCTCGATCAGCCGGATTTTGATTACGACGGCGCGTATTATTACATGCACGAGCCGGGCGCGCCGATCGGGCTGGGCTTTGTCTGCGCCAGCGAGGTGGAAACGCTCGGCGGCGGGCTGTATCGGGTCTACTTCGGCGTTTACGGCGCGGGCGAAATCATCGACGACGACGGCGTATATGATCTTCTGCCGGAGCAGGCCGCGCTCCTGTACCCGAACACGCCGTTTCAGGGCTGCGCCGTCATCCGCGCGCTGGGGCTGAACAGCAGGGATGGCTTTCGGCTGGAAAGCTTGAGGGTTGAATGATTGAAAACCACTTGACGGCAAGCCGAAAATGCGGTATGATAGCCAAGAAAGTTAAAAAAGTGAACCAATTGCGCAGGCGCTTCCTGCTCGAATAGTTCGGATGGAATGGAGCGCTGTCAGCAGACTGTGCCGGGATGAACAATCCCGGCTTTCTAACAGATAAAAAGTTCACTAAATGAACTAAAAAGGAGACTACTTTCATGGTACAGAACAAAACCGCTTGGAAACATGGAGCAGCTCGCGCAGTCAAAGCAATCTTCGCGGTGCTTGGCGCGCTGACGATTGTGTTTTTCGCTTTTTTCGGCGGCGAATTTTCAACGCTCAAGACTTTGAACCGCGTAGAGGACGATGCCAATCTGTTCACGATGGAATATAAGGCTGACTATGCGCTGGATCGATTTCTGAAAATCGGCGCTTCTACGGATACCGAGCTGATCGAATTTATTGTCAGGCAGGTGCTTAAAGGGATTCCACTGAAATTTGATTTGCCGAATTTGGGATGCTCGACGTTTGCTGCAAAGCTGGCAGACGGAACGCCGATTTTCGGGCGCAATTTTGATATGTACGATTCTCCGGCGCTGCTTGTGACGACGCGTCCGAAGGATGGCTATGCTTCCATTTCGATGGTCAATCTGGCGTACATCGGATACAACAGCGAAAACCTTCCGACTTCTCTGGTGAAGGGAATTATGACTCTGGCCGCGCCGTATGCGCCGCTGGACGGCGTGAACGAAAAGGGCTTAGCGGTCGGCGTTTTACAGATTAAGACGACCCCGACTAACCAGCAGACTGATAAGGTCGATATCACGACGACATCTGCAATCCGCCTGCTGCTTGACCGTGCGGCGACGGTTGAGGAAGCGATTGAACTGCTGTCCCAATATGATATGCATGCTTCCGCGAATAGCTGCTATCATTTCCACATCGCCGATGCGAACGGCGGCAGCGTTATTGTCGAGTATATCGACGATGAAATGAGCGTTGTGCAGGACGATGCAGCGACGAATTTCTTACTCACGCCGGGCGAATATGACTTTGGCAAGGGCGAGGATCGGTATGCCACTCTTCGCGAAACGCTTGACGCGAACGGCGGTATTTTTGAAAACGGTGATCTGGCGATGAACCTTCTTGAAGCCGTCAGTCAACAAGTCAGCGAGGAGAAGAAAAGCAGCACGCAGTGGTCCTGTGTGTACGATCAGCACGCTGTGAGCGTCGATATCGCCATGAATATGAATTATGAAAAGGTTTATACGTTCGGGCTGTGACATGGGTCTTACGCGCGCTGCATTTAAGTCGAACAGGGCAAAATGCGTATTTGGAGATTCTTTTGAAATTCCCTCTTTACAAATCCCCCGAAACCGGGTATTATATCGTTGATATGAAACGCGATGACGCGGGACGCGCATGCCTTTTGCCGCAAAGAGAGCCGGAGAACTGGTGCAATTCCGGCCGGACGGGGCGTGGGGGATCACCCGCATCAGCGGCCGCCTTGAATGGAGTAGGGGCGGACGGTTCGCCCCGTCATCGGCTTTGAGCGGGCGCTTTTCGGCGTCAATTTGGGTGGTAACGCGAGCAGCCTCGTCCCATGCGGATGAGGCTGCTTTTTATTTTTGTCACAGGAGGAAACGTATGTATCAGAAGGTTTCAACCGACATGAACTTCGCTCAGCGCGAGGAAGAGGTCATCAAATTCTGGCGCGACGAAGACGTTTTTAAGAAAACGGTGAAGCTGCGCGAGGGCGCGCCCGCCTTTACGTTCTTCGACGGCCCGCCGACCGCCAACGGCAAGCCGCACATCGGCCATGTGGAGACGCGCGCGATCAAGGATATCATCCCGCGCTATCGCACGATGAAGGGCTACGACGTGCTGCGCAAGGCCGGCTGGGATACCCACGGCCTGCCGGTGGAGCTGGAGGTCGAGAAGATGCTCGGCCTGGACGGCAAGCCGCAGATCGAGGAATACGGCATCGAGCCGTTCATCAAGAAGTGCAAGGAGTCCGTCTGGAAATACAAGACCGAGTGGGAGCAGATGAGCGAGCGCGTCGGTTATTGGGCGGATATGGAGCACCCGTATATCACCTACGAGGATAACTATATCGAATCCGAGTGGTGGAGCCTCAAAAAGATCTACGAAAAGGGTCTGCTCTACAAGGGGCACAAGATCGTGCCGTACTGCCCGCGCTGCGGCACCGCGCTCTCCAGCCACGAGGTCGCGCAGGGCTACAAGCGCGTGGAGGAGACCTCCGCGGTCGTGCGCTTCAAGGTGAAGGGCGCGGAGAACACCTACCTCACCGCGTGGACGACGACCCCGTGGACGCTGCCCAGCAACGTCGCGCTGTGCGTCAACCCGGACGACGACTATGTGAAGCTGACCTTCGAGGGCGACACCTACTACATGGCGGGCGCGCTCGTCGAGTCCATCTTTGGCGGCAAGGAGGAAAAGCCCGTTATCGTGGAGACGATGAAGGGCAGCGCGCTGGAGTACATGGAGTATGAGCCGCTCTACGACGTGGAGCGCGAGGGCGCGAAGTTCCACTACGTCGTCTGCGACAGCTACGTCACCATGAGCGACGGCACCGGCATCGTCCACATCGCCCCGGCGTTCGGCGAGGACGACGCGCGCGTGGGCCGCAAATACAACCTGCCGTTCGTGCAGCTGGTCGATGCGCAGGGCTGCCTGACCGAGGAGACCAAGTGGCCGGGCGTGTTCGTCAAGGATGCGGACAAGCTCGTGCTGGCCGACCTCAGGGAGCGCCGCCTGCTGATTAAGGCGCCGAAGTTTGAGCACGATTACCCGTTCTGCTGGCGCTGCGATACGCCGCTGATCTATTACGCCCGCCAGAGCTGGTTCATCAAGATGACCGCCGTGCACGACGCGCTGATGCGCAACAACCGCGCCGTCAACTGGATGCCGGAGAACATCAAGGAAGGCCGCATGGGCAACTTCCTGGATAACGTCATCGACTGGGGACTTTCCCGCGAGCGCTATTGGGGCACGCCGCTGCCGGTCTGGACCTGCAAATGCGGCCATGTGCATGTCATCGGCAGCCGCGAGGAGCTGGTAAAGCTCGGCCGCAACGTCGATCCCAACATCGAGCTGCACCGCCCGTACATCGACAACGTGGTGCTCACCTGCCCGAAGTGCGGCGGCGACATGCACCGCGAGAAAGAGGTCATCGACTGCTGGTATGACTCCGGCTCGATGCCGTTCGCGCAGTGGCATTATCCGTTTGAAAACAAGGAGCAGTTCGAGCGCCGCTTCCCGGCGGATTTCATCTCCGAGGCGATTGACCAGACCCGCGGCTGGTTCTACACGCTGCTGGCGATTTCGACCTGCATGTTCGATACCAACCCGTTCAAAAACTGCATCGTGATGGGTCACGTTCAGGATAAGGACGGCAAGAAGATGAGCAAGCACATCGGCAACACCGTCGATCCGTGGAGCGTGCTCAACACGCAGGGCGCGGACGCCGTGCGCTGGTTCTTCTACAACAACGCCGCGCCGTGGATGCCGAACCGCTTCCACGCCAAGGCCATCGACGAGACGACCCGCAAGTACATGGGCACACTGTGGAACACCTATGCGTTCTTCATCCTCTATGCGGAGATCGACCAGTTCAACCCGAAGGAGCATCCGCTTGACAAGGCCGAGCTGACGCTGATGGATCGTTGGATTCTCTCCCGCCTGAACTCCCTCGTCCGCGAGGTGGACGACGATCTGAACGAATACAAGATCTTCGAGGCTTCCCGCGCGATGACGGATTTTGTGGATGATCTCTCCAACTGGTATGTCCGCCGTAGCCGCGAGCGCTTCTGGGGCAAGGGCATGGCCGGCGACAAGGAGGCCGCGTTCGCGACGCTCTATCACGTTCTGGAGACGATGAGCCGCCTGACCGCGCCGTTCACGCCGTTCATGGCCGAGAACATGTATCGCAACCTCGTCTGCTCCGTGGACAAGGATGCGCCGATTTCCGTCCACATGACGGATTTCCCGGTCTGCGACGAAACATACATCAACGCCGAGCTGGAAGGGCACATGCGCGACCTGCTGGAGGTCGTCGTGCTGGGGCGCAGCTGCCGCAGCGAAAGCGGCCTCAAGGTGCGCCAGCCGCTCTCCCGCATGATCGTCAGCGGCGCGACCCTGCCGCAGGATTTCTGCGCGCTGGCCGAGGACGAGCTGAACGTGAAGGACGCCGTCTTCACCGACGACACCACCGCGTTTATGACCTATCAGCTTAAGCCGCAGATGCGCACGCTGGGCAAGAAATACGGCAAGCTGCTCAAGGCCATCGGCGAGAAGCTCGCCACGCTGGACGGCAACGCCGTCGTCGCGGGCTTTGAGAAGGGCGAGCTGCTCCGCTTTGAGCTGGACGGCACGATGATCGAGCTGGAAAAGGACGATGTGCTGACCGCGCCGATGAAGAAGCCGGGCTATGTCGTGGCGACCGACCGCGGCGTGACCGTCGCGCTGGATACCAACCTCACCGAGGCGCTGATCGCCGAGGGCTTTGCCCGCGAGGTGATCTCCAAGCTGCAAACGATGCGCAAGGAGGCGGGCTTCGAGGTCGTCGATCGCATCCATGTCACCGTCAAGACGGCGGACGAGAAGCTCGCGCAGATCGTCGAGGCGAACGCGGACGCGATTGAGCGCGGCGTGCTGGCGCTCGACGTGACGCTGGGCGACGCGCCGGAAGGGGCGTATGTCCGCGACTGGAGCATCAACGGCGTGGACGCGACGCTGAGCGTGGCCAAGGCCTAACCGAAGCATAAAAGGAAACCATGAAAAAAATCGTAATCGCTGGCGCGGGGGCATATTTCTTTGCCCCCGCGATTTTCGAAGATCTGTTTGTCCGCTTCCGCATGGAGGCGGAATATTGGATGGTGGACGCCGACCTCGACATGGCGGAGCTTTCCGCGCGCGGGGCGCAGGCGCTGGCGCGCGCCTTCGGTGTGCAGGCGCGATTCTATTACACGACCCAGCTGCAAAAGGCGGCGTTTTCCGCCGACGCGGTGATCCTCTGTTCGGATTTCCTCGACGAGGAAGCGTGGAAAAAGGATTTTGAATCGCTGGATGCGGTCGGGCTGGGCAAGCAGGTTCGCCTGCGCGGCGGCCTCGGCGGCGCGATGCAGACCATGCGCGCGGTCGGCTTCGTCTGCGATTTGGCGGATCAGATGCGCGAGGAATGTCCCGGCGCGCCGCTGATCCTCTGTTCGAGCGGATACGGCGGGCTGCCGCTCTCCCGCGCGTGCGAGGCGGCGCAGCGCTTCTGCGGCGTGCGCACCCTCGGCGTGAGCGGCGTGACGGAGCAGACCCGCGCGCGGCTGGCGCTCTATCTGGGGCTGAAGGAAGAAAAGGTGGATGTGACCTGCGCGGGGCTGAACGATTTTTCGTGGGTTGTCTCGTGCCGCGAACGCCCGAGCGGGAAGGATTTGATCCCCCGCATCCAGAAAGAAATGAAAGAGGACGACCGCGAGGCGCTGGCCGCGCAGTATATCGACTGGTACGGCGCGATTCCGGCGGGGCCGCGCGTGACCCAGTGCGAGCTGTTGGCCGATACGGAGCTGAGCCCGCGCCGCTCGCTGATGATTTCCGGCGTGGGCGCGGCGGATTACGAGCTGCGCAAGCGCAATCTGGCGCTGCTGACGGTGCACGGGCCGATGCGGCCGCAGGGCGCGCAGGCGTGGGGGCAGATCCGCACCAGCGGCCTCTTCTCCGTGCGCCCGGTGGAAATCCTGCGCGCGCTGTGGGGCGAGGGCGAATGTGACGTGCAGAGCATGGTCATGCCGTGCGACGGCGCTGTGCCCGGCGTGACGCACGGGCGCTTTGTCGAAGGGCCGGCGCATGTCACAAAGGACGGCCCCGTCGGTCAGCCGGTGGAACTGCCCATCGAGCTGGAGGATGTGATGGAGCAGCTCAGTCTGGTCAACCGTCTCTATGCCGAGGCCGCCGCGACCGGCAGCCGAAACACGCTGCGCGAGGCGCTGGAGATCGACCCGGCGCTGACGGGCATTGATCTGCTCTACGCCGAGGGCGTTGTGGCGGATATGCTGGAGAACCAGAAGGAAAAGTATCCGAGATTTTTTAGGGAATAAGAGATTGCGCGTTTAACTCCTTCCGTCACGCCTGCGGCGTGCCAACCTTCGGCGTTTTTATCGTCAGATTCCCGCCACAGGCGGTGACGATTTCAAACGTCCCTCGAAGAGGGAGGCTGAATGGAGGGGGAAACATGCTGAATTGGCTCCCTCTTTGAGGGCGTGGAGCTTGCCACCCGCAGTGCGGGAGGCAGGTAAGCGGAATGCCGAAGGTCTGTCAGCGAAGCTGACTGAAGGAGTAACCATGTTTTTAGCAGATCAATGGCAGGACTATGAAGTCCTCGATTGCGGCGGCGGCGAAAAGCTCGAACGCTGGGGCGACGTGTATCTGCGCCGCCCCGATCCGCAGGCGATTTGGCCCGCGCGCGATCCGTCGCTCTGGCGCAAGGCACAGGCGCATTATCATCGCAGCGAGAAGGGCGGCGGCTCGTGGGAGTTTTTCACCAAGCTGCCCGACCGGTGGGTGATGAATTATAAAAACCTGCGTTTTTATGTCCGCCCGACCGGATTCAAGCACACCGGACTGTTCCCCGAACAGGCGACCAACTGGGATTGGATGACCGGCCTCGTCTCCGACCGCGTGAAGCAGGGGAGAGAGGTGCGCGTGCTCAACCTGTTCGCCTATACCGGCGGCGCGACGATGGCCTGCGCGGCGGCGGGCGCGCAGGTCTGCCACTGCGACGCGGCCAAGGGCATGGTGCAGTGGGCGCGGGAAAACCGCGAGTGCAGCGGCCTGCCGGAGGATCGCGTGCGCTGGATCATCGACGACGCGCTCAAGTTCGTGCAGCGCGAGGCGCGCCGCGGCCGCTTCTACGACGGCATTTTGATGGACCCGCCCTCCTACGGGCGCGGGCCGGGCGGCGAGGTCTGGAAATTGGAAAACGAGCTGTACGGACTGGCGAAGGCCTGCTCCGAGGCGCTTTCCGATGATCCGCTGTTCTTCCTCATCAACGGCTATACGACGGGCTTTCAGGCCAGCGTGCTGGGCAACATGATCGACATGACCGTTAAGCCCCGTTTCGGCGGCATCATCACCGCGGACGAGGTCTGCCTGCCCGTGACGGCGGGCGGCGTGCTCCCGTGCGGCGCGAGCGGCCGCTGGCAGAGGGCGTAAGATGGAAAGCTATCGCGGCGTATCCATCGTCTACGAGGATAACCACCTGCTCGTGGTCGTCAAGCCGCCGAACATGCCCACGCAGGCGGATGATTCCGGCGACGCGGATCTGCACAGCACCATGAAGGCGTACATCGCCGAAACCTATCAGAAGCCCGGCGCGGTGTATCTGGGGCTCGTCCATCGGCTGGACAGGCCGGTCGGCGGGCTGGTCGTGCTGGCCAAGACGAGCAAAGCCGCCGACCGACTGAGCGCGCAGGTGCGCGACAAGACGATGCACCGGCAGTATGTCGCCGCTGTTCGGGGCGACGCGGGGGAGGCGGCCGAGCTCTGTGACTTTTTGCTCAAGGACGGCAGAACCAACATGGTTCGCGCCGTTCCTGCAAATACGCCCGGCGCGAAGGACGCGAAGCTGCGCTACCAAAAGTGCGGCGAGGCGGACGGGCTGACGCTGGTGCGGGTGCGCCTGTTTACGGGCAGGAGCCACCAGATTCGCGTGCAGCTCTCCCACGCCGGTCTGCCGATCTGGGGCGACGCGCGCTACGGCGGCGGCAAGCCCGGCGAGCAGATCGCCCTCTGGGGCGCGCATCTGGGGCTGATTCACCCGACCAAGAAGGAAGAAATGCGCTTTGACGCGCTCCCGCCGATGGATAAGCAGCCGTGGAAACGGTTTGGCGCGGCGGTTTGGGCGCGGGAGGGCAAAATTTTCCTGTGAGCGGGAAGAAAAGGCGGCGGATGCCCGTCTAATAGATGGGAATAAGTTTTTTTCGGAGGCTTTTACATGAAGAACATCATCACCCTGCTGCTGGCTCTGTCTTTGCTGCTGGGCGCCTGCGCGCTGGCGGACGACCGCGCGGATATGCTCGTCGCGGCGGCTGTCAACGAGCTGGGCTATTCCGCGACAAAGGGCGGATACAGCAAATACGGCGAGTGGGGCGGCAGCGCCTACGGCGAATGGTGCTCGGAGTTTGTCTCCTGGTGCGTGAATTTCGCCGACGAATACTACGGCGCGTCCATGCTCGGCAACGACTATCCCTTGCAGACGAGCTGCGAGGGCGGCGCGATGTGGTACAAGGAGCGCGGCCGGTATGTCACCGTGAACGGCGGCCTGCGCGGCGAGGAAGGCCAGTTCTACCTGAGCGACGGCGTTTCCGTTTCGGATAGGCCGTATATCCCGAAGAAGGGCGACCTGATTTACATCGAGTGGTATAAGTATAACCGCCTCGATCACGTCGGCATCGTGGAAATGGTCACGCAGGATTCGGATGGCACATACTACGTCCACACCATCGAGGGCAACAATCACATCCTCGGCCCGACGCCCTCCGTCGTGCAGCGCTATACCTATCGGCTCGACGACGACTCCATCCGCGGCTACGGCGTTTTGACGGAAGGGCTGGTCGGCTGGGAGCTGGGCATGGGCGCTTCCGGCTCGCAGGTGATCGCGCTGCAAAAGAACCTCAAGGAGCTGGGCTATTACGACGGCGACTGCGCCGGCAAGCTCGGCAAGGCGAGCGTCGAGGCCATCAAAAAATTCCAGAAGGCCAGCGGTCTGGACGTCACCGGCACGGCGGACTGGGAGACCCAGAAATCCATGAACGAACAGCTCAGCGACCTTCGCGCGGACGCGGCGGCACAGGCGGAGGCCGCCGCGCAGGCGAAGGTGCAGGAAAATCTGGAAGCGGCCAAGGAAGCCATCCGGTTTTCGTGGTTCGGCGAGTTCGACCCGGCGGACGAGACGGCGGCATGGGCACGCCTGACCGCGGAAATCGCCGTGCTGGGCACGGATCAAAAGGAAAAGGTGTATCTTTCCGACGCGCCCAACGGCAAGCGCAAGACGTATGACGAGGGGCGCGGCTTTTTTTACGGCGCGTCGGTCGCCGTCCGGGTGATCGAGGAGCAGGACGGATGGACGAAGATCGAGGCCTACAACGACCGCGACGAGCTGGAGCAGGGCTGGGTGAAATCCAGCCGAATCCGAACCGTCACGCCGAACCAGACCTACGGCATCATCGTCGATAAGATGACCCAGCGGCTGTATCTCTACAAAGAGGGGCGGCTGCTGACCACGCTGCTCTGCTCCACCGGCACGACCGGCGGCGGCAATTCGGCCATCAACGAGACGGCGAGCGGCGAGTTTCTGCTGTGCAGCTGGACGGGCGGCTTCTGGTCGGGCAATTTATACTGCGATCAGGCGATTCGCTTCAACGGCGGCGACCTGATGCACATGGTGCCCGCCATCTATTCCGGCGGGCAGGATGAAAACGGAAACCCCGTCGGCACGGCGAATTACGACATCTGCGAGAGCGCGCTGGGGCGGCGCGCGTCGCACGGCTGTGTGCGCGTGCAGCGAAAGGACAACGCGGACGGCTACAGCCATACATGGCTGTGGAACAACCTGCGCGGCCAGAAGGACATCAAGATCATCATTTGGGACGACGACGGCCGCAAGCTGAGGGAGACTGATCCCGCCATGCCGATGTATTACAACAAAGACGGCGGCAAAAAATACCACACCACGGCGCGGTGCGCAAGCGTCAAGAGCAGGTATCTGCCGCTTTCCGCCATCACCTACGGTGATTTGAGCAGCTATCCGTATAACCAGCTTTCCCCGTGCACGACGTGCGGCGCGCCGGAGCGGCCGGAGGTCGTCGCCGCGTGGAACAGCGTGATCGACGAGGCCTATGACGAATTGGGGCTGACCCCGTAAACGCGAAACGGGCAAAGAACGACGGGAAAATCGTGACGTTTGCCGCTACACAAAGCATGGAACCTGTGATACAATATCGGAGTTTGCGCGGCGCGCAGACTCTTTTTTGATTTGTGAAGCTGGAGGATAGAATATGAGCATCAAACCCGTGAAAATTCCCGGTGTGGGAATGCGCAATGTCAAAACGGCGCTGGCGGCGGCGTTCTGCGCGCTTGCCTATTATTTCGTTGGCCGCAGCCCGGCGTTCGCCTGCATCGGCGCGATTTTCGGCATGGGGTCGGATATGGAGGATTCCCGCAAGAACGGTGGCAACCGCCTGTTCGGCACGCTGATCGGCGGTCTGCTGGGCATGCTGCTGTTCCGCATCTACCTGATTTTCAAGCCGGACGGCGCGTATACGCTCTGGCTCGTGCCGCTGACGTTCATCGGCACGGTGATTTTGATTGTGCTCTGCCAGATGGTGTGGGTCGGCGGCGTGCAGCCCGGCGGCGTGGTGCTGTGCATCCTGCTGTTCAACACGCCGGTGGAATCCTACGTGAGCTATGCGCTGTATCGGATTCTCGATACGACCATCGGCGTTCTGGTCGCGTGGGCGGTGAGCTACGTCTTCCCGCGGGGCTGGATGCAGCTCTGGCAGGAGCGAATCGAGGCGCTGAAAGCGAGATGAGGCGCGTTAAGGGATTGCTCAAAACGCGGCGGCAGCCGTTGACAAACGGGGGCGGAAAGCGTATCATGGTGGGGCTTACTGGGAGGTAGAGGATGAAGGAAAAAAGGGAAGCGCCGATGAGCCCGTCGCTGATGATCGCCATCGGCTTTGCGCTGCTGATTCTGTTGGTGACGCTGCTGCTCATGCTGCCGATTTCGTCGCAGAGCCGCACCGTGACTCCGCCGCTGACGGCGCTGTTCACCGCGACGAGCGCGGTCTGCGTGACGGGGCAGGTGCTGGTCGATACGGGCACGCATTGGTCGTTTTTCGGGCAGGTTGTGCTGATTGCCGCCATCCAGATCGGCGGCTTGGGCGTGATGACGCTGCTGGCGCTGGTCTCCATGGCGATGGGCAGGCGAATCGGCCTGCGCCAGCGGACGATTTTGCAGGAGAGCGTGGCCTCCTTCAGCGTCGGCGGCATTGTTCGGCTGATTCGGCTGGCGCTGATCGGCACGGCCACCATCGAAGGGCTGGGCGCGGCCGCGCTCGCGTTTCGGTTTGTGCCGATGCTCGGCTGGGCGAAGGGGCTTTGGTACAGCGTGTTCCACGCGATATCCGCGTTCTGCAACGCGGGCTTTGACCTGATGGGGCCGGTCAGCGGGTCGTTTGCCTCGCTGGAGTGCTTCGTGGGTGACCCGCTGATCAACCTGACGGTGATGACGCTGATTCTGGTCGCGGGGCTGGGCTTTCCGGTCTGGCAGGATCTGACCCAAAACCGCCTGTGCTGGAAAAAACTGCGCCTGCACACACGGGCCGTGCTCGCGCTGACGGCGTTTCTGGTGCTCGTGCCCGCCGCGCTGTTCTTCATCACGGAGAGGAACGCGACCATGGCGGGCATGACGACGGGCACGCGCGTCTGGGCGAGCCTGTTTTCCGCCGTCACGCCGCGAACCGCGGGCTTTGACACCGTGCCGACGGGCGAGCTCAGCCCGGCGGGCGGCATGCTGACGCTGCTGCTGATGCTGACCGGCGGCAACTCCGGCTCGACGGCGGGCGGCGCGAAGACGACGACGCTGCTGCTCGTCGTGCTGACGGCGGTTTCCATCCTCAGGGGCGAAGAGGATGTGCACATCTTCGGCAGGCGGATTGAAAACGATTTGCTGCGCCGCGCCTGCTCCATTGTCGTGGTGTATCTGACGCTGGGCGCGATGGCGACGCTGGCGATTTGCGCCATGCAGCCGGAATTCACGCTCCAGCAGGTGCTCATCGAGGTGTTTTCGGCGATTGACACCGTCGGGCTGACGGCGGGCATCACGCGCCAGCTGAATACCGCGTCGCGGGTTCTGCTGATCCTGCTGATGTACGCGGGCAGGCTGGGCAGCATGACGTTTATGATTCTGCTCACCCGCAGAAAGCCGCCCGCGCCGGTGCAGTATCCGACGGATAAGATTCTGGTGGGATAAACGAGGAAAACGCCTTCCGCCGTGTAACTCCTTCCACCGCCTGCGGGCGGTCCCCCTCCCTCGATGAGGGAGGTATATGAGCATACACCTCGTTACTATGAAAAAAAGAGCTCCCTCCTTGAGGGCGTGGAGCTTGCTGCCCGTTGCACGGGAGGCAGGCAAGCGGAACGCCGAAGGTCTGTCAGCGAAGCTGACTGAGGGAGTCAGAAAAGGAGATCATATGAAATCCATTCTCATCATCGGCTTGGGGCGCTTTGGCCGCCACCTGTGCTGCAAATTTATGAGCCTCAAAAACGAGGTGATGATCGTCGATCGGGACGAGGCGGCCGTTACCGCGCTGGCCGACGAGGCGACGAGCGCGCAGATTGCCGATTGCACCGACGAGAACGCGCTGCGCGCGCTCGGCGTGAAAAACTTCGACCTCTGCTTTGTCTGCATCGGGTCGGATTTCGCCAGCAGCCTGCTGATTACCTCCATGCTCAAGGACATGGGCGCGGCGCGCGTGGTCGCCAAGGCCTCGCAGGATATCCACGCCAAGCTGCTGCTGCGCAACGGCGCGGACGATGTGGTTTACCCCGAGCGGGACAGCGCCGAGCGGATGGCCACCCGCCTGAGCGCGCAGAACGTGTTTGACTACATCGAGCTGACGGACGAATATTCCATCTATGAGATTGCGCCGCTGGAAAACTGGGTCGGCCACAGCATCCGCGAGATCGATGTGCGCAACAAATACCACATCAACATTCTGGGCGTGAAGGAAAGCGGCGTGCTCAAGCCCCTGCCGGGCGGCGACTACCGGTTCACCGGGAACGAGCATCTGCTGGCGATGGCCGCCCGCGAGGACGCGAAGAAGCTGCTGCGCAGGATTTGACGCGCCTTAGATGAATTCGGGTTTATTTTGACGTTTTATCCATGAAATCCGCGCAAGGATCTTGCAAAGCATCCGGCGTTATGGTATACTCGCATCAAACTTACCGGAGGAAAACGGCCATGACGAGCTTCTCTTTCGTGCGATTTAGCGGCTATACCGGCTTTGGTCATAGTCTTGCTGTCGTGCGCGCATGAGAAGGCGTGGGTGTTTCCCTTCGCCGGGCTGAAACCATTTTCAGGCCCCTGCCACACCATGGCGGGGGTCTTTTTCTATCCGATCGGCCTCCGTCGGCGGCTTGAGGCCGCGATAAACAGAAAGCGAGGAAAACGTATGATTATCATTATGAAACCGCAGGCCACCGAGGAGCAGATCGGCAGCCTTTGTCAGGATTTGAGCCGCCAGGGGATGCAGGTGCAGCGCAACGCGGGCGTGGATTGCACGGTGCTGGGCGTGCTGGGCGACGTGGCCAAGCTCGATCCGCATGACTTCTTGATTCAGCCGGGCGTCGAGCGCGTGATGCCGGTCTCCGAACCGTTCAAAAAGGCGAACCGGAAATTCCATCCGACGGACAGCGTGATCGACTGCGGCGGCGTGAAGGTCGGCGGGCGCAAGCTGGCGCTCTTCGCCGGCCCGTGCTCGGTGGAGAACGTGGAGCAGATCACCGATACCGCGCTCAAGGTGCGCGCAAGCGGCGCAAACATCCTGCGCGGCGGCGCGTATAAGCCGCGCACGTCGCCCTATGCGTTTCAGGGGCTGAAGCTCGAAGGGCTGGCGCTGCTGGAGCAGGCGAAGGCGATCACGGGCATGCCGATCTGCACGGAAATTATGAGCCCGAAGCTGGTGGAGGAATTCGACCGGCGCGTGGATGTGATTCAGGTCGGCGCGCGCAACATGCAGAATTTCGATTTGCTGACCGAATTGGGGCAGACCCGAAAGCCGATTCTGCTCAAGCGCGGCCTGTCCGCGACGATCAGCGAATGGCTGATGAGCGCGGAATACATCATGGCGGCGGGCAACCCGAACGTCATCCTCTGCGAGCGCGGCATCCGCACGTTTGAAACCTATACCCGAAACACGCTCGATCTCTCGGCGGTGCAGGCGGTCAAGCGGCTCAGCCATCTGCCGGTGATCGTCGATCCTTCCCATGCGACCGGCCTGAACTGGATGGTGGAGCGCATGTCGCTGGCGGCGATTGCGGCGGGCGCGGACGGGCTGATCATCGAGGTGCACAACAACCCGCCGAAGGCGCTTTGCGACGGCGCGCAGAGCCTCACGCCGGATCAATACGCGCAGTTGGTCGGCAAGATCAGCGCGCTCGCGCCGATTGTGGAGCGCACCCTGTAAACGGAAAGGCTGAACGTTATGAAAATCATGTTTGTGGGTCTGGGATTGATCGGCGGCAGCATGGCGATGGCGCTGGAAGGCTACCCCGATTTGGAGCGTTACGCCGTCGATGGGGACGAGCCGACGCGGCTGGAAGCGCTGGGGCGCGGCGTTGTCCGCGCGGCGTGGCCGAACGCCGACGACGCGCCCGTTGAGGATATGGACGTCATCGTGATCTGCCTTCATCCGGAGGCGGCGGCGGATTTCGTGCGCGCGCAGGCCGGGCGCATTCGACCGGGCGCGCTGCTGACGGACGTTTGCGGCGTGAAGCGCCCGCTGTTCGAAGCTGTCGGCGAGGTTCGGGAGCGGACGTTCATCTATCTGGGCGGCCACCCGATGGCGGGGCGCGAACGCGGCGGCTTTGCGCACGCGACGGCGGATCTGTTTCGCGGGGCGCACTACATCCTCACGCCGGACGCGGGCGTGCCGCAGGAGAGCATCCGCCTGATGGAGCGGCTGGTGACGTTCATGGGCTGCGCGGACGTGGTCTTTTCCGACCCGGCGGCGCACGACGAGCGAATCGCCTATACCAGCCAACTGATGCACGTGATGGCGCTCGCGCTCTGCGACCAGCATCTTTTGTTTGACAGCTACGGCTTTGAGGGCGGATCGTTTCGCGGCGCGACGCGCGTGGCGGCGCTCGACCCGAAGCTCTGGTGCGAATTGTTTTGGGCGAATAAGGAGACGCTGGCGAATTTGACGGACGAGCTGACGGAGCGGCTGGCGGAATACAGCGCACTGCTGCACGGCGACGACCGCGCGGCGCTGCTCGAGCGGCTGACGGTCTCCAGCGACCGCAAGAAAAAATTCGACGCGCTGCGCGGACTGGACGCGAGCCAGAAGCCGCTGTTTAAGTGAGGACGGTAACCTGCCTAACTCCTTCAGTCACGGCTGCGCCGTGCCAGCTCCCTCGAAGAGGGAGCTCTTTGATCAGGTTATTTTCCGTCTAAGCAATAAGTTGCGCCGTACCTGTAGGGGCGCGCATTGCGCGCCCGCGTTTTGTGCGGAACTTGCTGTTTGCTCAATCATTGTAAGGGGAACGTTGGGGCAGAGCCCCAAGGAGGAGCTTATGCCTATCGTAAAAGTCGAAGCGCCGGAACAGGCAAACACTTACGACATCCACATCGGTCACGGGCTGCTGAAAAAGGCTGCGGGGCTGCTGGAAAGGTGCCGGGGTCATCGGGCGATGATCGTGACGGATGAAAACGTCGCGCCACTGTATTTGGACGCGATGAAGGCGCAGCTCGAGGCGGCCGGGGCGCAGGCGAGCGCGTTTGTGCTGCCCGCGGGCGAGACGACCAAGTGCATGGCACAGCTCGAGCGCATCTATGACGCGCTGATCGACGCGCACATCACGCGGCAGGATTTTGTGGTGGCGCTGGGCGGCGGCGTGGTCGGCGATATCGCGGGCTACGCGGCCTGCACCTATCTGCGCGGGGTGCGCTTTATTCAGGTGCCGACGACCCTTTTGGCGCAGGTGGATTCCTCCGTCGGCGGCAAGGTGGCGGTCAATCACCCGCGCGGCAAAAATCTGCTCGGCGCGTTTTATCAGCCGGAGCTGGTGATGATCGACTGCGACACGCTCAAAACGCTGGACGCGCGGCAGGTCGGCGCGGGGCTGGGCGAGGTCATCAAATACGGCTGCATCGCGGACGAGGCGCTGTTTGAAAAAATCGAGCGGCTCGGTTCGCGCGAGGCGCTCGCGCCGGAGTTGGACGAGATTATCGCGCGGTGCTGCGCCATCAAGGCGCGCTATGTGCACGAAGACCCGCACGACCACGGCGTTCGCATGCAGCTCAACTTCGGCCACACGCTGGCGCACGCGCTGGAAAACACGATGGGCTACGGCGTGCTGCTGCACGGCGAGGCGGTCTGCATCGGCATGGTCGCGGCGGCCGGGTGGGGCGAGGCGCTGGGCGTGACCCCCGCGGGAACGGGCGCGCGCATTGAGCGGGTGCTCAGGGCGTATGGCCTGCCGACCGAGCGGGACGAGCGCCTGACGCGGGCGCATCTGGCGGCGGTGATGGCGCTGGATAAGAAGGCCGAGGGCGACGGCGTGCGCTGCGTGCTGCTGACGAAAATCGGCGCATGCACCGGCACGGTGATCCGAGTGGCGCAGCTTGAAGCGCTTTTGTAAGTACATGCGGACGCGATACGCGCGTCCCCGCAGGCGATTCAAAGAAAAAAGGAGCGCTGTGGATGAATAAAACGGTTACGCCGGGCGATCTGCATGGGGAGCTTCGCGTTCTGCCCAGCAAGTCCGCGTCGCACCGCGCGGTGATGATGGCCGCGCTGGCGCGGGGAAAGACGCTGCTCGAACCGATGCAGCTCTCTAAGGATATCGGCGCGACGCTGGCCTGCGCACAGGCGCTCGGGCTGACGCGCGGCGCGGCGATGGCGGCGGGCGAGACGGAGGGCTTTGTCCGCGCGGAGATCTGGGGCGGCGGCGAGGCGGAAAAGCGCCCCCTGCGGGAGCTGGATTGCGGGGAATCCGGCTCGACGCTGCGCTTTTTCATCCCGCTGGCGCTCGACGGGCGCGGCCCCGTGCGCCTGATCGGCCATGGGCGGCTGATGCAAAGGCCGCTGACGGTCTACCAAAACCTGTTCGCGCCGCTGGGTGTGGTCTGGCGGCAGGAAGGCGACGCGCTGACGGTCGAGGGCGAGCTGAAAAGCGGGCGGTTTGAATTGCCCGGCGACGTGAGCAGCCAGTTCATCACCGGGCTGCTGCTCGCGCTGCCGAGGCTGGAGGGCGACAGCGAAATCGTCGTCACCACGCCGCTGGAATCCCGCGCGTATGTGGAATTGACGCGCAGGGTGCAGCGGGAATTCGGCGTAACCAGCGCGTGGCTGGACGGCGGGCAGACGCTGCTCGTGCGCGGCGGGCAGGAGGCGGTCTCGCCGGGGACGCTGCACATCGAGGGGGACTGGAGCCACGCGGCGTTTTATCTGGTCGCGGGCGCGATCGGGCGCGGCGAAATCCGCCTGACCGGGCTTGACCCGCAGAGCGCGCAGGGCGACCGCGCGGTGGTCGAGATTCTGCGCGACATGGGCGCGGATATCCGCTGGGAGGGGAGCGCGCTCGTCTCCCGCGCGTCGAGGCTGCACGGGCTGCGCGTGGATTGCGCGCAGATCCCCGACCTCGTGCCGATTCTGGCCGTGGCGATGGCGGCGGCCGAGGGGGACAGCCGCATCACCGGCGCGGCGCGGCTGCGCATCAAGGAAAGCGACCGGCTCAGCGCGATGGCGGCGGCGCTGACGGCGGCAGGCGCGGACGCGGCCGAGCTGCCGGACGGGCTGGCGATTTGCGGCGGGAAGACGCTGCATGCGGCCAAAATCGAGGGCTGCAACGACCACCGCATTGTGATGGCGATGGCGATAGCGAGCGCGCTGTCCGACGGAGAATGGACGATCACGGACGCGGAGGCGACGGCGAAATCTGCCCCGGCGTTCTGGCAGGAATTTGAACGTTTGGGAGGGCGGACGCGATGAGGGCGAATTTCGGCGAACACTTCAAGCTGACGATCTTCGGCGAATCTCACGGCCCGGCCATCGGCGTGGTGGTGGACGGCCTGCCCGCGGGCGCGCGGCTGGACGAGGCCTATATCGC
>OIXH01000220.1_pt1 | contig 74392 bp, 62 predicted proteins | sample 1587741 | NCBI WGS metagenome assembly OIXH01 (sample SAMEA3888916, study PRJEB22519) | human gut metagenome | biome: human gut; feature: human-associated habitat; material: faeces | place: Denmark | collected 2011 | reverse complement strand
TATGAATGTGTAATCATATTAAATCGTCTTCGACGAGGGGACTGCTCGCCTAACGCGCGGACTTCGTCCTCCTACCGATGCTCGCATTAAACCGCCTAATTGCGGTTTATTAATTTAGATTTTAAACCTTTTCTTAAAAGGTTTGTTCGCGATAAACTATAATCATCACAAATCAAACTGCTCTTATAATTTTGGCAATATACAGCCAATTACTCAAACAGTTAATAATTAATTAAAACAAAACGGCATAGCTTGGAATAGTACCAAGCTATGCCGTTTTAAACTTAAAACTAATCAACAACTGTATTGTCCCAGATGGCTTTTATCTTGCTCTTTGTTGCGCCGAAATTTTCTTCGCTGTTTGTTTCAAGTATACAGTTGATAACCGGACTGTACTTCTTTGCATACTTGAACAGATACGCAAAATCAAAGACTCCGTCGCCCGCAAGACGTCCTTCCTTCACACCGTCGATAACCTCATAATCCTTAAAGTGCAGAATTCCTATTCTGTCGCCGTACAGGCTGTATACCTCGTCTACTATTTTATGCTGTTCTTCTTTGTCGTTTATATCCGAGATATTGACCGGGTCATAGATTATCGTTACATTCGGCGAATTAATTTCGTCCAGGAAACGCTTTGTCATTTTCGGGTTAAACATACTATGCTTTGTAACGGTTTCAACGCCGACAATGCTGCCGAGCTTTTCGGCGCAGTCAACTATTTCACGCATAGAACGCAGAAATCTCTGATAATTCTCCTCTGTATGAGTTTCTTCTTTTGTGTTATAAAATCCCGTTTCAGTTCCCACCATGTCACAGCCGAGATATTTCGCAAACTTAAGGTGCGCCTTAAACCACTCTATCTCCTCTCTTCTTTTGCTTTCGTCAGGGTTAACCGGATTAATGTAGCAGCCCAGAACAGAAACTCGAATACCATGCTCATCAAGCGTTTTCTTGATATATCTTCCGAGTTCGGGAGTCAAAACACTGTTTCTCCATTTAACGTCCTTAAACGACTTCTTGAGCGCAAGCTGAACATGCTCTGCTCCGACACCTTCAAGGATTTCGGCGAGAGATTCTATATCCGTTGCCTTTGTATCGTGACCGCGCATTCCAAAACTAAGCTTGTTAAACATTTTTACACTCTCCTGTTTTATAATATTTTTATAACTTGTAATGATAACTGCCTCATATGCCGGCAGTAAACAGATATTTTGCTCATTATAACATTTTTTGCGCTTTGTTTCAATATTTTTATTGTTAAATTTTTCAACATAATATAAAATATCTTAAATATATTTATAGCAATACAATTACTCGGAGGTTTTGAAAATTGGATAAGCAAAAACTATTGGACACCGCCATAAAAATGGCCGACACACTAATGAATGACAGGCTGCCTATTATCAGTGAAAAGTGGCAGTATGACTGCGGTCTCGCTCTGCTTGGAATCGGCGCTGTTTACAAAACTACCGGCGATGAAAAATATTTTGATTATATCAAGAAAAGCATGGATTATTTTATAAACGATGACGGCAGTATCAATAAATATGACCAGTCGCTTTATAACATTGACCATATCAATAACGGAAAGAACTGCTTCTGGCTGTACAACGAAACCGGTGAGGAGAAATATATAAAAGCTGTGGAAATTCTCAAAAAACAGCTCAGCGGTCAGCCGCGCACCAAATCCGGCGCATACTTCCATAAGCTGATTTATCCAAATCAAATTTGGCTCGACGGTCTGTACATGGGCGAGCCGTTCAGCGCTCAATATGCAAAAGAATGCGGTCATCCGGAAAACTTTGATGATGTAGTAAATCAGTTCGTAATTGCCGAAAGGTCTACATATGAGCCGAGATGCGGACTGTACGCACACGCCTGCGACGAATCACGCGAGGCGTTCTGGGCTGATAAGACTACCGGGCGTTCGAAGAATGTCTGGGGACGTGCCTGCGGCTGGTTCTGCATGGCTATCCTTGACTCGCTCGACTTTATCCCCGAAAGCCATCTGGGGCATAAGATCTTGATTGATATATTCAATAAGGCCATCTCAAACATCGTCAAGTATCAGGATGAGAGCGGCGTATGGTATCAAGTTCTCGACAACAGACGGTCTGATAATTACAAAGAAGCCACCTGCTCCTGTATGTTTGCTTATTCACTGAACAAAGCAATACGTTTGGGATATATTGATGAGAAAAAATATAAGCCGTATCTTGAAAAGGCAGTAGACGGAATATTTAACGAGTTCATACGCACGGACGGAGATAAGGTTTACCTCACAAACTGCTGCGCGGTTGCTGGTCTCGGTCCCGAATCAAATCCGGTTCGCGACGGTTCGCTTGACTATTATTTCAATGAAATTATTATTGAAAATGATACAAAGGGCGTAGGTCCGTTCTTAATCCTTGCCGCAAACTATATTTATTAAGTTATCAATATAAAAAGGCTCCGACCACTCACAGAGGGCGAAGCCTTTTTTATATAATTTATATATTATTAGATTTTCTCAATTTCTTCTGTATTATTTACACTCATATGCTTTACTCTGTCCCTCACCTCGGCTTTTTTTGCATCGTTGAACCTGTCAATTGTTCCCGCGAGATAACCCGTTACACGTCTGATACGCTCAACGCCGACAAACTCGCCGTCCTCGGTTTTCTCAAGTGTATTCCTTCCGCACTTAGGACAAGTGTCGTTTATTATACCGGTATAGCCGCAGACAGGGTCGCGGTCAACCGGATGGTTGATGCTGCCGTAACCTATTCCGCTTTCCTTCATATAGCGTATTACGCTTTCAAAAGCATCGAGATTGGTTGTGGGGTCGCCGTCAAGCTCAATATACGAAATATGACCGCCGTTTGTATATGCGTGATACGGCGCTTCAAGTTTGATTTTGTCATATGCGCTTATCGGATAGTAAACCGGGATATGGAATGAGTTGGTATAATACTCTCTGTCAGTTACGCCCTCAATCACACCATACTTCTTCTTGTCAATATTGACAAACCTGCCCGACAATCCTTCAGCAGGCGTTGCAATAAGCGAGAAGTTCATGCCGTACTTTTCGGTAGCCTCGTCCATTCTCTTGCGCATATGTGCAACAATCTCAATACCAAGGTTCTGTGACTTCTGCGACTCGCCGTGATGCTTGCCGGTCAGAGCCTTTAAGCACTCAGCAAGACCGATAAATCCGGCTGTGAGCGTTCCGTGCTTCAGCACCTCTCCGACAGTATCGCCGGGTTTTAGCTTATCAGAATCAATCCAGATGCCCTGACCCATAAGAAATGGATAATTCTTAACAGTCTTTGCCGCCTGAACCTTATATCTCGAAAGAAGCTGAGCAATGACCAAGTCAATCTTTCTGTCAAGCTCGTCAAAGAACCAATCAATGTTTCCGTTTGCATTGATTGCAATCCTTGGCAAATTAATCGAAGTGAAGCTCAAATTGCCTCTGCCGTAGGTAATCTCACGTTCCTTATCGTAATAATTGCCTACAACTCTTGTTCTGCAGCCCATGTATGTTGCCTCAGTCTCAGGGTGACCCTCCTTATAATACTGAAGGTTAAACGGAGCATCAAGAAAGCTGAAATTGGGGAACAGTCTCTTTGCCGAAACACGGCAGGCTAACTTGAACAAGTCATAATTCTTATCCTCTTTATTATAATTAATCCCCTCTTTAACTTTGAAGATATGTATTGGGAAAATCGGTGTCTCGCCGTTTCCGAGTCCTTCCTCCTCTGCAAGCAGGAGATTTTTCATTACCATTCTGCCCTCATCAGAAGTATCCGTTCCATAGTTAAGTGAGCTGAACGGAATCTGCGCTCCGGCTCTTGAATGCATCGTGTTCAGATTATGTATAAGTGCTTCCATCGCCTGATACGTTGCTCTGTCGGTCTGCTTTTCGGAATTCTTCACAATATGTCTGACTGCACGGTCAGCCTCTTCCTCTGACATTCTTTCCTTTAGCTTATTCTTCAGAAGCTCTGCGTACTCTTTGGAGTTTGAAAGCTTCGGCTCAATATTGTTTTCGGTATTAATCTCGTTTAATATCGTCTTAGCATCATCTGCCGCAGTATCGTCGTCGCTAATCATTGCAAGCGCTGCTGCAAGATTGGCAGCATACTTCTTCTTGTACGTCTTTGCAACACCCGGAGCCATACAGTAATCAAAATTAGGCACACTCTGACCGCCGTGCTGGTCGTTTTGGTTTGACTGTATCGCAATACACGCAAGAGCTGAATAACTCGCAATATCATTCGGCTCACGCAGGAAACCGTGACCGGTTGAAAATCCGCCTTTAAACAGCTTAAGCAAGTCAATCTGGCAACAGGTGGTAGTAAGCGTCAGAAAATCCAGGTCGTGAATGTGTATATCTCCGTTTTTATGCGCTTCGGCATGTACAGGGTCAAGAATAAACATATCATAAAAACGTTTTGCGCCCTCACTTCCGTATCTGAGCATGGTTCCCATAGCGGTATCGCCGTCTATATTTGCGTTTTCGCGTTTGACATTATTATCCTTTGCCGACTTAAACGTCAAGTCCTCATACACCTTCATGAGCTTTGTATTCATCTCTCTGACGCGGCTGCGCTTTGCCCTGTACAGGATATATTCCTTAGCCGTCCTTGTATGTCCGCTGTCAACCAAGATCTTTTCAACAGCGTCCTGGAGCTGTTCAACGCCCGGCTTTTCAATACCGAGAGTGTTCTCAACATATTCAACAACCCTGTCGGCAAGCTCATCAGCCATTGTTCTGTCACTGCCCCCGATGGCTTTTGCAGCTTTATATATGGCGTCCGAAATCTTTTCAACGTCAAAGTCCGCTTCTCTTCCGTCCCTTTTAATAATAGTTTTTATCATTTTTCTCCTCCGTTTATGCAGATACTATATGTTGTGGTCATTCAGTAAAAATTGACATAGATATAGTTTACCACTAATTTTAGAGCTGTCAAGCGCAAAAGTAAAATTGAAACATATATGTAACATTTCAAAGTATGAGCTGAGCAAAACAAAAAAATACGTGACAAGAAAATATGTTTATGTTATAATATAATTTATTGTACTACGAATTTGATTATACGGAGAGAGTTTTATGATACTAAAGAGTATTGAGATGCAGGGATTTAAGTCGTTTGCCGACAAAATATATCTGGATTTTAATTCGGGAATAACGGCTATTGTCGGGCCAAACGGCTCCGGCAAGAGTAATATTTCCGACGCAATCCGCTGGGTTATGGGCGAGCAGAGCGTCAAATCGCTGCGCGGAAGCAAAATGGAGGACGTTATCTTTGCCGGAACAGCCAAAAGAAAGGCGCTTGGCTTTGCAGAGGTTACTCTGTGCCTTGACAACAGCAGTCATTATTTTGATATTGACTTTCCGGAGGTTCTTGTTACCCGCCGCATATACAGAAGCGGTGAAAGCGAATACTATATAAACAAAACTCTCTGCCGTCTTAAAGACGTTCATGAGCTGTTTATGGATACCGGTCTCGGCCGTGACGGATATTCCATAATCGGACAGGGACAGATTGATAATATACTTAGCACAAAGTCAGAGGACAGACGGCAGATATTTGAAGAAGCCTCGGGTATATCTAAATATAAATACCGTAAAAACGAGGCGGAGAAAAAGCTTAATCAGACGACAGAAAATCTCACCCGTGTCGAAGATATTCTCGGCGAGCTTGAAACTCAGGTAGAACCTCTTAAACGCCAGTCGGAAAAGGCAAAAAAGTATTTGGTTCTTCAATCAGAGATGAAGGAGCTTGAAATAGGTGTTTCAATAATAAATATTGATAAAAAGCGCGAAGGTCTTGGTAAGCTGAAAAGCGATATTGACATATATTCAAATCAAATCGAATCCCTCCAGCAGGAAATTGAGAAGAATGACGCAAAAGTCTCCTCAATGTACAGCGAGGCAGAAAATATAGATAAGAACATTGAAGAGCTTCGCAGCAGAGACAGAGAACTCACCGAAACCATTCACGAGCTCACCAATAATATCAACCTTATCGGCAGCAACATTAACCACGCTAATTCAACTATTGAGCGGCTTCAGTCCGAGGTTACAAGCAGTGATAAACGTTCGGAGGAACTTGATACTGAATCTAAAAAACTGTCAAGCAGCCTGGCGTCACTGAATTTGCAGAACGAGGCTCTTAGCTTAAGCTCAAAGGATATAAGTGAAACAGCAAAGAAGCTCGGTCTTGATGTGTCTGACAAGAGCCGTGAAATTGAAGCAATACGCACGGAGATAATTAATAAGAAGTCGGATTCCGTAAATGCAAAAAACGCAGTCGATAACTTTAATATCTTAAAAGATAGCTTTATATCAAGACAAAACATTATTGAGTCGGATTTGAACGCAAAGGATTCGGATATAAACTTGCTTCGCGAAAAGCTGACAACTCTTGACGGCGATATCAGTAAAAAGAATAAAGAAATTGAAAATCTTAAAGCTGAAATAAACAGACTTGAAGAACAATACGGCAAAAAGACCGGCGAAATTCAGGCAATGATTGCCGCAAAGAACAAAAGCAATATCACGCTCGGTCAGATAACCTCCAGAAAGAAAACGCTTTCGGATATGGAAAGAGATCTGGAGGGCTATAGCTACGGCGTAAAAAACGTTATGAAAGCCAAAAGGCAGAACAGTCTGAAGGGCGTGAACATTCACGGACCGCTGTCACAGCTGATTAAAGTTGACAGCAAATATGTTACTGCGATTGAGACAGCTCTCGGAAATACAGCGCAAAACATCGTCACGGGCACAGCCGAAGACGCGAAAGCCGCTATAAATTACTTAAAGAAAAACAACTTAGGCAGGGCTACGTTTTTGCCTATTTCAAACATTAAGCCTAAGAATTTCAATAATTCCGTGGCTAAATCCTGCACAGGCTATATAGGAACAGCCGATTCGCTTGTACGCTGTGACGAAATATATCAGGATATAATCAGCAGCGCTTTGTCCACAACTGTTGTCGCAGACAATATCGACAATGCGGTTAGCATGGGAAAGAAATGTTCGCACAAATTCAGAATTGTCACTCTCGGCGGCGATGTTATTCAAGCCGGAGGCGCAATGACCGGCGGCAGCGTTGCCAAGTCCATAGGCTCACTTTCACGTGTAAACGAGATTGAAAACCTCGATAAGCAAATTAAAGAAATTGAAGAAGATCTTTGTGAATATAATGCTAAAATACAAAAGCTGAGCGCTGAAACCACAGAACTGATGAACAGTATTAAAAGCAATAATCAGATACTTTCAACTCACAATGATGAGTACATCAGAATGTGTTCCGAAAAGTCGCATACACATGAGATTATTGAATCAGCCGGAAGCGACAGAGAGCAGCTGACCGCAGAGCTTAAAGAGATAAAGCAAAGGCTCGAGAGTATTGACAAAGATATTAAAGCCAAAAACGCAAGTGCGGCTGAGCTTGAAGCCGAAATTCAAAAGCTTGAAGAAAAAGCCGAAAGCGAGCAGAGAATTTTTGCTGAACTCTCCGGCAAAAACGAAGAAATGACAAGCACTCTGCTTGACCTTAACATAAGAAAGAATTCAATTTTAAAGGATATAGAACAGACAAACGAAAATATCCGGAGAGTGAACGAGGAAAAAACTCAGCTCATAAGCCGGACGCAGGATAAATTAAACGAGATTGAGGAATTAAAAAAGTATATTACAAAATCCGAAGCAGAAAGAGCAGGCAGCAAAGATAGTGTTGATATAGCCAAGGAAAAAACAGCAGCTGCTAAAGCAGAGCTTGACAATTTAATAAAACAACGACAGGAAACAGAAAATAAAATCAAAGCGCAGCAGCAGTCTGTGAAAGGCGTTCAGGAAAACATGTTCAAGCTGTCCGGTCTTCACGCAAAGGCTCAGTCAAAATACGAGAACGTTGAAGCGGAGCTTGAGTCGATAATCAATCATTTGTGGGAGGAATATGAGCTTACATACAGTGAAATTGCTCAGACAAGAGATTTAAGTGATTTTGACTACTCTGGCAGCACAAAACGCATTGCCGAGCTCCGCAAGGAAATCAAAGGTCTGGGAAATATCAATATTGACTCAATCGAAGAATACAAAAACGTCAAAGAACGAGTTGACTTCCTCAGGGAACAGACGGCTGATCTTGAAAAGTCAAAAAAAGAGCTTATTAAGATTATTGATGAAATGCTTGAAATCATGAAATCGAGATTCAGCGAGCAATTCAAAATAATCAATGAGAACTTCAGCCAGGTATTTTCTGAACTGTTCGGCGGCGGTCATGCAAGGCTCAGTCTTATTGACCCCGACAATGTGCTTGAAAGCGGTATAGAAATTGAGGCACAGCCGCCCGGCAAAAAGCTTCAGAGCCTCACTCTTCTCTCCGGCGGGGAACGTGCATTTACGGCAATCGCTCTGCTGTTTGCTATACTCAACGTAAGACCGACGCCGTTTTGTATTCTTGACGAAATCGAGGCGGCGCTTGACGACGTAAACGTTTACCGCTATGCTGAGTACCTTAAGCAATACAGCGAAAAAACTCAATTTATAGTGGTAACTCACAGACGCGGCACAATGGAAGCCGCAAATATCTTATACGGCGTCACCATGCAGGAAAAAGGCGTATCAAAATTATTAACATTAAATATAGACGAGGTGCAGGAATAATGGGACTTTTTGACAAATTAAAGCAAAGTCTTTCAAAGACAAAAGAATCAATAAACGAAAAATTTAATACAGTAATCAAAACATTCAAGAAGATAGACGATGACTTGTTTGACGAACTTGAAGAAATTCTGATTATGTCAGATCTCGGTGTCAACACATCAATGGATATAATCGAAAAGCTGCGCAGCGCCGCTCAGGAAAAGACGCTTCGTGACAGTTATGAATTAAAGGGCGAGCTTAATCAAATTATGACCGATATACTGTCAGAGGGAAACAATGAGGTTGAGCTCGGCGGTACACCTGCCGTCATTATGGTTATAGGCGTTAACGGCGTCGGCAAAACTACTTCTATCGGTAAAATTGCAAACATGTATAAAAGCCAGGGCAAATCAGTTCTGATCGCGGCAGCGGACACTTTTCGTGCCGCAGCTATTGAGCAGCTTGAAGTCTGGGCTGACCGTGCCGGTGTAGATATAATCAAGCAGCAAGAGGGCTCAGATCCTGCGGCAGTAATATTTGACGCTGTAAACGCCGCCAAGTCAAGAGGTATTGATGTGCTTCTCTGCGATACTGCCGGCAGACTTCATAACAAGAAAAACCTTATGGCGGAGCTTAAAAAGATTTACAAAATTCTCGAAAGAGAGCTTCCGGATTCGAGCAAGGAGGTCTTGCTTGTGCTTGACGCAACAACCGGACAAAATGCCGTACAGCAAGCCGCACAGTTCAAGGAGGCGGCCGACATCACCGGAATTATACTCACTAAGCTTGACGGAACTGCCAAGGGCGGAATTGTTCTGGCGATTAAGAACGAATATGATATTCCCGTTAAGTTCATCGGCGTCGGCGAAGGCGTAGACGATATCCAGCCGTTTGACGCAAAAGAATTCGTCAATGCAATAATCGACCCGGAAGATGAAAAACCCCTTGAGGATTAGCCGTATCAAGGATTAAATTCGCCATAAATATAAAGATTTTACGACATAAATTGGGCAAATTTATCAAAATTATTAAATTTTAAAAAAACACTTGCAATGGATTTGCTTTTATGTTATTATAACGTAGTTAAATTACGGATAGTCCTCTGCCGCTATATTGCTCGGGCATGAATATCTAAGGAAAGAAAGGATGTAAAAATGGATATTTTACAACAGATTACACAAGAGCAAATCAGAACAGACTTACCTAAGCTTGAGATTGGTGATACCGCCCGTATCTATGTTAAGGTAAAGGAAGGTAACAGAGAAAGAGTACAGATGTTCGAAGGTACCGTTATCAAGAAGAATCATGGCGGTATTCAGGAGACATTTACCGTAAGACGTATTTCATACGGCGTTGGAGTTGAGAGAACATTCCCTGTGAACTCTCCGAAGATTGAGCGTATTGAAGTTGTAAGACACGGTAAAGTTAGACGTGCTAAGCTTTACTATCTCCGCGACAGAGTCGGTAAGGCTGCTAAAGTTAAGGAAAGACTTAAATAATATTCCGAATTCTAAGTGGTGGTTATTTATAATCACCACTCTTTAGCATTTCAAAACATTTAGGGGATGTAAAAATGAACGAGAAGACTAACAGACCCGACAGAAAGAGCCGGCAAAGCAGCAATGATCTCGACAAAATTTTAAACGAAAGTACAAACTCAATTTTTGAGGGAACACGCAGCGTTGCAAAATCCTCTTCCTCTTCGGGCAATCCAATAATTGATAAAGCAAAAAGCGAAATTAACGCACAGGCTGATTCAATGCTTCGTGAAATTGAAGAAAGACGTCAAAGACGAGCAGCAAGGCAACGCGAGCTTGAGCAGCAGGTTCAGGCCGAGGCTGAAGCTAAAGCGCGCCGCATGGCAAGAATTAAGGCTCAGGAAGAGCTTGATTCAAAGCTCAGACAGGCTTCTATGAACAACGGAGGTTCAAGACCATCTGAAGCAGCAGGTTCAAGACCGGTTCCGTCGGTTTCGACTTCCGATATTAAGTTCAGCAATGCTTCACACAATTCACAGGATATACTTGAACAGTTTTCAAGTACACCGTCAAAGAGTGAAGCTCCGCAGCCGAGAAGAAGTGCTTCTCAACAGAAACAGTCCGTACAAAGTCCAAGGCCGAGACAGAGACGGTCTGTTCAGTCCGGAGAAACACAGGTTATGCCTAAAATTTCCGAATCAAAGATTCATGCTCAAAGAAGCACGCAGTCAAGAACACCAAACGGTTCAGCAAGGTCAAGAGAGGCTCAGAGAGCTCATGCTTCCGAGCAGGAAAGCGCATTTAAGCGCAATTCGGCACAAGGTGTCAGACCGAGGACTACTTCCGCTTCAAAATCCGGTTCCGGACAAAGGGCGGTAAATTCATCGTTGCAGCGCAATGCTTCAAGAACTGTCAATAAAAAAGCAGTTAATTCAAAACCAAAGGAAGTTAATGTTATGAAAGAAATCAGAGAATGGGTTATAGCTATTGCTATAGCGGTTGTAGTGTCACTGCTTATCAGAAACTTTGTATTTACACTTGTTAAGGTTCAGGGTGAATCAATGCAGCCAACTTTGCAAAACGGAGACAGGCTGTATGTAAACAGATTTTTCTATTCACCTCAGAAGGGAGACGTTGTTATCTTCCGTCCCGCTTCGGATCCTGACAGACCATACATCAAGAGAGTAATCGCCACTGAGGGCGACACTGTATTCATTGATTTTCAGACCGGTGATGTCTATGTTAACGGTAATATAATCGATGAGCCTTATATCAAGGACAAGACAACAAGATCCGGCGAATACATCAACAATCTGATTGCAAACGGACAATACAGCAAGGATAATCCTATTGTAATTGAAAAGGGTAAGATTTTTGTTATGGGTGATAACCGCAATAACAGCAAGGACAGCCGTGTACTCGGTCAAATACCCAAGGACGAGCTTATCGGCGGCGCGGTATTCAGGTTCTGGCCTTTAAGCAACTTCGGTTCGGTATCGTATGATGTTTCATATCTGATTGAAGATGAGAATATGAATTTCAGAATCGCCGCATAATACATGACAGTATCGGTATTGCAGGAATGCAATACCGATTATTTTTAGGGAGTTAAATAATTTGCAATCAAAAATTCAGAAAGGACAAAATATATATAATGGATAATATAAACAACAGATACCAGCTTCAATGGTTCCCGGGACATATGGCAAAAACAAGGCGTATGATTCAGGATAATCTGAAACTCGTTGAGCTTGTAATTGAACTCGTTGACGCAAGACTTCCTCTGTCATCAAGAAATCCGGACGTTGATAAAATCATATCACGTAAGCCGAGAATTGTTGTGCTTAACAAAGCCGACATCGCTGACAGTAATGCAACTTCAAAATGGCTGAATTATTTCAAAAATAACGGCATAACCGCAATTGCCGCCGACAGTCAGTCAGGAAAAGGCTTAAAGAATTCTCTTGACAAAGCGATAAACATTGTACTTGCCGATAAGTTCAAACGTGACGAAGCACGCGGAATCCAAAGACATGCTGTCAAAATGATGGTAATAGGCATACCAAATGTCGGCAAGTCATCATTTATAAACAGACTCTCCGGAAGAGCGGCAGCAAAGACAGGCGACAGACCCGGCATCACACAGACAAAACAGTGGATCAGAATAGCCGGCAAGTATGAGCTGCTGGACACTCCCGGCATACTCTGGCCAAAGTTTGAAAGTGAAGACGTGGGCAGAAAAATTGCGTTTACCGGCGGTATAAAAGATGAAATATTAGACGTCGAGGACCTTGCCTATGAGCTGCTCGGTCTGCTTAAGGAAAACTATACAGATGAAATAATTGCTGGATACAAGTTAAACGATGACGCACGGGAATTAAATAAATATGAGCTTTTAGAGGCAATCGGCAGAAAACGCGGCTGCGTTATCTCAGGCGGCGAGATTGACACCTTCAGAGCTGCAAACATTGTCTTAAACGACTTCCGCAGCGCCTCAATCGGCAGAATAACTCTGGAACTGCCGTAAAGTCAGATTAAAGAAATGTGGGGTATTTTTTATGACAAAAGCTAATAATAAAGAAAACATTGATATGCTGAAATATGAAAAAGATTTAATCTCAGACGGTTATGAATTTATCTGCGGTATTGACGAGGCCGGCAGGGGACCTATTGCAGGTCCCGTCTGCGCAGCGGCGGTGATTCTGCCAAACGGCCTTATAATCGACGGAGTTAATGACTCGAAAAAACTGTCCGAAAAGAAGCGTGAAAAGCTGTATGATGATATAATAGACGCAGCTTTGGCATACTCTGTTCAATTTATATTTCAGGACAAAATCGATGAAATAAATATTCGTCAGGCAACTCATCTGGCAATGCAGAACGCAGTAAACGACCTTGCAGTCAAGCCTGATATTTTAATTGTAGACGGCAATGACAATATTGACTTTGACGATGTAAATAGCCTGTACATAAAAAAGGGCGACGCAAATTCACAGACTATTGCTGCAGCCTCAATACTTGCAAAGGTAACAAGAGACAGATATATGGTGAGCCTTGCAAAAGAATATCCCGAATACGGTCTTGACGCGCACAAGGGTTACGGTACCAAAAAACATATTGAGGCTATCAGGAAATTCGGCGTTCAGCCTATTCACAGAAAGACCTTTATGACCGATAAAGTACTCGGAATTAACAAATAATATAAGCTCGGAAGTGTAAAAATGGGTGTAAGCAAAAAATCCACAGGCAAATTCGGTGAAAACGAAGCCACAAAGTATTTAATAAACAAAAACTATGAAATAATAGCGCAAAATTATTACGGAACGCACGGTGAGCTTGACATAATAGCTCTTGATTTAAAAAACGATACTCTTGTATTTGCCGAAGTCAAAACACGAAGCGGCAAGCAGTTCGGGCTTGCGGCAGAGAGTATCGGCAAAACAAAGCTAAAAAGTCTGGTGCGTACCGCAAGGCAGTTTCTGCTCGAAAATCCATATGAATATCAAATACGATTTGACGTTGTTGAAGTGTACTATAAGAACGACAGTGACGGTAATCCTGTCACTGCCGAGATAAATCATATAGAAAACGCTTTCTTTGATTTGAGCGGATTATAGCGCCGCGCTCAGCGTTGTTTTAAATACTCAAAAACGCACAAATATTTTAAATGTGAGAAATTTCAATGTTTTTTACAAAAAATTTGTGAAATATGTCATTGCATTTTACAATGCTATATATTAAAATAGTTATTATAAGAATACAGCGGAGGTAGATTATGTCATTATTTATTTCAGAAAAAGCTAAAAATGTTAGTCCGTCACCTACACTTGCAATTGACTCCAAGTTTAAGAAGATGAAAAACGACGGTATACCCGTTGTCGGATTCGGTGCCGGCGAACCTGATTTTAACACACCTGAAAATGTCAAAAATGCCGGTATTCAGGCAATTAATGAGAATTTTACACGTTATACTCCTGCGTCGGGAACACTTGACTTAAAGCAGGCAATCTGCGATAAAATCAAGCGTGACACGGGAATTGAATATACTACTGCAAATATTGTGGTCAGTAACGGCGGCAAGCACTCGCTGACAAACACCTTTATGTGCATCTGCGACCCCGGCGACGAGGTTATTATCCCTGCTCCCTATTGGGTCAGCTATCCTGAGATGGTCAAACTTGCCGGCGGTGTTCCTGTTTATATTAACACTACCGAAGAAAATGAGTTCAAATTCACAATTGATCAGCTCAAGGCTGCCATAACCCCAAAGACAAGAGCATTGGTTCTTAACACCCCCAGCAACCCGACAGGTATGGTTTACACAAGACAACAGCTTGAGGAAATAGCTGAAGTTTGCGTTGAGAATAATATTTACGTCATTTTTGATGAAATTTATGAGAAGCTCGTGTATGAAGGTGAGCATGTAAATATCGCAACACTCGGCGACAAAATAAAAGACCTGACAATTATTGTGAACGGTATGGCAAAGGCTTACTGCATGACAGGCTGGAGAATCGGATATATTGCCGCAAACTCACAGATTGCAAAAGCTGCTTCAAGTCTCCAGAGCCACTCCACATCAAATCCTTGCTCAATCGCACAGTTTGCTTCTGTTGAAGCATTAAACGGCGACCAGAGCATTATTGACGACATGAAGAAGGAATACAAATCACGCCGTGACTATATGGTAAAGCGTATTAACTCAATCGACGGTCTCAGCTGTCTTAATCCGCACGGCGCTTTTTATATCTTTATGAACGTTAAAGAAGTTCTTGGCAAGGAGCATTACGGCAAGATGATAAATACCGCAAGCGAGCTTTGCACCGATATTCTTGACAGAGCGCTCGTTGCAATGGTTCCGAGTGAGGGCTTTGGCATCGACGGATACGTCAGATTATCCTACGCTACTTCACTTGAAAGCATTACTACAGGTCTTGACAGAATAGAAAAATACTTGAAGGGCGAATGTTCCGAAATCCAGTTTATAGATAACGAGGACTAATAATTTTATTAATTATAATGCAATAAATTCTGTTTGCAGAAAGATTGAAAGGAAAAATTATATGAGCAAAAACGTTTATGAAAGCCCGTTAAATTCAAGATATTCAAGTGATGAGATGAAATATATCTTCTCGCCTGATAAAAAATTCAAGACATGGAGAAAGCTATGGGTTGCTCTCGCAGAATCCGAAATGGAGCTCGGGCTCAATGTAACTCAGGAGCAAGTCGATGAACTTAAAGAACACATGGACGACATAAATTATGAAGTTGCACAGGCACGCGAAAAAGAGGTGCGCCACGATGTTATGTCGCATGTCTATGCTTACGGTCAGCAATGTCCCAAGGCTAAGGGTATCATACACCTCGGCGCTACATCATGCTATGTCGGCGACAATACTGACCTGATAATTATGAACGAAGCCCTTGAGCTTATCAGAACAAAGGTATTAAAGGTCATTTCCCTGCTTAAGGATTTTGCATTTAAATACAAAGACCTGCCGACTCTCGGCTTTACACACTTTCAGGCCGCACAGCTCACAACGGTTGGAAAGCGTGCTTCTCTATGGATTTGGGAGCTTATCATGGATCTCGAAAACATAGACTTCCAGCTGAGCCGCAAGTCATTGCTCGGCTGCAAAGGTACAACGGGTACACAGGCAAGCTTTATGGAGCTGTTTGATAACGATATCGAAAAGGTAAAGCTTCTCGACAAAAAGATCTGCGAAAAGATGGGTTATGACAAGTTCTATCCCGTATCCGGTCAGACATATTCGAGAAAGATTGACTATCAAATGCTTTCCGTACTCAGCAGTGTTGCGCAAAGCGCATATAAATTTGCTAATGATATAAGACTTCTTCAGCATCTTAAGGAAATTGAAGAACCGTTTGAAAAGTCGCAGATAGGCTCGTCTGCTATGGCATACAAACGTAATCCGATGCGCAGCGAGCGTATTTGCTCACTTGCAAGATACGTAATTGTGGACGCTGTTAATCCGGCTATTACCTCTTCTACTCAGTGGTTTGAAAGAACGCTTGACGACTCGGCAAACAAGCGTATCAGTGTCGCTGAGGCGTTCCTGACTGTTGACGCAATACTTAATATTTACATGAACGTGGCTTCAGGTCTTGTCGTATATCCAAAGGTTATCGAAAAGCGCATTATGTCAGAGCTTCCGTTTATGGCAACTGAGAACATTATGATGGACGCTGTTAAAAACGGCGGTGACAGGCAGGAACTTCACGAGCTCATCCGCAAACATTCGATGGACGCAGGCCGCGTAGTTAAAGAGCAGGGCGGAGAGAATGACTTAATCGACAGAATTGTTGCCGACCCGGCGTTTAATCTTACACATGAAGATATTGACAAGATATTAAAGCCTGAAAACTTTATCGGCCGCTGCGTAAGCCAGGTTGAAGAGTTTATCAGCGATTATGTTGACCCCGTTCTGAGTGATAACGATATTGCAGACGAGGTTGAACTCACAGTTTAAATACTAAATTTCTATATTTCGACATGGGGAATCCGGTTCGTGAAATAAATTTGGAGATGATATTATGACTATTGGTTTTATCGGCGGCGGAAATATGGCAACGGCTTTAATGTCCGGATTAATCAGCTCCGGCAAGTTTAAGCCCTCCGATGTATATGTATTTGATGTTAACACTGCCCAGCTTGATAAGCTCAGTAAGACGCTTGGAGTTTGCAGCTGTACATCGGTTTCAGAAACAGAGAACACAGTCGATATTATTGTTCTCTCGGTTAAGCCGAATATTATGCCTGAGATTTTTAAAGAACTCAAAGGACTTGATAATAAGATATATATTTCGATTGCCGCAGGAATAACGCTTGATGCACTTAACAAAGGTATCGGCAGCGGCAAGAAAATAATCCGCACCATGCCTAACACACCGGCGCTTGTCGGCTGCGGAATGACAGTCATAACCCCAAACGAAAACGTAACACCTGAAGAAGCTGATATGGTTGAAGAAATCCTATCAGGAGTAGGTGAAACGGTAAGACTTGACGAGAAATATATGAATGCCGCTATTGCATTACACAGCAGCAGTCCTGCATACATATATATGTTAATTGACGCAATGGCTGACAGCGGAGTAAAGTATGGCATACCAAAGGCTGTTTCGCTGAAGCTTGCCGCAAAAGCTGTTGAAGGCAGTGCCAAAATGGTACTTGAAAGCAGCGAACATCCGATGCAGCTTAAGGACAATGTATGCTCACCCGGCGGAACTACTATTGCAGCCGTATGTGAGCTTGAAAACAACGGCTTCCGCGCATCTGTTCAAAAGGCAATTGACGCTTGTGTAAACAAGGCGGATCTGATGAGTAAATAGAAAATATCAAAAGCTGCTGCGTAATAATCGCAGCAGCTTTTATCATTTCTCTGTTAAATCTCTTATAACCTCACCTGCCGCAATTAAACCCGCTACTGCCGGAACAAACGCTACGCTGCCCGGAATATCACGCCGCGCAGTACACTTTCTCTCAGTATTCGGCGGACATACGCAATGGCTTCGGCAGCTTATGCTCATATCCTCAACCGGCCGTATCGGTTTTTCCTTTGAGTAAACCACCTTTAATTTCTCAATTCCGCGTTTTTTCAGCTCACGCCGCATTGTTCTTGCCAGCGGACACATTGAGGTTTCATAAATATCCGCTACTTCAAACCGTGACGCGTCGAGCTTGTTTCCCGCACCCATACAGCTGATAATTGGCGTATTTGCTGCGTCTGCTCGCATGATAAGTTCAATCTTCCCGGTAACCGTATCAATGGCATCAACAATATATGAATACTTTGAAAAATCATAGTTATCCGCATTATCGGGCATATAAAAACAATTGTGAGCATTGACCGTAATATCAGGATTAATCGACATCGCTCTTTTCTTCATCACGTCCACTTTGTATTCGCCGATGGTTTCCCTTGTTGCTATAATCTGTCTGTTGAGATTGGTAAGGCAAACCTTATCGTCATCAAATATATCAATTGTTCCTACGCCGCTTCTGACAAGCGCCTCCACAACGTATCCTCCTACGCCGCCTATGCCGAACACGGCAACATGTGAATTATAAAGCTTTTCCATGCCGTCCTCGCCCAGAAGAAGCTGAGTTCTTGAAAATTGGTTTAACATTTATTTCGCCTGCCTTTAAAAATTTATAATGTTCCAAGCCGCATCAAATTATATACAGCTAATGCTTGAAAACCTTATGAATTATATCACTACCCTGCTGAGTATGTCAAGCGGGCGGATGTTTTTCTTGAGAAAGAAAAACGGAGCAAAGCGAACTTTGCTCCGGCAAGTGAAAACATGACAAAAAAGATACTTTGCGCCGTAAGACACTTACTCGCAAAAGGTTGGTAGGCAACAAAGCGACAGCGAGTGCGCTCGCAAACGAGCCGAGCGACTTGTCGTGACCTTTTGCGAAAAAGGAGCAGCAACGGAGCATATAAAAAATGCCGCTCAATGAGCGGGCATTTTGAATGCAGCGCAGTTTGCTGCGACGTGGCACCCCCGACCGGAATCGAACCGATGACTAACCCTTAGGAGGGGCTTGTAATATCCTCTTTACTACGGGGGCATCTAACCTTAAATATTATAAACCGAAGTGACCGCCGTGTCAAGGAAAATTTTATACAAGACTCATTATTTTAGTATTTCGTTCAGCTCCTCTTCCCACTTTGCTGTTTTAGCTTTATCCATCGGCTTTACTTTTTCAAGCCTGTATCCTATGCCAAGCTCCTTGTACTTGTTCACACCTAGCGTATGATACGGCAGCAGCTCATATCTCTTTACGTTAGGAATATCCTTCGTGAACTCAATTAGTGAATTAATATAATCATGATTATCATTTATCCCGGGAACGATCACCGCACGAATCCAGACCTCAGGTTTAGCAGATCGCAGCGCTTCTTTGAACTCAAGAAAATAACCCATATCAAGCCCTGTCAAATTTTTATAAGCTGAGGGATTTGTATGTTTTACGTCCAGCAGTACCAAATCCGTATACTTTAATATTTCAGCATAATCCGGTCTGAATCGTTTTTTACCCTTATGTCCGACGCCCGAAGTGTCTATCGCAGTATGAATTCCGTTTGCTTTGCAGCGCTTCAGCATGTCCAAAAGAAAATCCGCCTGCAAGAGCGGTTCGCCGCCCGAAAATGTTACGCCGCCGCCCGACGAATCAAAGTACGGCTTAAACCTCAATATTTTCTCCATCAGGTCACAGCTTCTGACCGCATGATTTTCTGTAAACTGCCATGTATCGGGGTTATGACAAAAGGCGCAGCGCAAATGACAGCCCTGCATAAAAACAACCGTTCTTATGCCGGGACCGTCAACGCTGCCCATACTCTCAAAAGAATGAATATTTCCGATTGTAAAGCTTTCAAAATCATTGTTCTTGTTTATATCTTGCATGACACTCACCAAAAACATGGGTTTCAGAGGACAAAGTCCTCTAAAACCCTTACAATTTTACATTGATTCATGGAAGGTTCTTGAAATAACCTCAAGCTGCTGTTCGCGCGTCAGACGGTTGAAGTTAACGGCATAACCTGAAACTCTGACCGTGAGCGTCGGATACTTCTCCGGGTGTTCCATCGCATCCTGCAATGTTGCACGGTTGAGAACGTTCACATTCAGATGAAATCCGCCCTTTTTGAAATATCCGTCAAGCATACCGACCAGATTGCTTATACGCATATTTTCGTCCTTGCCCAAAGCATCGGGAATAATTGAGAACGTATTTGATATTCCGTCCTGACAGCAATCGGCAAATTTAAGCTTTGCAACCGAGTTAAGCGAAGCTAAAGCGCCGTTTACATCACGCCCATGCATCGGATTTGCACCCGGCGCAAGCGGCTCACCCTTTTTTCTGCCATCAGGCGTAGTGCCTGTTTTCTTTCCGTATACCACATTAGACGTGATTGTGAGAACCGACAAGCTGTGCTCGGCATTACGATATGTCGGATGCTTCTTGAGTTCACTGTAGAACTTGTCGAGGATCTGAACCGCGATGCTGTCAACTCTGTCGTCATCGTTGCCGAACTTCGGAAAATCGCCTTCTCTTTCAAAGTCTACCGTCAGACCTTCCTCATTTCTGATTGGCTTTACTTTTGCATACTTTATCGCCGACAATGAATCTGCAACAACTGAAAGTCCGGCAACACCAAACGCCATAAATCTCTTGACATCGGTATCATGCAGCGCCATCTGTCCTGCTTCATACGCATACTTATCGTGCATGTAGTGTATAGTATTCATTGTATTGACATACAGCTCCGCAACCTCTTCAAGACACTTAAAGTACGACTGCATAACCTTATCAAAGTCGAGATATTCATCATCAGCCATTGACTCTGTACAGCTTAATACTTTAATACCCTTAAGCGCGTCAACACCGTTATTGATTGACATAAGCAAGGTCTTTGCAAGGTTAACGCGTGCGCCAAAGAACTGCATACGCTTGCCGAGCTCCATTGACGAAACACAACACGCAATGCCGTAATCATCGCCGTATAAGGGTCTCATCAGGTCATCGTTCTCGTATTGGATTGCATCTGTCTCAATACTCATCTTTGCGCAATAGTCCTTAAATCCCTGGGGCAAATCGTTGCTCCAGAGAACAGTCATGTTCGGCTCCGGAGCGGGGTCGAGATTTGTCAGGGTATGAAGAAGTCTGAACGAGGTCTTTGTAACCATAGTTCTGCCGTCACCGCCCATACCGCCGATTGACTCGGTAACCCATGTCGGGTCGCCTGAAAACAGCTCATTATACTCAGGCGTTCTAAGATGGCGGACAAGACGCAGCTTTATAACAAGCTGGTCAATAAGCTCCTGCGCTTCCTTTTCGGTAAGCAATCCGTTTTCCATATCACGGTTAATATAAATATCAAAGAACGATCCGTTTCTGCCAAACGACATTGCTGCGCCGTTGTTCTCTTTTACACCGGCAAGGTAAGCGAAGTATGTGAACTGGATTGCCTCTTTTGCGTTTTCAGCCGGCTTTGATATATCATAACCGTACTTTTGAGCCATGCTCTTAATCTGATTAAGAGCCTTAATCTGCATTCTGATTTCTTCTCTTATTCTGATAATATCATCTGTGGCAGGCAAGTTCATCTTTGCCTCAAAATCCTTCTGCTTGCCTTCAATAAGTGCATCTATTCCGTAAAGCGCAATACGTCTGTAATCGCCTATTATTCTTCCTCTGCCGTAAGCATCGGGCAGACCGGTCATAAGACCTACTGTTCTTGCCGCCCTCATCTTTGGCGTATATGCGTCAAATACACCGTCATTATGAGTTTTTCTGTACTCCTTAAAGTGCTTCTCGATTTCCGGATTAAGCTTATATCCGTATTCTTTGAGCGACTGCTCAACCATACGCATACCACCGTAAGGATTGACGATACGCTTAAGCGGAGCGTCTGTCTGAAGTCCTACTATAACTTCGTTTTCCTTATCTATATATCCCGGAGCAAAATTGTCTATACCGGAAACAATCTCAGTTTCTACATCAATAATACCCTTTTTGATTTCTTCGAGAATTAAATCTCTGACTATTTTATATACAGCGTCTGTCTTTTCGCTTCTTCCCTCCAAAAAGCTGTCGTCGCCTTCATACGGCGTGTAGTTGTTACGAATAAAATCTTCTACGTTTATTTCATTCTGCCAATTTCCGGCTTTAAAACCTTCCCATGCTTTTTGCATAATACCATTCCTCCTTGTATACTACATTTTTAAAACCATAAACCAAACCCGCTTCCACTATGAACTTTTAGTGCGATTTTGACTTACTTGCCATAAAGTAATCGCTTACTTTATGGCATACGCACCCTTTGGGTGCGGTCATAATTATACCACTGCTTGTACTATTATTCAACAATATTTGAGCTCAAAATACATAAAAAACTATATAAAGTTTCAGCCTCAGTTTTCTGAAAAGTTATTAATAATTTTTAACCATTGACTTGAACTTAAAAATAGTGTAGAATAAATATAATATTATGTAGAGGGATTGATTATGAAAAGAAAAATTACTGAAGTATCTGTTTTTGAATTCTTCTTATGTATGTTTGTTATACTGATACATGTTCTTTCGGAAGGAGTAAATTATTTTCCGAAGGGCAGTGTATTATCAATAGTGTTCTTTGCTGTGACAAAGCTCACTACTTTTGCTGTACCTGCTTTTATTTTTACAAGCGCATTAAAGCTGTTTTATAAATACGGAGAGAGAAAGTTCTCATATCCTGTGTTCCTGATTGACAGAATACGCAAAATTTATCTGCCGTACATTATCATGGTTATTATATACTATATTGTGTTTGTTTATGCATTTCACATCTATGATTTCAATCCGGTTTCACTCATCAAGTATATATTAAATGGAGACTTGTCCGCACAATTTTACTTTGTTGTGCTTATTATGCAGTTCTATCTTATTATGCCGATGTGGATACTTATCAGCAAATACAAATCAAAGGTATTTCATGCCATTATTATGGTTATTGCAATATTGTGTTCAATCGGCTGCCGTATTGCCGCACCTGCGGAATATATACATAAGGTTTTTCCGTCTTACCTGGTATTCTGGGTTCTTGGGATGTATGCCGGTATGTACTATAACCAATTCATGAGATTACTCAGCAAGTACAGACTTGTTATTTATGCCGGCTGGCTTGTATTCGCTGTAATCCACTGTGTTACGTCTTATATGGAATACGGCGGTGTTATCAGCAACGTTCTGTCACCCGCGATAGTAATAATCTTTTGTCTGTTTTCGACCTTTGGATTTTACCAGTATGCCTATGGTCTGACCGAATCTCTCGAGAGCCGCGGCAAAGGGTTCTTTATCAGTATCTCAGGGGCTTCGTACAACATCTATCTTGTACACTGCCTGATAATAACGTCAACACTTGAGATACTTAACAATTTAAAAATAAGCGATATTCTTACAAGATTTGTTATCACAACCGTGATTACTTATCTGCTTTCGATTATCTTCTGTGTAATCACCGCGACATTATACAGAAATTTCAAAGCCGGGTTCCAGCGAAGCTCAGCAAGAAAGTCCCGCAAGAAAGCCGCTCGAAAACGCTATCTGTAGGTTAAAACCGCCCGTATAGGCGTCTACATCAATAATTTCACCGGCAAAGTACAGTCCATTCACCAATTTTGATTCCATGGTGGATGGATTTATTTCTTTTACGTCCACGCCGCCCGATGTGATTATCGCCTGCTCAATATCACAAAAACCTGTTACATTAAGCTCAACACACTTCAGCAGCTGAGCAAGCCTCATTCGCTCCTCCTTTGTTATTGAATTCACTTTCTTATACGGATCTATGCCGGAAAGCTCAATAACAACTCCTATAAGGCTCTTGGGCAAAAGTCCGCCCAGACTGTTTCTGAAGTCCTTATTCAGCATATGCGAGAAATCACGGCGTATACGTTCGTCGAGCTGCTTCTCGTCAAGAGCCGGCTTTAAATCAAGTTCTATTTTATACTTCTCGCGTCCCATATCGCGCATATGCGCACTTGCGCTAAGTATAACCGGGCCGGTAATACCGAAGTGGGCGAACATCATTTCGCCGAAGTCGGTGTATATTGTCTTGTTCTTTGAATTTTTAACTTTAATCTCAACATTCTTAAGAGTAAGCCCTGCCAGGTCTGTGACCCACATCTCGCTTACCTTAAGCGGAACAAGAGACGGTCTTAAATCGCGGATTGTATGACCCATTTCTTCCGCCCAGTAATAACCGTCGCCGGTCGAGCCGGTCTTTTGATACGACATACCGCCGGTAGCAATAATCACGCAGTCACAATTAATAATTCCGCGTCTGCCGCACCTTACGCCTGTTATTCGGGACTTATTCTGAGTTTCTGTCAGTACCTCATCAACTCTGTCATGAATAATCTCCACGTTATTATCGGTCAGATATCTGCGCATTGCGCTGACGATATCCGAGCTTTTATCGCTCTTCGGGAACACTCTGTTACCGCGTTCTACCTTTGTTTCAACGCCCAACTCGTTAAAAAACTCTATAAGCTGATGATTTGTCAGCGTATAAAATGCACTATAAAGAAAGCTGCTGTTTGTCGGCACATTCTGAATGAGCGTTTCAACGTCGTCGCAGGCGTTGGTGACGTTGCATCTGCCCTTTCCGGTAATCAGCAGCTTTTTGCCGAGTATTTTATTCTGTTCGATTAGCTTAACATTATGCCCGCGTTTTGCAGCGGTACCAGCTGCCATCATTCCGGCAGGGCCTCCGCCTATGACGACAACCTTCTTTTTTATAAAACTTAAATCGTTCATATCATTATTACCTTGCTTCATCATTAAGAGCCTCTTCAATCACCTTAACATTTTCCTGCATAAGGCTCAAATAGCTCACGCCGTTTTCAAATTCATCATTCGTGACATTGTGGCAGGAATTAAACTGCATATATTTTGCGCCTGTAGATTCGCAAATCGTCGTCGCGACCTTCTTATTTGACAATTCGGGATACAACACCACTGGAATTCCTTCGTCATTTACCTTGTCAATTAAAAATGAAACAGTTTTGGCGCTTGCCTCAGTCTCTGAGGAACAGCCGGGAAATGCGGCATAATACTTCAAGCCGTATTCATCAGCAAAATACCTGCACGGAAATCTGTCTCCAAATATAATAGTTCTTATTTTTGCGTTATTCACAACATCTCTGAATTCATTGTCAAGCTCAGTTAATTTTTGAACATAATCCTGTGTCCGTTTCTGATAGTATTCTGCGTTGGACAAATCTTTTTCGACTATTGCCTCGCTTATACTCTGAACTATTTTAATAGCATTAAGCGGCGATGTCCAAACATGCTCATCATATTCGGGTTCGTATGCGCCGTCATCGTCTGAATCGGGAGTTTCTTCAAAATCTGTATCAGGTTCTTCCATGTCAGTATGTGGGTTCTCGTCATGCTTATCCTCGTGACTGCCGCTGTGATCATGGTCATCGCTCAGCTCTGCCTGCATACCTTCGACTATTTCCTCCTCTACTGCGTCAACGCAGTCCATCATGGACACAATGCTTATTTCAGACGTATCGACGGAGGATAAGATGTTCTTAACCCACTCGTCCGACTCACCGCCGACATAGACAAATACATCACAGTTTTGTATTGCGATAATATCCTGCGGCGTAGGCTCATATGAGTGTGCTTCAGAACCGGGCTTTAACAGCATCTTAATATCGGCGTTCTCATCGCCGATAATTTCCCGGGCAAAGTCATATGACGGAAAAATAGTTGTGACAATACTGATTTTTCCACTGTCTTTATTTATGTTTATACCGCTGCACGAGGTCAGAACAAGTGCGGCAACTAAAATAACCGCTGTCAATAAGCCAAATTTATTCATCTTTGTTATCTGCATCAATATCCAAATCCCTTTCAAATTTCTTGTTTAAAAATTTGTAAATTCTGTTCTCTTTTTCAAGTATCTTCAAATCCGGAAAAGCCGACTGAATACGTTTTGCTGTAAATGTCTTGCTTTTTGCAAGCTCAGCATACTTTTCGCTTATGTATTTTTTCTGCTCCTGATGGCGCTGTTTGAGCTTCTCGTTTTTACTTATAAACTCCTGCTTTATATTATCTGCATTTTTCATTAAAGTCAAGGTTCCATCTGAAATATTTTCACCGACAGAAACTGAAATTTTATTTAAATGCTCAGCAGTATTCGCAAGCAACTTCATATACTTTCCCATTTTGTTTATTCCGATAATCGTTGTAATAAAATCCGAAATATAAATCATGCCGAATATTATTAGAATTATTATTCCGACATTCATAGGAATGTGCGATACAAGTCTTTCAAATACCGGATGTACTATATCCACAACAATCAGGCACGCAAGTCCCCACATAATGGAAAACTTCAGACAGACATAACCTTTAATATTAAACCTTTCCTTTGAATAATCCCACCAGCGCTGGTGAAAGAGCTTTTCAAGAACATATCCTGTTATAAACTCGAGCAAGGACGTAAGGATTACCGAACAGAAAAATAATACTATAAAGTTATCCTTTATCGGGTTTAAACAAAGAAAGACAAAACTGACGCCGAATCCGTAAATCGGGCAATACGGTCCGAATAAAAAACCGCGGTTGACGAACTTCCCATCGACAATGGCAGCAAAAGCGACTTCGCAGCACCAGCCGAGAATTGAATATATTATAAAACTAATTCCGAAGGTGTATATTGTATTCATATCTATATCAGCATCTCCCGGTTATGTTGTGTTATAATAACATATTACTACAAAACTTGCAAATATTCAACATAAAATTGCATGCTCCTCCTGAAAAAATTGTACAACAGAATTTTGTAGAAACGCTTGCCATTTTGACTTATTAATAGTATAATTATGTTTAACGTTTAATTATTAGTACTTTTAAGCAGTATTGCTTAGAACGTGATTTTACAGAAAGTTTGGGTATATTTTATGAATGAAAACAAATACACGCTTCCTTTGGTTCCGCTCAGAGGTCTTTCCGTTTTTCCGGGGATGATTTTGCATTTTGATGTCGGACGCCCAAAATCTATAGACGCTATAGAAACGGCTATGAAGCGTAACAAACTTATATTTTTGTGCTATCAGAATGACATTATGGTTGAAAATCCCGGTATTTCAGACCTTGCAGAGGTTGGCACAATATGCGAAGTACGCCAGATATTACGTCTGCCCGACGGTGCGGTTAGAGTTCTTGTCGAAGGCAAGGAACGCGGCAGAATAACCGGATATGATGTTCTCACCGAATATATAAGCGTTGAAGTCGAAAAGCTTGACGATATTGTTTCAGATGATGAATTATATATTCAGGTGCTTATGCGCAAGGTTCAGCATCTGACCGAGGAATTCCTTGAGCTGTATGACAAGATTTCACCTGATGCAATCAATGCGATACTTGCGATTGATTCGCCCGGTGAACTCGCTGATGTTATCGCTTCAAATCTTCCTATAAAGCCGGGTCTTAAGCAGAGTATTCTTGACGATCTTGACGTTTCGTCAAGACTTGAAGATCTTATAACAATTATGTCTGATGAAATAGACATACTGGATATTGAGAAAAAGGTCATGGAGCAGGTTAACGCGAACCTCGACCGCAATCAGCGTGACTATGTTCTCAGGGAAAAACTCAAGGTAATCAAAAACGAACTCGGCGAAGGCGAGGACTGCGATAAGGATATTGAAAAATATCAGAACGCAATCAAGGACAGAGATTTGCCCGAAGAACTCACGGCAAAGCTCAGCGAAGAATTCGATAAGCTTTCAAAACTCCCTGTACATTCGCAGGAATACGCTGTTGTTCAGGGATATATTGAGACATTGCTTGCTCTGCCCTGGGACAGTTCAAGCAAGGAGACTCTTAATATCAATAATGCCAAAGCAAAGCTCGACCGTGACCATTACGGACTTGATAAGGTAAAAGAAAGAATTATCGAATACATAGCCGTCCGCAAGCTTACAAACAAACCGTCAGGCAATATCTTATGTCTGGTCGGTCCTCCGGGCACCGGAAAAACCTCTATAGTAAGCTCTCTTGCCAAATCTATCGGACGCGAGTATATAAGAATCAGTCTCGGCGGTCTTCACAACGAGGCCGAAATCAGAGGACACAGAAAGACATATGTCGGTTCAATGCCCGGCAGGATTATTGACGCGCTCAAACGCGCCAAAGTAAACAACCCGGTCATACTATTAGACGAGATTGATAAGATGTCACGCGACTATAACGGTGACCCGTCATCGGCTATGCTTGAGGTTCTTGACCCTGAGCAGAACAAAACCTTCAGAGATAATTATGTCGAAGTTCCGTTTGATTTATCAAATGTCATGTTTATTGCTTCCGCAAACACTCTTGACTCTGTTCCGAGACCTCTGCTTGACCGTATGGATATAATCGAGGTATCCGGTTACACAGATGAAGAAAAGCTGACTATAGCCAAGAAATACTTAATCCCTAAGCAGCGAAAGAACAACGGTCTTTCTTCGTCTGTAATTAAGTTTACGGACGGCGGACTTAAGGAGATTATCAGCGGTTACACACGCGAATCGGGTGTCAGAAGCCTTGAGAGAACTATCTCTAAAATCTGCCGTAAGGTTGCCGTCAAGGTGATTGACAACGCCGAATATTCTGTCAGCATAACTAAAAAGAACCTTTCGGAATACCTCGGTAAAGAGATTTATCACAAAAACACAAATGATAACGAAAACCAAATCGGTATTGCGACCGGTCTTGCATGGACAGAAGTCGGCGGCGAAACGCTCTCAATTGAAGTCAACATCATGGACGGCAGCGGAAAGCTTGAGCTTACCGGTAATCTGGGCGATGTCATGAAGGAATCCGCAAAGGCGGCATACAGCTATATCCGCACAAATTGTTATAAACTCGGAATAAGCCCCGACTTTTACGAAAACAAGGATATACATATCCACATTCCCGAAGGAGCTGTGCCTAAAGACGGTCCGTCAGCCGGAATAACCATGGCGTCAGCGATGATTTCCGCTCTCAGCGGTATGCCGCTGCGCAGCGATACCGCTATGACAGGTGAGGTAACTCTGAGAGGCCATGTTCTGCCTATAGGCGGACTGAAGGAAAAGAGCCTTGCCGCATACCGTATAGGGATTAAGAATATAATTATTCCGTACGAGAACAAGGCGGACTATGAAGAATTACCAGATGTTGTCAAGAATAGCATCACATTCTATTTTGCAAAGACTATGGACGATGTGCTTGAGCATATACTTACAAAGCCGCTCAGACCACTGCTTTCTATAGGCTCCAAAGCAAAACAGCCGTCAATTATACCCGATGCCGGCAAGCTTCATATTGAATCGCCGGAGAATGATATAGATATAAGGCGGGTAAAACAATAATAATTACAAAACAGAAATGCGGTGAAACAAACTCATGGAATATATCGAAGCCAATTTGCTTAAAACTGCGGTTTCAAAAGAACAGTATCCTGACACTCTTGTCCCGGAGATTGCCTTTGTTGGACGATCCAACGTCGGAAAATCGTCGCTTATAAACTGTCTGACCAATCGCAGTAAGCTTGCGAGAACAAGCAGTACGCCGGGCAAAACTGCAACAATCAATTTTTACTCAATCGATAAGGACAGATATAGACTAGTTGACCTGCCCGGTTACGGTTATGCAAAGGTATCGAAACAGGAGCTTGAAAAGTGGTCGGATATGATAGATACTTATCTGTCCGCCCGTTATAACCTGGTTCAGGTTATCCAGCTTGTTGACGCACGACATGCGCCGTCAAAGGACGATATAACAATGAACAACTGGATTAGGCACTACAATCACACACCTATAGTTATAGCAACCAAAATCGATAAGCTGAAAAAGTCACAAATCGAAAAAAATCTGACTGTAATATATAATGCTCTGGGTCTTGATGAAAACTCGATACTTATCCCTTTCTCCTCAGAAAAGAGAACCGGACGCGAGGATCTTAAACAGCTTATTGAGGATTTAATATCGTGAGATGCTAACACATCCCGGAAGAAATAAAAATTAATTAAGGATTGATTAATTTATGAAATATGCGAGAGTAAAATATAACAATGAAATATATTACGGTATAGTCGATGACGGCAAAGTCACACTTTTAGATGGCGATATATTTGATTATTATTCGATAACAGATATAGTCATATCACTTGATGACGTCAGGCTGCTTCCGCCGTGCGAGCCGTCTAAAATTGTTGCTGTCGGCTTAAACTACGCAGACCATGCGGGAGAGCTTAATCTGAAAATACCGGAATTCCCGGCATTGTTCATGAAACCCTCCTCTTCCATTATAGGACAGAATGACAGTATTATCTGTCCGCCAATGTCAAATCAGGTCGATTACGAAGCGGAGCTTGCTGTTGTTATAGGCAAGACAGCGTCTTATGTCAGTCAGGAGGAAGCTAAGGGTTACGTACTCGGCTATACATGCCTTAACGATGTGACTGCGAGAGATTTGCAGAATATAGACTCACAGTGGACGAGGGCAAAAGGATTTGATACATTTGCGCCTGTAGGTCCTTGGATAGAAACTGATATTGACCCCGATAATGCCGATATTAAGCTTAGACTGAACGGCGAGCTAAAGCAATCGTCCAATACCTCAAACTTTATCTTTAAAACAGATTATCTCATTTCTAAGATTTCAGAAATAATGACACTCTATCCCGGTGATATAATCACAACCGGAACACCTTCCGGAATAGGTTCGATGCACGACGGAGATGTTGTTGAAGTCGAGGTCGGCGGTATAGGGATATTAAGAAATAAGTGCAGAGCCAAACAGCCATTCACCAGCCAATTATAGGAGGAAACTTAAATGATAAAAAAACCGAGAGGCACCGAGGACATACTGCCCCAGGACGCCGCAATTTGGAACTTAATCGAATCCACCGCAAAAAATGTTTGTGAAAAGTACGGATATAAAGAAATAAGGACGCCTGTATTTGAAGAGACATCTCTGTTTAACCGCGGTGTGGGCGAAACCACCGATGTTGTTCAAAAGGAGATGTATACCTTTAACGACAAGGGCGGACGGAGCATAACTTTAAGACCTGAGGGAACCGCTTCGCTTGCGAGAAGCTATATTGAAAATTCCCTGTATGCAAATCCGCAGCCTACAAAGCTGTATTACTTAATCACATGCTATCGCTACGAAAAGCCCCAATCGGGACGGCTGCGTGAGTTCCACCAGTTCGGACTTGAATGCTTCGGCAGCGAAAACAGTGCGACAGACGCTGAGATTATAACACTTGCATATGACTTCTTCAATGAACTTAATGTGCAGGGGCTTAACCTTAATATCAACAGCATTGGCTGTCCTGAATGTAAGCCGAAATACAACGAAGCACTAAAGAATTATTTTACGTCACACATTGATGAGCTGTGCGATACATGTAAGGGCAGACTTGAGAAAAATCCCATGAGAATACTCGACTGCAAATCGCCCGTATGCCATGAAATTGCTGAGGCTGCACCTAAGATGATTGACTATCTTTGCGATGATTGCAGGCATGAGTTTGAAAATGTACAAAAATATCTTGACGCAGTCGGTATAGAGTACAATATAGACACAGGCATTGTAAGAGGTCTTGATTATTATACCAGAACCGTTTTTGAAATCACATCAGACGCACTCGGCGCACAGTCAGCGGTATGCGGCGGCGGCAGGTATAACGGACTTGTCGAAGAGCTCGGCGGCAAACCGACGCCCGGTATCGGTTTTGCAATCGGTATTGAAAGACTTGTACTTATACTTAAAAAACAGGGAACTGAACTGCCCGCAGAGCATGTTCCCGATATATTTATTGCAACAATCGGCGATAAAGCTGATATATTTGCACAAAAGCTTATACATGACCTCAGAAAATCAGGATATAGTGCAGAGCGTGATTTATGCTCGCGCAGTGTAAAAGCGCAGATGAAATATGCGAATAAGCTCGGTGCACGGTACAGCCTTGTACTCGGCGATGACGAGGTTGACTCAAACAAGGCAAATATTAAGAACATGGCGGACGGCAGTCAATTTGAAACCCCGCTCACGGCTGAAGCAATCAGTGAAATTATTACAAAGGAGAAAATATAAATGGAATTTGAAACAATGTCAGGCATGAAACGCACAAACATGTGCGGCGAACTGAATGCCTCAAACGAAAATCAGGAAGTTGTTCTCACCGGCTGGGTTGCCAAAAACCGTAAACTCGGCGGAGTAAATTTTGTTACCCTGCGTGACAGAACAGGTATTGTTCAGCTCGCCTTCAATGACGCGACAGAAAAAAGCGTGTTTGAAAAGTCCGAGCATTTGAAAAGCGAATACGTTATTGCCGTACGCGGCAACGTTATTAAGAGAACACCTGAAAACATCAACAGAGATATGAAAACAGGCGAAATTGAGGTATTCGTAACCGAGCTGAGAATACTCAACTCCTCCGAAACTCCGCCGTTTTATATCGAAGAGGATATTGACACGAATGACGCACTGCGTCTTAAATACAGATACCTCGACTTAAGACGTCCGGACATGCAGAGGAATATGATACTGCGCCATAAGGTTGCCAAAATCGCACGTGACTACTTTGACGAAAACGGCTTTCTTGAAATCGAGACGCCTATGCTGACAAAAAGCACACCTGAAGGCGCCAGAGACTACCTTGTACCGAGCCGTGTGCAAAAGGGCAAGTTCTATGCGCTTCCGCAGTCGCCGCAGCAGTATAAGCAGCTCCTTATGCTTGCCGGATATGACAGATACTTCCAGGTAGTTCGTTGCTTCAGAGACGAGGATCTCCGCGCAGACCGTCAGCCGGAATTTACACAGCTTGATATGGAGCTTTCGTTTGTTGACATTGACACAATCATTGAAATCAACGAAGGCTTTTTGAAGCGTGTATTCAAAGAAGCCGTTGGAATTGACGTTCAGACTCCGTTTATAAGAATGCCCTACAGCGAAGCTATGGACAGATTCGGTTCGGACAAGCCCGACACAAGATTCGGTATGGAGTTTGTCGATATATCCGATGAGGTCAAGAACTGCGGTTTTAAGGTGTTCACCGGCGCTATTGAAAACGGCGGCAGCGTTCGCTGTATAAACGCCAAGGGTCTCGGCGATAAGCTGACAAGAAAAACTCTTGATAACCTCGGCGAATATGTTAAGACCTACAAGGCAAAGGGCATGGCGTGGATTGTTGTTGAGGACGGAAAGCTCCGCTCACAGATTACCAAATTCTTTACGGACGAAGAAATCAACGCAATCTTAAAGAAAGCAGACGCAGAAGTCGGCGATGCAATTCTGATAATTGCCGACAAAAACGATATTGTATATGATGCGCTCGGCAACCTCAGACTTGAAGTTGCTCGCAGATTTGATTTGATTGATGAGAGCAAGCTCAACTTCCTTTGGGTTACGGACTTCCCGCTCTTTGAGTATTCCGAGGAAGAAGACAGATACGTGGCAAAGCATCACCCGTTTACTCACCCGGTTGACGAGGACATAGACAAGCTTGAAACTGAGCCTCAGAATGTCCGCGCAAAGGCTTATGACATAATATTGAACGGTAACGAAATCGGCGGCGGCAGCCTTAGGATTTTCAATGCTGAGTTACAGGAGAAGATGTTCAAGGCTCTCGGCTTCAGCCACGAGGAGGCATGGAACAGATTTGGCTATCTGATGGAGGCGTTCAAATACGGAACACCGCCGCACGGCGGACTGGCTTACGGTCTGGACAGACTTGTTATGATTATGGCAGGTTGTGACTCGATTCGTGACGTTATTGCCTTTCCTAAGGTTCAGACGGCTTCAGAGCTTATGATGAAATCGCCGAGCGTCGTTGATCAAAAACAGCTTGACGAACTCGGTATCAGCGTTACAGTTGATGTTGACGATATAAATGACGCAGAAAAGGAGAATTCGGATAATGAATAGTGAAAACAGCGAAAGAAACGTATTTGATATTTTAAAAGAGCGCGGTCTGATAGCACAGACCACTCATGAAAAAGAAATAAGAGACTTGCTCGGCAGTGAAAAAGTTACATTTTATATCGGATTTGACCCGACCGCCGACAGCCTTCATATTGGTCACTTTATGCAGCTTGTTGTTATGAAGCATATGCAGAACTCCGGACACAGACCTATCGTACTGTTAGGCGGCGGCACAACAATGGTCGGCGACCCGACAGGCAAGGCTGACATGCGCCCGATGATTTCGCAGGAGCAAATTCAGCACAACGCTGACAACTTCAAAAAGCAGATGTCAAAGTTTATCGACTTTGACGGCGAAAAGGCAATCATGGTTAATAATGCTGACTGGCTGCTTAATCTTAACTATGTCGACTTTCTGCGCGAGGTCGGCGTTCACTTCTCTGTTAACAGAATGCTGACAGCCGAATGCTTCAAGACCCGTCTTGAAAAGGGTCTGTCGTTCCTTGAGTTTAACTACATGCTTATGCAGGGCTATGATTTCTATAAGCTTCACAAGGATTACGGCGCTATAATGGAGTTCGGTGGCGATGACCAGTGGTCTAATATAATCGGCGGTATTGAGCTTATCAGACGCAAGGACGGCGATCAGGCATACGGTATGACCTTTACTCTTCTTACTACCAGCGAAGGCAAGAAGATGGGCAAGACCGAAAAAGGCGCACTGTGGCTTGACCCCGAGAAGGTTTCACCGTACGAGTTCTACCAGTACTGGAGAAACGTTGACGACGCTGATGTAATAAGACTGCTCAAGCTTGTAACCTTCCTGCCTATGGAGCAGATAGCCGAATACGAAAAATGCGAGGGCGCAGAGCTCAACAAAGTAAAGTGCGTGCTTGCATATGAAGTCACTAAGATGGTTCACGGCGAAGAAGAAGCCAAGAAAGCAAACGATGCAGCTATGGCAATATTCAGCGGCGGCGGCAATACCGAAAATATGCCATCTGAATCGGTTGAAGCCTCGGTAATTGACAAGGGAATCAACGTACTTGATTTGCTGCTTAAAGTCGGTCTCGTTCCGTCAAAGGCGGAGGGCAGACGTCTTGTTCAGCAAAACGGTCTTTCGATTAACGGCGAAAAGGTCACAGACGTACAGACAACTATTGACAATACTTATTTCAAAGACGGTGAAATGGTAATCAAAAAGGGCAAGAAGAAATTCCTGAAAGTAACCACTATATAATAATAGCATATATAAAAATATATTGTTAAATATAAAACAGACGGACGCTGTTGTCCGTCTGTTCTACTGATTTTGACTAATTTGAGATTTTGCTGTCACTGCTGCAAGCTGTTCTTCCCAGACTGCGTTTGCGTTAGCAATTTTCACTGAAAACTCATTATAGGCGTAATTAATTATCTCAATGTCCTCGTTTCCGAAAGCGGCGTTCATAATCTCAAAGCTGTCATAATAGCTCTTTGCGACATCGGATAACACAACCGCAAGCTGCCTGTCTATTTCGCCCAAACTTCCACTGCTGAGCAGCTTATCATTTGTCTCAAGAATTGAACCGGCATTACTGTAAACCGAGTAGAATTTACTCCACCACTGCTCGGAAGGACGCTCATTGAGAAGCTCAGCGCTTATGTTTTTCAGTTCCGAAAACGAAACAAACACATCGTTAAATGCCGGCACCGCAGTTTTAGACTTAGCCGTATATTCTTTTTTGCTTATACTGCCGCAGGACGTAAACAAAACTGCAATACATATCAATACAGAGACCGCAGCAGTTATTCTGCTTAATTTGTTAATCATATTTTGCTCCATTACAATACTCAATTGTGACTATTTTCTATCATTGCACAGCATGACAATTATTACCCCACCGTCAAACCTGACTTCGCCTCTTCTTCCATCGATGAATTCATTGCTTGAAGCCTGTACAAGTCCAGTACTTAAGGTCATGTTTTGTGCTTCGTATTTCAGTCCGGAAATACAGACGTTTTGAACCGAACCGCCGTACGGGAAAAACGATACATACTTCTTCCCGGAATTCCGGGAAGAGAGCGTGAATGAGGAATTCTCCATCCATATTTCATTTATATCATCTATCATTTTGAGCCTTACGCCTCTGTCAAGCGCATACTTCATCAGACAGAAATGCGAGAACTCCTGGTCAATCCGTCCGCCGATGCCGCCATATAAATCAATCTCATCACAGCCTTGCTCAATAGCGTAGTCTATCGCAATATTCGTGTCCGTTTTGTCCTTTTCTGGCGGATAAAGAAAATGCTTGATATTGCTTGGATATTCATTTTCATACGAATCATTATCACCGACAATAACATCGGGTACAATGCCAAGCTCAAGTGCATGGCTGTAACCATTATCGGCACATATGACCAAATATTCTGAAAAATCAATATTTCTTAAATATCTGTAGTCTCTGATTTCTCCGCTGCTAAAGATGATTGATTTCACGTTTCAAAACTCCCTGCTCCGCCTTTTCTCTCATTTTTGTCACAGTCAAGCTAATATCCTCTGACTTAAAAATTGCCGAGCCGGATACGATGACATTTGCTCCGGCGCGAACCGGACAGTCAATATTGTCCGCTGTAATACCGCCGTCAACCTCTATATCGGCTGACAAGCCAAATTCGTCAAGTTTCTTTCTGAGCTCAGTTATCTTTTTATCAACCTGATGCATATAGCTCTGACCGCCAAACCCGGGTTCAACCGTCATTAACAAAAACATGTCCGCCTTATCCAAATAATCGTTAAGCACATCTACCGGTGTACCCGGCTTTATGCTGACGCCTGCTTTAATACCGTGCGACTTTATATGCGAAATTGTTTCACTCAAATCATCTACTGCTTCCCGGTGAACGGTTATAATATCAGCTCCTGCTTCTGCGAACTCATCAATAAATTTATCCGGGTCGGAAAGCATAAGATGCACATCAAAGACCAGTTTTGAATGTGGTCTTAAGGCTTTGACAACACTTGCTGAATAACTTAAATTCGGAACAAAGTGTCCGTCCATAATATCAATATGTAAATATTCAACCCCGGCAGCTTCAACAGCGGTAACGTCACGCTGAAGATTTGCCGCATCCGCCGCCAATATAGACGGTGATAAGATTATTTGAGACATATGTCTTTCCTCCAATTAATTCTCCGCACGATTTAAAACTCTACCCGATTGGACTCTCATGTACAACTTCAATACTTTTTATTATCAAGAACTTCTCTGTACTGCTCCAGATAACTGTCGTGTCTTGACTTGCTTAGCTTGCCCGAATTTACAGCTTCTATAACAGCGCAGCCCTGCTCAACTGTATGCCTGCAATCAGGGAATCTGCAATTATCAACATACGGAGCAAAATCCGGGAACAAAGTATATAGCTCAGATTCGTCAATATCCGAGACAGAAAAGGAGCTGAACCCCGGTGTATCGATTATATATCCGTTTCCGTCATCTGTTTGCATAAGCTCACTGTGCCTTGTTGTATGTCTGCCGCGTTCAACCTTAGAGCTGACCTCTCCGGTCTCCAAAACAGCCTCTTTAACAATTCTGTTTAAAAGGCTTGATTTGCCAACGCCGGATATACCGGCAAAAACTGTCGTCTCACCAACGAGTTTTGATTTTAAAACATCAATATTGAAGCTCTCCTTGGCGCTGACGACTATTGTATCAAACCCGGACTTGTCATATATGTCATAAAACTCACTCACATCGGTTAAATCCGCTTTGTTTATACATATCAAAGGATTAATATCGGCATAAACAGCAGATGTAATCAGCTTATCGACAACTCTCAAATTCGGTTTTGGATTCACTGCGGAAAACACAATTGCAATCTGCGTCACGTTTGCCACAGGCGGTCTGATAAGTTGATTTTTCCTCGGATGAATTTCCGTAATCATACCGGTTTTTGAAGGCAAATCAATACGGCAAGTCACAACATCTCCAACAAGAGGCGTCACTCCTTCCTTTCTGAAGCGGCCTCTCGCCCGACACTCAAAAATTCCATCGGCGGTATCAATATAATAGAAACCGCCGATTCCCTTTATTATACGTCCGTTTATTGTTCCGTTTTCTGATTTCTGTAATATATCTGTAGACACTGGCATTAAATACTCTCCAAACTAAGCTTCCAAGCCGGGATCTTCTGCGCCTGCACCGCCGCTCTCGGAACCGCTGTTTGAACCGCCGCCCGAAGCTCCGCTTGATGTTCCCGAGCCGCTGTTTGAACTGCCGCCTGAAGTTCCGCCGGATGTTCCTGAACCGCTGTTTGAACCGCTGTTTGAACCACCGCTTGAAGAACTGCCACCCGAAGTTCCGCCGGATGTTCCTGAACCGCCTGTATTTCCTGAGCTTGTATTTCCGTTATCATTGTTTGAACCCGTATTACTGTTTTGATTATCTTTATTTGTGTTTGTATTTTCATTCTTGTTATCGGTTGTGTTATTATTTGTTGAAGTTCCGGTAGTATTCTGTGTACCGGGCTTTTCTGTAACAGCCGGTGCAGAAGTCTTTTCGGGACCGTTGCTTACATAAATATAAACCATATCCCCTGCTGAAACCTTACTTTTTGCGCTCGGCTCCTGCTTGAATACAAGACCCTTGTCAACCTCAGCATTAGCTTCTTCTCTGATTGTATACTTAAGACCCAGCTTTTCAAGGTCTTCTATTACCTCATCAATCTCCATTTTTCTGTAGTCGGGGATAACGACCTCGCTCTCGCCGGAACTTACGATTACACTGATGATTATAGAATCACTCTTGCCAACCAACTGACCTGATGACGGAGTTTGTTCAAGAATTGTTCCTACAGGCATAGTGCTTTCCTTCTTGCCCTTTTCGATTATGCTGAACTCAGCGCCGTACTGCTTTTGTGCGTCCTTAAGCGTCATACCTACAACAGTGGGTATCTTAACCATGTCCTTTTGTGTTCCGAATATGCCAAATCCATCTGTGAAGGCATACGAAACCGCAAAACCCACAGCAAGGACAGCCAGTGCCGACAGGAAAGCGATAAATGCCACCTTGCGGTCTTTTTTCTTTTTCATTCGTCTCGCCCGCTTTTCATTAAGTCTTGCAATAGCCTCATATTCTTCATCCTGCTCGTCAAAATCGTCATAATCATTACCGGGAATATCAAATCCGTTATCATCTATATCGTCAATCACCGGCATTTTTAAAGTATTGTCAAGATTATCTTCGGAAATAACACTTTCTGTACGCCTTCTGCCTAGTGGAGCCTCTGACGAAAAATTAACATTCGGATTTGCGAGCATCATTTTCAGCTCAGCTATCATCTGAGTTACGGAAGAATATCTTCTGTCCTGTTCCTTCGACATTGCCTTCATGACTATATATTCAAATGACTTAGGCACCTCAGGATTAAGCTGAGTAACCGGAGCGGCATTCTCTTGCAAATGCTTGATTGCTATAGCCACCGGACTGTCATCGTCAAACGGCAAAGTACCGGTAAGCATCTCATACATAACAACACCCATAGAATATATATCCGTTCTTTCGTCGGTATATCCGCCTCTTGCCTGTTCGGGCGAGAGATAGTGTGCGGTTCCTATGGTGTTATTGTTAGCCATTGTCATTGTCGCCTGAGTTGTTGCTCTTGCGATCCCGAAATCAGTAATCTTAAGCGTGCCGTCAGGCGTCATTATAATATTCTGAGGCTTTATATCTCTGTGAATTACGGAATTATTATGTGCTTCTTCAATACCTTCACATATTTGAATAGAAAAGTTTGCGGCATCACGCCACGGAATTACTCCCACTCTGTCTATGTAATTTTTCAGAGTCTCACCTTCAATGAGTTCCATAACAATATAGTGCATACCTGCCTCACAGCCGACATCATAAATCGATACTATATGCGGATTAGACAAGCTTGCGGCTGCCTGTGCCTCAACATTGAAACGGCGTACAAACTCCTTGTCGTCACGGTAATCCTCTTTTAAAACCTTAACGGCTACATATCGGTTGAGCTGCTTATCAAACGACTTATAAACATTCGCCATTCCGCCCTTTCCTATTTCTTCTAATATTTTATATCTGCCGTCTATATCTTTTCCAATTAAATTCATACGGATTCTTCCTCCTCTAAAATGCGTATAGTAATGACGGTTATATTATCAACGCCGCCATTATTCTTTGCAAGGTTACACAAATACTCGGAAATATCTTTTGAACTGCTGTAATTTTTGACAGTGTCCAAAATCGTTTCATCATCTACCATACCGCTGAGTCCGTCACTGCACATTATAATACTGTCTCCGGCTTTATATTCGTATTCAAATATATCTGCCCTTGTATTTTTTTCACTGCCTATAGCTCTTGTGATAATATTCTTTTGAGGATGAACTCTTGCTTCTTCTCTGGTGATTGAACCGTTTGCAACCATTTCTTCGACCACCGAATGGTCAACCGTTATCTGATATATCTCGTCTTTTCTGCAGGCATATGCCCTGCTGTCACCCACGTTGGCTATGTAACCTTCATTATCGGCAAAAACACAAATAACCGTTGTAGTTCCCATTCCCATGCGGCTATCATCTTTCCGTGAAAGATTATATATACTCTCATTTGCAGAATTAACAGCATCGTTTATTTTGCGCGGTATATCAGAAACCTCATTATCGCCGTCACATTCCAAAATATTGCTCAGTGATTCAGTAATAAAATCAATAGCAAGCTGACTGGCGACTTCGCCCGCATTGTGACCGCCCATGCCGTCTGCAATCACACAAAAGCCCGGCTGAGTATTATGCTCAAACCCGCAAATGCAGAAATTGTCCTCGTTGAGTTCACGTACGCATCCCGTGTCGGTAATGCCGTATACATCAAACTTCAATTTCAATCATTCCTTTCTATATAAGTCTACCCACTTTAGCCCGCCGTAACCTGTTATTTGATACTACTCCGCAGCTGACCGCAGGCAGCGGATATGTCGCTGCCCATCTCGCGCCGAACGGTCGCAGAGATTCCGTTCTTTTCTATTATTCCTCTGAACCGCTCAATACTCTCAGCACTGCCGGCAGAAAATCCGGTTCCCTCAACAGAATTAACGGGTATCAGATTCACATGGCACAACATTCCTTTAAGCTGCTTCGCAAGCGCCAGTGCGTTATTTTCAAAATCATTCACGCCATGTATTAGCGTATATTCAAAGGTTATTCTTCTTCCTGTTTTCTCAGAATAATATCTGCATGCTTTAATCAGCTTTTTAATGCCGTACTTCTTATTGACAGGCATTATTTCACTTCTTGATTCGTCGTCTGTTGCATGAAGCGATATTGCAAGCGTAATCTGCAAATTCATATCGGCAAGCCTGCAAATCTTCTCAACCAGTCCGCAGGTGGATATTGTTATATGCCTCTGACCTATGCCAAGTCCCAATGGATTATTGACGTTTTCAATGAACTTTATAACATTGTCGAAATTATCAAACGGCTCGCCGACGCCCATCATCACAATATTCGATATACGCGTTCCTATATCGCGCTGAACCGTAATAATCTGGTCGATTATCTCACCGGAGGTCAGATTGCGAACCTTGCCGTTTTTAGTCGAAGCGCAGAACCTGCACCCCATAGCACAGCCTACCTGCGATGAAATACATATCGAATAACCATGATGATACTTCATCAGCACGGATTCAATATAATTGCCGTCGCTTAATTTTAACAAATATCTGCGTGTTCCGTCAAGTCTTGAAACAAACTTTTTTTCAACAATCAGATTTCCGGTAGTACAGCGTTGCGAAAGCTTATCTCTGAGAGCCTTTGAAATGTTTGTCATTTCATCAAAGTCTGTTACGCCTGCTTCAAACAGCCACTTATATATCTGCTTTGCACGAAATTTCTGTTCGCCAATTGAAACAATGTACTCTTCAAGCTCAGTCTGAGTGAAGTCCTTCAGGTTTAGTCTTTGTGGTTTATTAATTATATCCGTCATATCTTCTAACTTTCATATAAATTTTTGCCCCTCTGTCACAATTCGTGCGACACCTATATCAAAACAACTAATGCTTTATCAATCTTGCGATATAAAATCCGCTTCCGCCCTCAACATGAGTCAGCAGCGTCCTTTCATAATCAAGATTAAATTCACTGTGAGTGTTTAAAAAGTTCTTAATCTGCATCTCATTTTCCTGCTTTAAAATGGTACACGTACTGTATACCAAAACTCCGCCGGGCTTGACATATTTTGAGGCAGTATCTAAAATCCGGCTCTGTATCTGAACAAGCTCTTCAATGTCCTCAGGCTTCCTGTGACGCTTTATATCGGGCTTTGTATGTATAACCCCAAAACCCGAACACGGTGCGTCAACAAACACTCTGTCCGCAGCACCGGCATACCTTTCATCAAAAACGGCAGCGTCCTTAAGCTCCGGTTTGATAATATCTATTCCAAGCCTCTTTGCCGCTTTGTCAATCAGTTCAATCTTATGTTCATGTATATCAAAAGCAAGAATTTTGCCGGTGTTGTTCATACGTTCGGCAGCGGCAGTAGTCTTGCCACCGGGCGCCGCACACATATCGATTATAAATTCGCCAGGCTTTGGATTGAGCGCTATAACCGCAAGCTGTGAGCTGCGGTTTTGAAGCGTGTAATACCCGGCTTTGTATGCCGCCGAGCTGTTTATATCAAGCTTGCCTTTAACATGAAAACACACGTCAATCTCGCTGTCCGCACAGACCTCTATGCCATCGCGTTTTAAAATCCCAATAAATTTATCTTTATCAAGCTCTCCACCGGTACAGCAATCCGACTTTAATCTGTTTGCCCGTATCATTGGATTGTACGACTTGTTCGCTGCGTCATGAATCAACTCGCAGGTCTCAAGGCCATACTGCTCAGTGAGCATTTCAGTCAGCCAGACGGGATATGAATATCTGACCGACAAATACTTTACTTTGTCTCCGCTTTTGTCAGGCTGTTTAACTGCCGATTTGTTTCTTGAAAGATTACGCAATATGCCGTTGATAAATCCGCTTGACCTTGACGCATATTTCCTTGCAAGCTTGACACTCTCGTTACACGCCGCCGAATCCGGAACCTTATCCAGAAACATAATCTGATATGCTCCGGCTTCAAGTATGTTCCGCACCTGAACCGACATCTTTCTGATTTTAACTTTAGAAAACTGCATAATATAAAAGTCCAGCAGCTCACGGTTCTTGACACAGCCCATAACGATTTCCGTGATAAATCCCTTGTCAACGTCCGTAAATAAATTATTCTTAAGCTCGTCAGCAAGAGCCTTGTTCACATAAGCATTATCTCTGTCAAGTTTAAACAATATTTTTACCGCAGCCTCTCTTGCGTTCATCTCGTCAAAACTCCTTCTAATCACGTCTTCTGTTGTTTGACAGCAAAATAAGTCTCAGCAACATCATTATCGCCGAAAAAGCAGCTGCAACATATGTCATGGCCGCGGCGCTCAGAACCTTTCTTGCGCCCTTGATTTCCTCAGAGTTAAGCATACTATACGATTCAAGCGTTTTAAGCGCGCGGCTGCTCGCATTGAACTCAACCGGAAGCGTTATAATCTGAAACGCAACTGTTGCGGCATAGAGTATAATGCCGATCTTGATAATAACCGGCGCAAATCCGCCGAACGCCGACAGAATAAATCCAATCAAGATTATCGGCATAGCCGCCTTACTGCAAAAGCTGACAACCGGAACAATCGCATTTCTGACCCTTATCGGTCCGTATCCCGTTGCATGCTGAACAGCGTGTCCGCACTCATGGGCAGCAACGCCTATTGCACCGATACTGCTGCTCGCATATGTCGCATCTGACAAATTGACCACATTCGTACGCGGATCAAAATGGTCTGTCAGATTTCCTGCTACACGCTGTACACGCACAGAGCTAAGTCCGTTTCTGTCCAGTATCTGTCTTGCCGCGTCTGCTCCGGTCAGGCCGCGCACAGACGCAATCTGTGAATATTTGTTAAACGTACTGCTGACCTTAAACTGCGCCCACATAGCCAAAATAATTGCCGGTATAAGCAGCAGCATTGTAGTGTCATACATCCAATAATAATACATACTTACCTCCTGATTAAATTATACATTCGTCAGCCGAATATCGCACTATATCAATACTTCTCCGGCATCAATACTGTGACCGTTCAAATAACTCACCACATTCATTCGCTTCCCGCCCTTGAACTGAATTTCTTCAATCAATACGCTGTTTCCGTCGCCACAGGCAACGGCTAAATTTTTCTTGTTAACAGCAATTATTTCACCGGGCCGGGCGGTTGGCGGAACGGTCTCTCCGTGCTTTGCCATGTATATCTTCATTGTTTCCGATTTGTATGACGTGTATGCAACAGGCCACGGATTCGTGCCGAGAATTAAGTGAATAATCTCATCAGCCGGCTTTGACCAATCTATATGCCCGGTCTCCTTCGACATCATTTTAGCATAGTTTGCCTGCGAATCATCCTGCTTTTCTCTCGGCGCAGTGCCGTCACTTATTTGAGCCAAAGTTTTCACAATAAGCTCCGCACCCATAACGGACAATCTGTCGTGCAGCTCACCGGCAGTTTCATACTCGCCTATTTCGGTTTCTGACTTTAATATCATATCACCGGTATCAAGCGACTTTGCCATGTACATGGTAGTAACCCCGGTCTTTTTCTCACCGTCAATAACGCATCTCTGTATAGGCGCTGCGCCTCTGTACTTCGGCAGCAGTGAACCATGTACATTTACACATCCGTACTTCGGATAATTCAAAACATACTCCGGCAATAACTGACCGTAAGCCACAACAACGATTACATCGGGCTTCAGCTCACGCAGCTCACTTTCAAAGCTGTTGTTTCTCAAGGTCTCGGGCTGAAAAACAGGAATATTATATTGTAAAGCCCTTTCCTTTACAGGGGTGTATTGCATCTTATGACCTCTGCCCTTAGGCTTATCCGGCTGTGACACAACACCCACAACCTGATTTGCTCCGTCTTCAACTATTGCACTGAGGCACGGCACCGCAAAATCCGGCGTACCCATAAATAATACTTTCATATGCTGTATTTTCTCCTAATATTCTCTTATCAATCTTTGCACTCTATATTATTATGATTATACAACAAACTGTCAAATATATCAAGCAATTTTAATATTTTTCTAAATATTTCATTTACAACGTAAAACTGCTGTGATATAATAATCACATATTATATAATAAATATTCTCACTAAGAAAATCGTATGTTCATTAATAAGAGGGTGTCAAAATTGAAAAAATTCCCAAACAAACTAATCAGCGTGATGATTGTCGCAGCAATGCTGCTGTCTGTCGTTCCTGCTTCGGTATTTGCCGATAAAGCAGATACTTCGGACGATTTGACCACAATCTATTCATACGGTTACCTGACATATTATATCAATGATGACAACACAATAACAATTTACGGTTGTAATCCAAGCGCAGTAACCATAGATATACCTTCTGAAATTGACGGCAACAGCGTTACAAGTATTGGAAGTGATGCGTTTTATGATTGCGACAGCTTAACAAGTATAAACATTCCAAACGGCGTTACAAGTATTGGTAGTTCTGCGTTTGCATATTGCAGAAGCTTAACAAGCCTAACCATTCCAGACAGCGTTACAAGTATTGGATATGATGCGTTTTATTATTGCAACAGCTTAACAAATATAAACATTCCAAACGGCGTTACAAGTATTGGTAGTTCTGTGTTTTCCAATTGCAGCAATTTAACGAGCATAACTATTCCAAACAGCGTTACTTTAATTTGTTATGATACGTTTTTACATTGCATCAATTTATCAAGTATAAATGTTGAAGAAGATAATCCAAAATACAGTTCTATGAATGGAGTTTTATTTAATAAAGACAAAACCGTATTAGTATGCTGTCCCGGAGCAAAGACCGGAACTTATACTATCCCCAACAGCGTTAAAAATATTGGAAATTATGCATTTTCTGATTGCAGCAGCTTAACAAGTATAAACATTCCAGACAGCGTTACGAGTATTGGAAATAATGCATTTTCTGATTGCAGTGCCCTGACAGGCATAAATTTACCAAACAAAATTGTAAGTATCGGAATTTATGCATTTTCAGGTTGCAACAGCTTAACAAGTATAACCATTCCAAACAGCGTTATAAGTATTAAATATGGTGCGTTTAATGGTTGCAACAACTTAACAAATATAACTATACCAAACAGTATTACAATTATTAATACTTGGATGCTTGTGGCTTGCAAAGGCTTAACAAATATAACTATACCAAACAGCGTTACAAGTATTGATAGAGGTGCATTTGATGGTTGCAGCAACTTAACGAGTATAACCATACCAAACAGCGTTACAAGTATTCAATGGGAAGCTTTTTCCGGTTGTAGCAGTTTGACTAATGTATATTATTCCGGCACTGAGGAAGAATGGAATAATATAGATATTGGTTCATCTAATGAAGATTTGACAAATGCTGTAATACATTACAATAGTAATGTCAGTGTCATCACCCCAATATCTGACAAGATTAACGTAACCAAAGATATTAACGGGGATAAATTTGTGTTTACTGTTACACCGGTTGAAGGAGAGACTGTTGACTTGTCAGGTATACAACTATTTGCTGCTGAATACAGCGACGATTATGTTGTGACAGATATAAAATCCGGAATAAATGAAGAATTCGAGAACGGCGTACAGCTTACGGTGGATATTCCGCAGTCAGAGAATTATAAGCTGTACATTTGGGATGATAATATGCATCCGCTTATTGAAGCAGTTCAATAATTTGCTTATGCAGAACGTCGGAATTTCCGGCGTTCTCTTTGTCTTTGTAAAATATTTTTTGTTTTATTACTTGCAAAATACGGCGTATAATAGTATAATTGTGACAATTAATGTTATGGAGTGATATTATGATCAGAATAATAGATTACGGAGCAGGGAATCTGCGTTCGGTTGAGAAAGCTCTTGAGTTTTTGGGCTTTGAGACTGAAATAACTTCAGATTCCAAAAAGATTTTGGAAGCAGACAAAGTAATTCTTCCGGGAGTCGGAGCATTCGGCGACTGTATGAAGTCGATTAATGACAAAGGGCTAAGCGGCTGTATACATAAGGTTATTGAAAGCGGTACGCCGTTTCTTGGGATTTGCCTCGGCTTGCAGCTGTTGTTTGAATCGAGTGAGGAATCGCCCGAAGCAAAGGGTCTCGGTATCTTTGAGGGTGAAATCAAAAAAATCCCCCACACTGACGGACTTAAAATACCGCATATGGGCTGGAATTCTATTGATTATAAGCCGGATTGTCCGATATTTAAGGATTTGGGCAGTGAGCCGTATGTTTATTTCGTACACTCGTTTTATATGGAGCCTGAGGACAAGAGCATTATATCGGCAACTACCGAGTACGGCCACACACTGCCGATTTCACTGCACAAAGACAATGTGTATGCGACCCAGTTCCACCCGGAAAAGAGCGGAAATCTGGGGCTTAAAATACTTAAAAATTTCGGCAGTCTGTAAGTCTGAAGCAGGAGGGCAATAATATATGTATGCAAAACGAATAATCCCATGTCTTGATGTAAAAAACGGGCGTGTTGTTAAAGGTGTGAATTTCGTCAACCTGATTGACGCAGGGGATCCGGTCGAGGTTGCGAAGGTATATAACGAGGCAGGAGCGGACGAGCTTGTCTTTTTGGATATAACGGCAACGCACGAGGCAAGAAACACTGTTGTTGAAATGGCGCGAAAGGTGGCAGAAACGGTCTTTATCCCCTTCACTGTGGGCGGTGGAATAAAATCTGTCGATGACTTTCGTGAGCTGCTGCTACAGGGCGCTGACAAGATTTCTATAAACTCATCGGCTATACGCAATCCGCAGCTTATATCCGATGCGGCACAGAAGTTCGGCAGCCAGTGCGTAGTTGTAGCGATTGACGCAAAACACCGTGAAAACGGTGGCTGGAACGTCTATATAAACGGCGGCAGGATTGACACGGGTCTTGATGCTGTCGAGTGGGCAAAGAAAGCCGAAGGGCTTGGCGCAGGCGAAATTCTTCTGACCTCTATGGACTGTGACGGAACAAAGGCCGGATATGACATTGAGCTTACACGAACAATCTCAGAAGCGGTCAATATTCCCGTTATCGCTTCCGGCGGAGCCGGCGAAATGTCTCACTTTAAAGAAGCCCTGACGGACGGAAAGGCGGACGCCGCTCTTGCAGCCTCGCTCTTCCACTTCAGGGAAATTGAAATAAACGACCTGAAAAATTATCTTGAGAAAGAAGGAGTACCTGTTCGCAGAACAGAAAAATAAATGGACTACAAACAAACACTCGAATATATTCACAGCATTCCAAAATTCAACAGAATTCTCGGCAACGACCTGCTTCGTATACTTCTGGATATGATGAATAATCCGCAAAATGACTTGAAGTTTATTCATATAGGCGGTACAAATGGCAAGGGCAGCACATGCACAATGATTGCCGAAATATTAAAGCAGGCAGGTTACAAGGTAGGCTTGTTCACATCTCCGTATCTGGAATACTTTAACGAACGAATAAGAATAAACGGTGTACCGATTTCAAATGATGAGCTTGTTGAAATAGTCGGATATGTCAAGGACATTTCCGAAAGGTACGACGCAAAAGTCTCGGAATTCGCTTTTGACACGGCAGTCGCAATCGAGTATTTTCACAAAAACAAATGCGACTTTGTGGTGCTTGAGGTCGGACTCGGCGGCAAGCTTGACGCAACAAACGTCATTGAAAACCCGACAGCTGTCGGATTTACCGCAATCGGACTTGATCACTGCCAGTATCTTGGAAACACTCTTGACGAAATTTCAAAGGATAAGTTCGGGATTATCAAGCCAAATTCAAATGTTGTCTTGTATCCAATACAGGACAAAGTCGTGTTTGAAAACGCAAATCAGGTATGCAAAACGCAAAACGCCGAGCTTATAGTACCAAATACAAAAGATATTTCGAATACAGACAGTAAGGGCAACAGCTTTGTATATAAAAATGAAAAATACGCCCTCGCAATGGAGGGTGAGTTTCAGGTTTATAATGCGGTAACCGCAATAGAGCTTGCAAACGTTATAGATAAAAAGGGGTATAGGATAAGCAATTCAGACATTAGAAACGGCCTTAAATCCGCAAAAATAAACGGCAGGCTCGAATACCTCAATAAAAATCTGGTTATAGACGGCGCGCACAATCCTCAGGCGATTGCTGCGCTTCTTAAAGCGCTCTCTCAAACCAAACGTCAGATATACTTTTTGACTGCGGTCATGCAGGACAAGGACTATTCAGAAATAGTAAAACTGATTTCGGACTTTGCCGCAAAAAATAATTCTGAAGTTGTCACAACCGAGGTTGATATGCCTAGATGCTTATCATGCAATGAATTAAGCAATGAATTTTCAAAGCATAGTATTAACTCAACGGCAATAAAACAAAGCGCCGCAGCGCTTAAAGAGCTTACAAACAGGACTTCTGAAAATCCCAACGCATTAATATGCGTGTGCGGCTCGCTGTATTTAGCCGGAGAGATACGCAGGAATTAGCAGCCCTCTCCGGCGCCTACGGCGCCACCTCTCCCGTAGGGAGAGGCAAAATAAAAACTCTATTTTTCCTGCTCTTTGGCTTCAAGCAGCTTTGGCGTTACATATACCGTCTGGTTTCGTTCGTATATCACAAAGCCGGGCTTTGCTCCGTTCGGTTTTTTCACATTTTTGACCTGTGTGAAGTCAACCGGAACCTGAGCCGAATTCTTTGCCTTGCTGTAATATGCAGCAAGCTGAGCCGCTTCAAGTATTGTATTATCCGGCGCTTCGCCTGTTCCGTTGGTACGGATCAGAGTATGCGAACCGGGGATTTCCTTTGTATGCAGCCAAATATCCGTAGAATACGACATACGAATTGTGAGCTCATCATTTTGCTTATTGTTTCTGCCGACAAGAATTTCATAGCCGTCGCTTGACACAAACCTCATCGGACTTGACTTCTGCGGCTTCTTTTTCTTTTTCGCATTCCCGCTTCTTGAAATATATCCCTGTTCGGCAAGCTCGTCCTTTATTTCATTCAAATCATTCGGTGATTCAGCCTTTACAATACTGTCAAGAACCGTCTCAAGATATGCGAGTTCCTCCTCTGCGCCTGAAATCTGCTCGGCAGAGTGTTCCTCTGTCACCTTTGCCTTGTTATACTTCTTATAATACTTCTGTGCGTTCTGCGCAGGCGAAATATCAGGGTCGAGCTTTATGGTCATAGTCTTGTTGTTATCGTAATAGTTTTCAACCTCAACCTCACTCATTCCGTACTTAACCTTATACATACTCGCAGTCAGTAAGTCGCCGCAAATCTTATACTTTTCCCTGTCCTTTGACTTTTCGAGATTTCTGCGGTGCATAGCAAGCTTTTTAGTACACCTGTCGATATTATTATTAACCAGCTTAAATATATCCGCGCTCTTTTGCCTCATACGCTCCTGTGCGGCGCGAGTTAAATAATAATCATCGATTGCTTCACTGATGCTATCGACCTTCTTTATTTTCACAGACTCACCGTACTGCGTAAGCTCAATACACGAAAAAGCAAGCGGTTTTCGGGTATTACTATCAAGCACAACACACGGTGAATAGTTATTGCTGCTGATGTCACCGCATATTGATTGAACATACGTTACAAATTTGGCTTCGTCAATCTCGTCCTTTGTAACCTTTGTATGCCCGGCAAAGCGATAGACTATTTCTCTGGCAATAAGCGGACTCATGCCCATAATCCGAGACAACAGAAACTTATCAAGAAGAGTATCGCCGCTCTGCTTTGCCAAATCGTTCATAAAGTCCACAAGTGAAAAGTCAGTCGGCGCAATCTTGTCCTGCTTCGGCGGAAGCTCATATATAAAGCCGGGCAGGATTTGTCTGACCGCGCTGACTGTAAAATCAACATGCTTTGCACTGTCAAGAATCTTGTTGTTCTCGTCAATAAATATAATATTGCTGTGTCTGCCCATAATCTCAATAATTATCGACTTAATTCCCAAATCACCGAGTTCGTTATAGCTTTCGATATCTATCTTAATTATTCTGTCAAATTCTATCTGGCTTACTGCAGCTATCCTGCCGCCTGACAAATGCTTGCGCATGAGCATACAGAGCATAGGCGGAGTCATAGGGTTTTCACGCTTTGCCTCAGTAAAATGAACCCTTGCGTTTGACGCACTCGCAGAAAGCAGCAGCCGATAGCTGCCGCTGAATGTCCGTATTGAAATTATAATTTCGTCGGCTTCGGGCTGATAAATCTTATCAACCTTACCGCCGACGATTTTTGTATTTAATTCATGCACGATGCTGTGCGTTACAAATCCATCATATGACATGAGTGTCCCCCTCAGTCGCCTACGGCGACAGCTCCCCTAAAGGGGAGCCTTATTATTTCAGTGCGTCTGCCTTGTCAAGTCTCTCCCAAGGCAGGTCAAGTTCGTTTCTGCCAAAGTGACCGTATGCGGCTGTTTGCTTATATATAGGTCTGCGCAGATCGAGTGATTCGATTATTCCCTTAGGCGATAAATCAAATACCTTCATCACTCTGTCAGCAATTTCAAGATCGTCAATTACGCCGGTTCCTCTTGTGTCAATTCTGAGAGATACAGGCTTTGCAACGCCGATTGCATATGCAAGCTGTACCTCACACGCTTTTGCAAGACCGGCTGCAACGATATTCTTTGCAACATATCTTGCGGCATATGCCGCGCTTCTGTCAACCTTTGTCGGATCCTTGCCGGAGAACGCACCGCCGCCGTGGCTTGCGTATCCGCCGTACGTATCAACGATTATCTTTCTGCCGGTATGACCGCTGTCGCCCTGAGGACCGCCGATTACAAAGCGTCCTGTAGGATTGATATAGATAATCGTGTCGTCGTCCATGAGTTCATCACCTATAACCGGTCTGATAACATACTTTTCAATATCCTCATGAAGCTGCTCCTGAGTTACGCTCTCATTGTGCTGGGTTGAAACAACAACCGTGTCAACACGCTTCACGCTTCCGTCATTGTTATACTCAACTGTGACCTGAGACTTGCCGTCGGGACGAAGATAACCCAATGTTCCGTTCTTGCGAACCTCTGTGAGCTTTTTTGCCAGCTTATGCGAAAGATAGATAGGCATCGGCATATATTCGTCCGTTTCATCACACGCAAAGCCGAACATCATGCCCTGATCGCCTGCGCCATCGACATCTACACCCATTGCAATATCGGGCGACTGCTCGTCCAATGCAACGAGAACAGCGCATGTGTCGCAGTCGAATCCGTATTTTGCTCTGTCATAGCCTACCTCTCTGATTGTTTCACGTGCAATCTTTTTGATGTCAACATACGTACTCGTTGTAACCTCACCCACGACCAGAACCAATCCGGTCGTCACGGTTACCTCAACAGCAACACGAGCCTTGGGGTCGTCAGTCAAAATTGCATCAAGGATAGCATCAGAAATCAAATCCGAAATTTTATCCGGATGACCTTCTGTTACTGATTCAGATGTAAATAATCTTCTATACATGTTTCATTATCTCCTTTGATATATTGTCAATACTGTCATTTGCATCAATGCAGACTATATTATGCCCGTACTCTTTCTCAAGAAGCGAAAAGACCTCCATAAAACCGCAGCGTGTATTGCTCATAAGTTCAATACTCTTTTCGTATAGTTCAACATTGTCGCGGGTTTCTTCAATGCGTTCCTTACAGGTTTTCGGATACACGTCCAGGAAGAAGCAAATATCGGGCTTAAGCAGCTTTTCACAACCCATATTCATTTCAAAAACCCAGTCAAAATCACACTTGCCACTTTTGCCCTGATATGAGAGGGATGAATAGTAATATCTGTCACAAAGCACTGTATATCCGTCGTCAAGGTATTTCTTGATACCTGTTTCCGGGTCAGTGATATGCTCAATTCTGTCGGCGAGAAACAGCGCCGCCTGAAGATGCATATCCTTTTTCAGACTTTGCGACAAAATACGTCTCAAATACCTACCGGTCTCACCGTCAGTCGGCTCCGCAGTGACGTAAACCTTCTCTCCGCGCCGTCTCAGTTCATCGGCTAAAATATTTATCTGTGAACTTTTACCCGATCCGTCAAGACCTTCAAACACAATAAACTTACCCATTTTATCCACCGTTAATCTTTAATATCTTTCTACTTGCTGCTCTGGCCGTAGTACGCGTTTTCACCGTGTTTTCTGTTATAATGCTTATCTAAGATATACTTACCCATTCTTGTCACGCCGGAATTTATAATTTCGCAGCGATATGCCATCTTTGCAACCTCTTCAAGCACAACGGAATTATGAACCGCATTTGCAGGGTCAGTACCCCATGTAAACGGCGCATGATTAAACACCAAAACTCCCGGAATCGCATTCGGGTCTTTATCCTCAAAAGTTTCAATTATTACCTTTCCTGTATTGAGCTCATAGCCGTCTTCGATTTCAGCCTTTGTCAAAGCTCTTGTACACGGAATATCGCCGTAGAAGTAATCAGCATGAGTTGTTCCGTATGCGGTAATCACTCTGCCCGCCTGAGCCCATGAGGTAGCATATGAAGAATGAGTATGTACAACACCGCCTATATCGGGAAACGCTTTATACAGCTCAATATGCGTTGGTGTATCCGATGACGGATTGAGCCTGCCCTCCGCAACCTTGCCTGTGCTTAAATCAACGACAACCATATCTTCGGGCTGCATCTTGTCATATTCAACGCCTGACGGCTTTATCACAACCAGGCCTTTATCTCTGTCGATACCCGAAACATTTCCCCATGTGAAAGTCACAAGTCCGTGCTTAGGCAGCATCATATTTGCCTCATAAACCTTTTGTTTTAATTCCTCTAACATAATTATCCCCCAAAATCAATTCACTACAGACTTTTTGCCTGCTTTTTTATATCTTTAAGGCGCTTCATCACGTCATTTTCACCCTTGCCGAAGTAGTCGTGAAGAATTTCATACTCGGCATAGAGCTTGTCGTATGTCTCAACATTTTCGGGAATCGGCTTGTAATAATGAGCCTTGACCTTGCCCATTACTTTTGCACATTCTTCAATAGTGTCATATCCGCCGTTTTTCTTACCTGCTGCAACTGCACCGAACATTGCCGAGCCAAGCGCCGGCGTCTGAGATGATGCGGAAATCTTTATGTCTCTGTTTGTGACGTCGGCATAAATCTGCATCATAAATGCGTCTTTTTCGGCTATGCCGCCTGCCGCATACAGCTCTGTAATCGGAACACCGCTCTTTTCGAATGTGTCAATAATCTTTCTTGTGCCGTATGCAGTGGCTTCTATCAGAGCTCTGTATACCTCTTCGGGTCTTGTCAAAAGATTAAGGCCAAGTATAACACCGGTCAGGTCAACGTCAACCAAAACGCTCCTGTTTCCGTTCCACCAATCAAGCGCAAGCAAGCCGCTCTCGCCGGGTTTTTGTTTTTCTGCCTTAGTTCTGAGAAGCTGGTGTATATTCATATCCATAGCCTTTGCCTCTCTGTAATAGCTCTCCGGCACACAGTTCTTGACAAACCAATCAAAATGGTCGCCGACACAGGACTGACCCGCCTCGTATCCGAGGTAGCCCGGGATAATTCCGTCCTGCACAACGCCACACATACCGGGAACGATTTTCTCTTCATTGCCGAGCAAAACATCGCAGGTCGACGTGCCTATAATCATGAGCATTTTTCCCGGAGTTGTCACACCGACCGCCGGAAGCGCAACATGCGCGTCAACATTGCCTACAGCAACCGCGGTTCCGGGCATCAGACCGGTAAGCTTTGCGGCCTCACGCGTAATCTCGCCCGCCTTTTCGCCGATTGGTGTAACTTCGCAGCCGATCTTTTCCTCAACAAAGTTTTCAAGCTTAGGGTTAAGCGACTTAAAGAACTCCTTTGACGGAAATCCGTCTTTCTTGTTCCACATAGCCTTATAACCGGCTGTACAGCTGTTACGTGTTTCCTTGCCGGTCAGCATCCAGATAATCCAATCAGCCGCCTCGACAAACTTATCCATTGCGTCATAAACTTCGGGCGCCTCCTCCGCTATCTGCCATACCTTCGGTATCATCCATTCGGAGGAAATCTTTCCGCCGTATCTGCTAAGCAAATCCTTATCGGATTTTTCGGCAATTTCGTTCAGCTTGTTCGCATATTTTTGCGCAGCGTGATGCTTCCACAGCTTGACATATGCGTGAGGATTTGACTTGTATTCATCAAGGAAACACAAAGGAGTTCCATCGCTTTTAACCGGAAGCACTGTACATGCGGTAAAGTCAATGCCGACTCCAATCACGTTCTCAGGCTCAACCCCGCTGTCTCTTAAAACAGCCGGTATTGTGCGACCTAACACATCAAGATAATCCTGCGGATGCTGAAGCGCCCAATCAACACCGAGACGTGTTTTCCCGTCAGGCAAATACTCATACATTACGGCATGCGGATATTCAAGAGTTGACGCTGCAACCTCTTTGCCGGTATCTACCTCAACAAGTACAGCTCTGCCTGACAGCGAACCAAAGTCAATACCGATTGAATACTTTTTGCTCATATCACAACATCTCCATTTCAAGACAACTGTATATTTCTGTCAAATCATATTATTTAGAGTATACACATAATGACATCAAAAATCAAGTATATACATGAAAATTTTTTATTAATTATTCAAAGTGTCAGGCACCATCTCTGTCACTTCGTATAACATCTATACTGAAGGCTTGATATAATTTAAAAGATCTTCTTTTTCATTTTTGACTTTCTCATCCATGACAGCATACAGCGCCTTATTGAGTACAACGCCTATTTCTTTACCCCTGTAACCGAGGTCAATGCAATCATGCCCGTCAATCGCAAGCTGTTTTACTCCAAAACACGAATTGCTCTTAATAAGCTCATTCAAAATACGAACAACCTTGTCAAGTTCACAAAGACGCCCGGCTCTGAATTCGGGAGCCTGAGCCAGAATATCGGCTCTTTTGACGGCAAGAAGATACCGAAGCTGTGTTTCTCCAAATTTATTAAGCTTTCGGCGCACTGCTTTGCGCGAGGGCAAAACCGTATCGCCGTGAACTCTCACAAGTTCAGTAACCGAATTTGCAAACTCATTGTCTGTCTTGAGCCGTTTCAGCGCCGTCTTTGCATATTTCTCAGATATTTCGGCATGGTTATAAAAATGGTCGATCTCCATACCGCCGCCAATAATCTCAGTTGTACGGCTTTCAGGCTTGCCGGCGTCATGGAACAGCATTGCGGTTCTCAGAACCGGATTTCGCTCCACGCCGTCTATAGCATGAAGAGTATGCTCCCACACGTCATAGCAATGATACTCGGTGTTTTGAGGAAAGTCAAACATACACTCAATTTCCGGTATACAGACAGCTATAATATCTCTGAACTCACGCAATACTCTCGTACAATCACAGCCGCACATGAGCTTTTTGAACTCGCTGAAAATCCGCTCTGTGGCAATGTTTTTAAGCAGCTCCTTTGTCTTATGCAGGGCAAGAGCTGTCTTTTCTTCAATTTCAAAGCCCAAAACCGCCGCAAATCTTAAAGCGCGCAGAATTCTGAGCGCATCCTCTTTAAACCTCTCTTCGGGGTCGCCGACGCAGCGTATACGTCTGATTCGGATATCGGACATACCGCTGAAAATATCAAGAACTCCGCTTTCGCTTCTGCCGTCAAAGGCGAGCGCATTCATAGTAAAGTCGCGCCTTGACAAATCCGACTTAATATCGGTAACAAACTCAACTCTATCAGGGCGTCTGCTGTCGGAATATCCGAATTCGGTTCTGAAGGTTGTAATCTCGACAGGTATATGTTCTTCACCGGCAAGAACAGTCACTGTGCCGTGCTTAATTCCCGTATCAATGACAGGAAAATCTGCAAACACTGTTTTAACCTCGCTTGGCAGTGCGGAGGTTGTAACATCCCAATCCTCAGGCTCGGTGCCGAGAATACTGTCTCTTACACAGCCCCCTACAACAAAAGCGTCATAACCGCTGCTTTGGAGCTGCTTTAATATTGATTTAATCTGCTCAGGTACAGGTATCTGCATATGTTATACCATCTCTGTCCTTATAATTTAATCTGTGAAGCTCATTCTCTGTATTATTATCGGTGACACCGGCGTACCGCCCTCGGGGCCGAGACGCTTTGTATTCAGGAAATTATCAACCGTTTCCATGCCGTCAATCACCTTTCCGAAAGCGGCATACTGACCGTCAAGAAACGGAACGTCCGTATAACAAATAAAGAACTGACTGCTTGCCGAATCCGGATTCATGGCGCGTGCCATGGAAACAACGCCTCTCGTGTGGCTCAGTGTATTATCGGCAAATCCGTTTTGAATGAACTCACCCGGAATATTCTCACCGCTGCCGCCTGTTCCGTTGCCCTTAGGACATCCGCCCTGAGCCATAAAATCATCAATTACTCTGTGAAATGTCAAACCGTTATAAAATCCCTCAGAAACCAGCTTCTGAAAGTTTGCAACTGTTTTCGGCGCATACTGCGGATACAGCTCAATCGTGAATGTTTCGCCGTTTTTCATCTCAACCAATACCTTATCTGTAATCTTGCTCATTTAAATAACTTCCCTTCCTATTTTTATGATATAAAATTTCTAAGCTGCCAAACCCGAGTTTAATCCGGATTTGCTGAGCTAATCATACTTATTACTTCATCAAAGTCTATTAAGTCATACACATTCGGAGCAATACTCACTTCTGAAATTGAGCGCCAATAGTTTTGAAGCTCATATGCACCGGCAACTCTCTTGATAATATAATATCCGTAATCGGAACGGACAACGTCACTGACCTCGCCTATGCCGAGCGAAAAGGCGGCGTTTTCAAAATCTGACTGCATCTCTCCCTCGGGAAATGTGTATCCGGATTCGCTCTCGCCCGTATCCTCGTTGTATTCCTTCATAAGCCGTGCAAAATCCTGACCCGACTGTGCCTTGCCGGCAGCCTCACGCGCAACAGCGTCAGCCTTTCCTTTGTCAGTGTCATTCATTATTAAAATACTCTGAACAGTTACTCCCTTAGTACCGACATAGTCTGAAAGAATCTCTGTATCGTCAATGTACTTTTTGGAATTTTCACTGAACTCTTTTGCAACGCCCTCAAACACGGCAATATTAGTGTAGATTTTTTTGTATGTTTCTATGTCACTTATGCCGAGAAGTGCCGCATTTGCCAAGATTTTTTCCTCGTCGTTTGTTTCAATCGCGTCATCTATCAGCCTTGTCGCTTCATTTTTTGAACTATCAACAGAGTATCCGCATTTCTCCGCCATCTGCCTGAAAGCAACATCGTTTATCGCGTCATCAAGTGCGTCGTGAATCACGTTTTCTCTATAAGTTCTGCCGTTCGCACTCAAATCATTCCAGTCAAATCTTAAAATATCATCGGCTGTACTTGATGAAGCCGAGTTATCCGAGCTGTCTAAGTTACCAATTACCGCCTTATTAACAGTAATAACGGCATTATTATAGATATAATAACCGATATCGCTCAGCTTAATCTCCTCACCGCCGACAACCGCCGCAACATCCTCGCCAAAATCCTTCGCATCAACACCCGGATCTGAAGTATTCTGCGCCGAACCCGAATCGGAAAAACCCTGTGCGGTATTACCATTGTTCTCAACAATACCGCCGGAAGATGTCGCATACTTGCCGCAGCCGGATACCATAAAGATAATCGCAGCAGCCGATATCAAAGCTGCCGGTTTAATAAATATCTTATATTTCATAAATCTTTCGTCCTTAATATCTTAAATATATCAAAATCCAATAGTTACCGCACACCAATAATTATAGTTCAACAACCGGTATAAGTCAACCGAATTTTGCAAACAAATTAACGTGTTATACACAGCTATACCGACTGAGCAAAGCCGGAGTATTCCGTAAACAAAACCTGTTCGGTTTTTCTTGAAAACACAGTGACAGCACCCGGCTTTGAAAGCGAAAACTGCATTATGACCTTTCCGATACACTCGCCTATCAGGTTTGCTTTAACAACCAAGACATCCTTATCCACCCATGCGCCCGAAGCCGCATAAGGACAAGAATAGCGTGAAAACACTCCTCTTCTCATTGAATTAAAGCCAAACTCAATCTTCTGATTACCATGCACGCTTTCCAAAACAACCTTTCCGCAGCTGCCGCCGGTTACAATCCTGAGCTTATTCAGACCCAGATTATTCAGACCGAATTCAAATGTTTGATTAAACTCACGTGCTGTCTCCGACTTCAGTGGCTTTACCTCAAGATTTTCGCAAAGCCTTAAAAGCGAATCATATTTACTTTCGCTGTCCAAGTCCTCGCCTATGTAATCATATAACTCATGCCAGAACGATTCAAAAATAAGCTGCATTCCGTCTTTTCGGTCAGTGGTATCGGCGGTGGTGACAAGAATCATATTCTTATCCGGCAGACAAACTGCAAGCTGACCTGCCATTCCGTATATCATAAAACCGTTGTTTCGTATTCTCCAGAACTGATAACCGTATCCCTGCATTTCTTCGATAAAACTGCCCTTTACAAAGTTCGGAACCTGATAGCTTACCGCCTCCGAAATGTATTCATGTGAAACAATTTGCAGATTTTGCGCCTGTCCCTTATTCATCACCATATCGGCAACCGCAAGCAAGTCCATGGGATAAGCCATAAGTCCCGAACCGCCCTGACTTACTCCTGCTCCGTCCCTCATACAATACGCCTCGTCCGAAAATCCGATTTTTGTAAAACCGTTTTCTCTCAGGAAATCCAGCAGACTCATCTTTGTCAATTTCTCAATCAACGCTGTAAGCACATGCGAAGCAGACGTATCATACGAAAAAACAGTACCTGGTCTGTGGGTCGGCTCCTTTGTAAAATAACTCTCCGTCCAGTCATTTAAGACATGCTTATCAAACGTCGTACCGTTATGCGGAGTTGTCATCTTAAGCATGTCTCTTATTGTCGTTTCAACAAGAAAAGGATGAAATCCGTCTTTTGGCTTATATTCCGGAAAATAGCGCGTTATAGACTCATCGAGATTTATTGCTCCCTTATCCAAAAGTATTCCTATCGCAACCGAAACAAGACTTTTTGTGACAGAAAACATTCTATGTAATGAATCCCGCTTAAACGGAGCATAATACGCTTCGCAAATAAGCTTTCTGTCCTTTAAAATCAATATGCTGTGCATATCAATGCGGCAGTCTTCAAGAGATTTAATAAAGTTAATTATCCGCCTTGAATTTATTCCGACGCTTTCCGGTGCAGCGCTTTCAAAAACACAATTATTCAATGTAATTCATCCTCTGATTTTATTTTATACTATATTTCACAATTATATATATTTGACACTTAAAAGTCAATAGCCATGCCATGAATATTCTTTTAATAAAACTTTGTTCAGTGACATATATTTATATACATGACTATTTTCGGAGGTGTTACTATGTTTATTCATATTGTTAAGTCCGGCGAAACACTGAGTGGAATTGCTAAAAACTTCGGTGTGCCGCTGCAAATGTTTTTTGCCGACAACGGACTAAGTCAAAGCTCACAGGCAGTTATCGGTCAAGCCCTGATAATCCAGGAGCCGGACATACTTCACACAGTCAGGAGCGGTGAAACGCTGTTTTCTATAGCTCAAAGCTACGACACGACTGTCCTTCAATTACTGCGCAATAACTATTACTTAAAGGGAAACACAAGCCTTACCGCCGGACAGCTTTTGGTTATACAATACAAAAACCAAAACAAGGCGGTCTCGTTTGTCACAAACAGCTATGCATATCCGTTTATAAGCCGAGACCTGATGCGTGAACAAATGCCGTTTCTGACATATATAACACCGTTTACATACGGAATAAGAGCAGACGGCGGACTTGTAAATCTTGAAAATGATGAATGGATTATTGAAATGGCAGGAGAATACTCATCTCGTCCGCTTATGCACCTTTCAACCCTGACCGAAAGCGGCAGCTTCAGCAGTGACAGAGCAAATATGATTTTTGTAAATCCCGATTTGCAGGAAAAGCTGATTACTGAGACAATCAATAACATGCAGGCAAAAGGTTATGACGGACTGGATATTGATTTTGAGTTCATATATCCCGAGGACAGATTTAATTATGTAATGTTTCTGCAAAATGTGTATTCCAGAATAAACCCGCTCGGTTACCCGCTGTTTTCAGCTCTTGCGCCCAAGACAAGCGACACACAGCAAGGTCTGCTGTACGAGGGTCACGACTACGGCGCAATCGCCGCATCTGTCGATAAGGTTTTGCTTATGACCTACGAATGGGGCTATACCTACAGTGAGCCCATGGCGGTGGCGCCTATAAAAAACGTCGAAAATGTGGTCAAGTATGCTCTGACACGAATTTCTTCGTCCAAAATACTTATGGGGATACCAACCTACGGCTATGACTGGCCTTTACCGTTCGAGAAGGGAATAACACGTGCACAGTCACTCTCGCCCGTCGAATGTATACGTCTTGCCGAAAGGTTCGGAGCAATAATAGAGTATGACACCACAGCACAAACACCGTGGTTCAGATATACCGACGATACGGGTCAGCTTCACGAGGTCTGGTTTGAGGACGCACGGAGCATAACCGCAAAGCTGAACCTCGCCTCAAGTTATAACCTCTCCGGACTGGGTTACTGGAACTCTATGCGTGAATTCCCTCAAAACTGGGTAGTGCTGAACGACGGTTATAATATAATAAATGTATAATAAAAATGCTCCCCCCAATGGGGGAGCTATTTTCATAGGGCTCCCGCAAAGGCGTGCCTTTGTGGGAAAAAGAGCAAACACTGAGCAGTGCAGTTTTCAGCTTTAGCTGAAAACGAAACAGCACAGTGATTTGCGACGTCATCTTGAATATAACTTTGTCAGCTTTAAAAGCTTTGCGGCGAGTTCGTCAGTGAATGGGGTCATATCTTTAAGGCGCCACTGCCAGTTTGCGCCCATAGTTGACGGAGTATTCATTCTCGCATCGCTGCCGAGGTTCAGAATATCCTGCATTGTAATTATTGCAGTATCCGCCGTGCAGGCAAGCATTGACTTGATAAATCCCCAGTTATATCCCTCTTCTTCATTAAGGCGCAGATAATCAACCGTGAATTCCTGCGTTTCTTTCGACTGCGATTCAAACCAGCCCTTTAACGTATCATTATCATGTGTGCCAATATACACAACCGAGTTATGGCCGTAGTTATGCGGCAGGTAGTCGCTGTTGCTGCCGGGATAAAATCCAAACTGCATCACCTTCATACCCGGAAAGCCGCTGTACTTAAGCAATGCACGCACATCATCGGTAATCGTTCCCAAATCCTCTGCAATCAGTGAAGGCGACTCGCCGAATTCACGCTTGACCGCATTAAAGAAATCATTACCGGGTCCCTTAAGCCATTCGCCCTCAACAGCGTCCGGCTTTCCGTATTCTATTGCATAAAACGCGTCAAACGCGCGGAAGTGGTCAACACGCACTACGTCATACATATTAAGTGCAGCCGAAAGCCTCTTTATCCACCATTCGTATCCGGTTGACGCAAGATAGTCCCAGTTATAAAGCGGATTGCCCCATAGCTGACCTTTGGGCGCATAGCCGTCCGGCGGACAGCCGGCAACCTTAACAGGCGTTCTGTCAGGATTGAGCATAAGCACCTCGTTATGAGACCATGCGTCCGCACTGTCCTCGGCAACGTAAATCGGTATATCACCGATTATTTTTATATCCTGCTTGTTGGCGTAGGCTTTAAGAGCATTCCACTGCTTATAGAACTGATACTGAACATAAACCCAGAAGCTTATTTCGTCGTCAAGCTTGTTATATACTTTAATAATCGCCTCGGGCTTCCTTAACACAATATCCTCATCCCAGTCACGGTACATCCTGAGATTATTATCAAACTTAAGCGCCATGAACATCGAATAGTTCTCAATCCAATACGAATTCTCAACTCTGAATTTCTGGATTTCATCCCTCTTGCGCTTCTTGTCGTTTTCATACGCTATCCTTAAAACCTTGAAACGATTTTCGAAAATCTTCGAATAATCAACTCTTTCAGGGTCACTTCCCCAATCAAGTGAAGAATAGTCCTCAAATCTAAGCGAACCGTCCTCTCTGAGAGCATCAAAGTCGATAAAGTACGGGTTTCCGGCAAACGTAGAAAACGACTGGTACGGCGAATCACCGTAGCTTGTCGGTCCTATCGGAAGTATCTGCCAGTACTTTTGTCCGCTTCTTTGCAGAAAATCAACAAACTCATATGCTTCCTTTCCCATTGTACCTATGCCGTACTTTGTCGGGAAAGAAGAAATGTGCATTAATATGCCGCTGCCTCGTTTCATTATATAGCTCCCCCAATCCTTTTATGAAAATTCAGCCGATAGTCATAAAAACTATCGGCTGAAACCCCTATTTAAAATTAATCAACTGTAACAACCCAGCCGAACTTGTCTTCTTCTTTTCCGGTCTGAATGTTTGTAATTGTATCGAATATTCTCTGAGTCACTTCACCGATTTGATTATTATTGATGTGCATAACCTTGTCTTCCCATCTGAGTTCTCCGACAGGCGAGATGATTGCGGCTGTACCGGTACCGAAACACTCCTCAAGCGTTCCGTTGTCATAAGCCTCGGCAACCTCCTGAATTGAAATTTTCTTTTCAGATACCGGAACGCCCCATGACTTGAGAAGCTCAATTGTCGACATTCTGGTAATACCGCTCAGAATACTTCCGTTAAGAGCAGGCGTTACAACCTCGCCATTAATCTTGAAGAATATATTCATTGAGCCGACTTCTTCTATGTATTTCTGTTCAACGCCGTCAAGCCACAAAACCTGTGAATAACCCTTTTCGTGGGCTACAACCTGGGCTCTGATACTTCCGGCATAGTTACCGCCGGTCTTTGTAAAGCCTGTACCTCCGCGTACGGCACGCACATATGAATCCTCAACATAAATCTTAACCGGAGCAAGACCCTCCGGATAATAAAGACCGCTCGGTGAGCAGATAATCATCATCTTATATGAATTTGACGGTCTTACGCCGAGATACGGATCTGTAGCAATAATAAACGGTCTGATATAGAGCGATGTACCCTCCTGCTCGGGTATCCAGTCTCTGTCAAGCTCAACCAGCTTTTTAAGCCCCTCAAGGCAGAGTTCTTCGTCAATCTGAGGAATAGCAAGTCTTTCATTTGAAACATTAAGTCTTGCAAAGTTTCTGTCAGGTCTGAAAAGACGAACATGTCCATCCGGGGTCTTGTACGCCTTAAGTCCTTCAAAAACCTCCTGCGCATAGTGGAAAACCATAGCGGACGGGTCAAGATCAATCGGTCCGTACGGTACGATTCTCGGGTCATGCCAACCCTGTCCCTCATCATAGTCCATAACAAACATATGGTCTGAGAAGTACTTACCGAAAGGCAAATCCTTCATATCAGGCTTAACCTTTGGGTTTTGAGTTTTGTTTACAGTAATTTCCACTTTAATCAACCTTCCTTTTAATGTTTAATAATTACTATTTTTTACAACTTTATATATTGTAACACAATACCAAACTATTTTCAAGGATTAATTTTATACAATATACAAAGTTCGACCGGATATAATAGCTTACAAATTGCATATGACGCTCAGCTTCCCTTCTTTTAGTTATACGCAAGGTAATTTTTCAGCAATAATTTAATAATAATCAACTGTCGATACTTATTACAAAACGAGATATAATTTATATATCTTTTCAATATACAAATTATATCTCACCGCCAGATTGAGTGAAAAAAACTAAGAAAAAAGGATAATTATCAGTAGACAAACAATAAAAAAAGTAGTATTATGTTATACGGCTTAAATGATTTATATAGCTTTTCGGAAATTAAACTGTTAAGATTTCCGGATATTTTCAGGATATATTATAAAATCGGTTAAACAAAAGGTGGGAATTTTACAATGGAATTTGGTTACTTACTTGATTTGGCTATTATTCTTCTCAGCACAAAGCTGCTCGGTATGCTGACAAGAAAAATCCAGATGCCGCAGGTAGTCGGCGCTCTTCTTGCGGGACTTATTCTCGGTCCGGCATGTCTCGGCTGGCTGCAAGCAAATGACTTCATATCCTCAGTTTCTGAACTTGGCGTTATTGTTCTTATGTTCAGCGCCGGACTTGAAACGGATATAAAAGAACTCAAAAAATGCGGTGTAGCTTCAACAGTAATCGCTTTACTCGGCGTTCTCGTTCCTCTTTTGAGCGGCTGGCTTATTGCCTCCTTATTCAATAAAGGCGGGGGTACGAACACAATGCTTCAAAACATATTTATAGGTGTAATCCTCACTGCAACATCAGTTAGTATCACCGTTGAGACGCTTAAGGAGCTCGGCAAGCTTTCGACACATTCGGGTAACGCAATTTTAGGTGCGGCGCTTATTGATGATGTTCTCGGTATTATTGCTTTAACTGTTATTACAAGCTGCGCAGACCCTTCAATAAGTCTTTCGATTGTATTGTTTAAGATTGTTGCATTCTTTGCTTTTTGTGCTGTTGTAGCCTTTCTGTTTATTAAGTTTGTCAGACCATGGATGGACAGCTATAAATCCGACCTGCGCCGTTTCAGTGTACTCAGCTTCGTATTCTGCCTGCTGATGGCTTTTTGTGCTGAGGAATGGTTCGGTGTATCAGATATAACAGGTGCTTTTGTTGCCGGTCTTATTCTTTCCGGAACAAAACGTACACCATATATTATATCACGGTTCGATACTGTTTCGTTTATGCTGCTGTCGCCCGTATTCTTTGCAAGCGTCGGACTAAAAGTTACTCTCAGTTCAATGAGTAGTTCGATATTGATTTTTACAGTTATAATTTTACTTGTCGCAATCCTCTCAAAGGTTGTGGGCTGCGGATTGGGCGCCAAGGTCTGCGGATATACAAATCTACAGTCAACAAAAATCGGCATAGGTATGATTTCACGAGGCGAAGTTGCTCTGATTGTTGCGAGCAAAGGTGCTGCGCTCGGTCTGATGGTAGATGAATTCTTTGCACCGATAATAATCGTCGTTGTGGTAACTACTATTATCACACCGGTATTGCTTAAATTTATCTACAGATACCAGGCAAAGCATTACGAAGATCCTGTATATGCAACAACGCTTGTAGATACGCTTAGTGCAAAGCATGACATTGAAATGGTTGCTCAAAAGGCTGCCGAATATCATGCAGACTCCAAGCAGGAGAAAGAACGGGAAGCAAGGCGAAAGAAATACAACGAAAAGTATGGTCTTAATATTGACAAAGACAAGTTCTATTAATAAGTGTGCGTTCTTCGGTCACAGCCTAGCCCAGTTCCGCCCGCCAGACCCGGGCGGGTAACATCTTCCCCTCCGGGGAAGCCGTTATTAGGGGCGCTGCCCCTAAAACCCCGTATTCAGGGGTATTAGGGGATGAAATCCCCTAAATCGCGTCTCCTGAAAGGAGACACGATAGAGCGCTCGGGGCGGAGGCGGCGAGCGCAATAGGGTGGGCGAACTACTCGTCAAACTATAATTTATATTACAAAACAACAGGCTGCTGCGATACTCATCGCAGCAGCCTTCCGCTTAAACATATTCAACATCAATTACATAAAGTGTGCCGTCATGCACTCTGAACCTTATATTATACATACCATAGGTCATGCCGTAGACCCGCTCAGGGTCGTTTTGATAACCGGGTCTTGGATCCTGCGCAAGCAGCGCCTTGACCGCTTCACGGTCACACTCACGGACTTTGCCGAGCAAGCTGTCCGGGAACTCGACTTTGAGGCATGCCACCCCTTTCACTGCTGCAAAGCCGTTTGACGCTTCAGGGTGTGAATCAGTGTACGGCAAATACGGCTTAATATCCAGAATCGGTGTTCCGTCAAGCAAGTCCGCTCCCGATACATAAATTACCGGTTCGTCATCTGAATTCATTTCAATACGCCTGAGCCTGACTGAGGACAGTCCGATTGAATTCGGGCGGAACGGCGAACGGGTAGCAAACACGCCCATTCTTATATTGCCGCCGAGCCTCGGCGGGCGAACGGTCGGCGTCCATTTTCTGCCGGCCGCCTCCGAAAACTGCCAAATCAGCCACAAATGCGAGTATTCCTCAAGCCCTCTCAGCGCCTCGCGGTTCCTGAATTCCGGCTCGAATATAATTTTCGATTCCACCTCATCAATAAGTCCGCTTTGGCGCGGGATCCCGAACTTTGACGTAAAGCCGTTATGTATTCTTGCGATAACTCTTATATGCATCGAATTTTCTGTTTCAGCCATAGCATCACCTGAAAGAATATCCGCCCTTAATCATGACAATCACATCGCTTGAGGCAATAAATCCTCTGCCATCGTCACGGGGAACAATAAGCAAATGATTTGACGGCATTCCTGTTCCGTCAGCCAGGTCGTAACCAGACGTGGTATCCGCTATACCGCCCTGCTCGGTGCCTATTATTGTTCCGCTTCCCTTTCTTAAAATAAACTCGGCACCGCTGTCAAATATAACTTTTTGACCGGACTTGACGTTTACAACGGCAAACCTGTCAGAATACGAGTCCGAGGTTCCGCCTGAAATCTTCTGCTCAACGTATGCCTTAAGCTGCGGCACAACCACGTCAACAATATAGCTCTTTGTCACAACCGGGTCATCAGTGTCTCCCGGCTCGGCAAGAACCAATGTACCACCCAGCACGGCTATTATTGCCGCTGCGGCTATTACTGTTTTGACAAGTCCCGGTTTTTTATCTTTTAAAAAGTTTTTCATGTTTCATTCCTCCTTGTATTATTTCTTGTATTTATATATTCACAGACAACGCATGAGCAAGAGCTGCTTAAACGCTGTTGCTCATACGGTTGTCCTGATTTTTACTAATCGTTTAAGCCAAAGCTTATGCTTATGGCATGATTTACTCTGTTCATAAGACTGTCGTCTAAGTGTCCTATTTTCTCTTTCAAACGTCTTTTATCAATAGTTCTGATTTGCTCTGCCAGAACAACCGAATCTTTCGACAAACCGTATCCGCCCGCATCGAGTTCAATATGCGTCGGCATTTTTGCCTTATTGACCTGAGATGTGATAGCGGTCGCAATAACTGTCGGACTGTACTTGTTTCCCACATCGTTCTGGATTATCAGAACGGGTCTTACTCCGCCCTGCTCAGAACCGACAACCGGACTTAAATCAGCATAATATATATCTCCTCTTTTTACTACCAATTCAATTCACACTCCGCAAGTAAAATTTCCTTCATGCTTTAGACAAATATGTCAATATCCTTGGTAATATTTTATGCCGAGTAACCTGTTTTGGTTCTGTAAAACCGGACAACTTGCGGTAATGAGCGGCTTACATTAACACTCTATGTACAGGTCACGTTTTATTATGCCGATACAGATACAATATCACACAATATCACTATTCGGAAATCGGATTATCGAGCAAGTAATTATGCACGTCTGCAATCTTGCCGTCTCTCAGATAAACGCGAGGAATTCTCTTACCAATCACACAAAGGATTTCATAATTGATTGTCCCCATAATGTCGGCTATCTCCTCAATAGGAATGACGTTTTCACCGTCGCTGCCGAACAAAATGACCTCATCACCGATATTGATATTATTGGCATTTGTCACGTCAATCATACATTGATCCATACATATATTTCCGACTTGTCGGCACTTTTTTCCGCCTGCAATCATTTCGGTTTTGCCCGAGAGAGTTCTTGAGTATCCGTCGGCATAGCCTATCGGAACTGTTGCAATCCTTGTTGACTTTCCCTCCGACACAAATTTCCTGCCGTAGCTTACGCTTGTTCCCTGTTCAACGCACTTGACATTTGTAATCTGAGCTTTAAGCGACATGGCGGGCATAAGCCTTAGAATATCGTCAGATACAAAGCCGCTCGGCTTAAGTCCGTATAATATTATTCCGGGTCTGACCATGTCCATGTGATACTCCGGGAACCTCATAAGTCCGGCACTGTTGCAGCAATGACACAGCCCAACCTTAACGCCTGCGGCCTTAACCCTATCGCAGACAGCCTTAAAGCGCCTGAACTGGCTCTGCGTATACTCATCATCGTCCTCGTCGGCAACAGAAAAGTGAGTGAACATACCGTTTATTTCAAGATACGGCAGCTTTGAAATCCTGATAATCTCATCGACTGTCGCTTTGTTTATTTCTTCGTCCTCGGTATAGCGCAAGCCGACGCGTCCCATGCCGGTATCGATTTTTATATGAATCTTTCCGTTCTTCTTCAGACGCTTGCCGGCTTCGGACATCGCCTCGGCAAGCTCGTATGTATAACAGTTCGGCATTATATCATTTTTTATCAACTCTTCGGCATACTTAGGCGGTGTGTAGCCCAATATCAGAATCGGAACATCAATTCCGCATTTACGCAGCTGAATAGCCTCGTCAAGAACCGCAACCGCCAGGCAGTCCGCTCCGTTTTCAAGCAGAGTTTTTGCAACCTCCAGATAACCGTGACCGTAGCCGTCAGCCTTGACCACTCCCATTATCTTTACGCCGCTGCCCACATGTCTGCGGATTTCCCTGATGTTATTCTCTATTGCGTTTAAGTTTATCTCAGCCCAGGCACGTTTTTCTGTAACCATTTAAACTATTCTCCTTTACTCTGACGCATTTGATTATCACAATATATCCCGCGCATATTTCACTGCAAAATCAGCTTGATTGCCTCCGGAATATTTTCGGCAACATCACCTGCAATCATACCAAATTCACCCTTGTCACGTCTTGCAAAATCTCCGGCTGCTCCGTGAATAAACACACCAAGCACTGCCGCTTCAAACGGCTCAAGCCCCTGACCCATCAGCGAGCCTATAACGCCGGACAGCACATCACCCGTACCCCCGGTCGCCATTCCGGCATTTCCGCTGTTGTTGATGTGAGTTCTTCCGTCAGGCGCGGCGATAACTGTCTCATGCCCCTTAAGCACAACCACAACGCCGAACTCCTTTGCAAACTTCTTTGCGACACCTACTCTGTTATTCTGAACAGCCTCAATGCTTTCTCCGCACAGCCGTGACATCTCGCCCGGATGCGGTGTGATAACAAGTCTGCACGAACGCCTGTTCGCATGTTTTCTTAAAATATCCATGTCGTCCGCTATTGCATTCAGCCCGTCGGCGTCAATCAGCATGTCGCAGCTTCCGCAAAGCAATGAATCTATCAGCTTTGCAATATCAGCATTTCGTCCTAATCCGGGGCCGAACACGCACACGTTACTTTTACTCATGCGGCTTTTAATCTCGCCGAGAGCATTAAGGCTCAGCGTTCCGTCCTCATTTTCGGGAAGCGGAACGGTCATAGACTCAGTAAGCTTAACTGCCGCAATCGGCTGCGAGGATTTCGGCAAGCCGACCGTCACAAGCCCGCTGCCGGTACGAAGCGCACCCGCCGCTGACAGACACGCCGCGCCTGTCATGCCTGTGCTGCCCGCGACAATAAATACCTTTCCGCAGTCGCCCTTGTTAAAATGCGACATACGCTCCGGCATAAGCTCCTTATACTTATCAAGTCCGGCATAAACAGGCAGTCCTGTACACTTAAGCTCATCCGGCAGATACACAGCCGCAATCGCAATAGTGTCCGAATGTGAAATTGTGACCGCCGCATTTACCGTTACACCGCCGAACTTCAGATATGGCTTGCCGAGTTCATCGTGACAAACCTCAATATCCGCAAGCGAAAACCCTCTCACACCTGTGCCAATCGCCTTTGAAAATGCTTCCTTTGCAGCAAAATGTCCGGCTATCGCGGCATAAAACCCTCTCGCTCCGTTCTTCTTCGTCACAAAGTAGTCCGCCTCGTTTTGAGTAAACACGCGGCGTATAAACATTTCAAGATTATTCATATCCCTGAAACGTGAAATCTCGATTACATCAATTCCTATCATACTTAAATTCCTCTTGAACTATTCTATAATTCCACTTTCTGCGGATTAAACTTTTTAAAGCCTTCCTTAATCTGTTCGTTGGGCGAAAACAGGAGCATTTTTTGCGCGCCGTTTTCGTTGTATATCACAAAGTACACATCGTCACTGTTTTTATCTGCGCAGGCATAAACCTTTTTGAATGCCGAATTGTTCAAATACTTCTCAAAGCTCGGACTTGTTTTCTTCGCCATTAAGTCAATTTCTCTCACGTTCAGCTCGGTCATACGCTGTCTTTTTCTCAGATTAACAATCTTATCAACGTCCAGAGCGCCGTTGGTGAAGCAATACTCGTATTCCAGATTAAGCGAGGTTATCAGATAATACAAACCGTATATCAACGCAAATACCGCAATAACCATAACAAATCCAAGAGCCGAATTAAATACTAATGTAAAAAGAAAGACAATCAAAATCGCGGCAGCAACTCCGCCTATCATAATCGCAAAATCCTTTGCGTCTCTCTTTTTCTTAACGAGCTGCTCAACAAAAATATCCATCAATCATTCCTCCTGCAATACTTTGTGTTAATTTTTAAAAAATTATGGCTCTATTTTAACAAATCAAATACATATTGTCAATTCGATCGGCATTTTATATAAATCCAATATCCGGAAAGATTTCAAAACGCCTCAGCTACTCAGTTACTCAGTTACAGGTATGTTTTCAGCTCCGATACCGGTCATACCGCCTGCCTTGAGCTTTCCGTCACGGTCATCTCCGATTGCATAAACCTTTCCGTCTGTATCTACTGCAAGGGTATGTGAGCTTCCGCAAGCAACAGTAATAATATTATTCCAAAGCGAAACGGAACCCTGATTATTGCTGTTGAGGCCTTTCGACTTAACCCTTCCCGATGCGTCAACATACACTATGTACTCATTGCCCACAGCGGCAAAAACAATATCCTTAAGCTCCGATGAATCGCATTGACCTCTGCTGTTATCTCCGGCAACGACAACCGTGCCGTCATACTTAATGCCTACGGTGTTTTTTTCACCGGTTGCGATTAACGCTATATCCTTCCAGTCCTGAACATCACACTGTCCGTAATTGTTCCAGCCGACCGCATCAACAGTTCCGTCATTTTTAAGAGCAACCGTATGATTGCCGGACGCGGAAACCCAGACTATGTCCTCCCAGTCCTGAACGTCACACTGACCGTACTTATCATTGCCTCTTGCAATAACTCTGCCGTTTGTCTTTAAAGCAGCAGTATGCTCTTTACCGGTCGCCGCCTGGACTATGTCAAGCCAGCCCGTTACATCGCACTGACCGTAATCATTGTCGCCCGTGCCGAACATAGTGCCGTCCACAGTCACAGCCACAGTATGATTACCCGATGCAGAAACACCCGCAACACCGAGCCAATCCTGGGTTTCACATTGCTTATAGCTGTTATCGCCGAACGAGCTTACTGTGCCGTTTTTGCTTACTACCGCGCTGTGATTTGCTCCCGCGGCAATCAAACGGCTGTACATATCTGCTATCTTCCTTATATTATCAATACTGTGCTTGTAATTTCCGCATTGCATGAAATATCTGAGTGCCTCGCTGTAATTCCCGCACTGCATGTTTGAAATTGCCGCCGAATATCTGATCTCTTTTTCCTCGTTGCCAAAAAATATATACTGATCGTCAAGCGTCCGGAGCGCAGCAGCGGCATTCGAATAATCCCGGTTAATATAATAGTTCATAGCGGTTTTATAGCACTCGCGCCTGTCCGAGAAGTAATTCCTGACGCAAACTACGCCCGCAGCCAGCAGACAAACGGCCGCAGCCGATGCTGTCCAGATCAAAACTCTGCTTCTGAACGGAAGCCGTTTTTTAATTGCTTTCTTCTCTTTAAGTTCTGTCTCCCTCTTATGTATAGCCTTTGTCATGCGCAATCTGTTCCAGTCCTCGCCGACCGCCTTTTCCGATACAATATCCTCATCAAGCTCCTGGTTTTCATTCACCCACATACTGCTGTCATCGAACAAGATTTTGGATACCTCAACAAATACCGAATTCGTAAGCTCCGGAACCTCCACCAGCTGACCTTCACCAAAGCCCGAATATGCGGCGGCATCCATATTGACATACGGTATGTTCTTAAGCTGTACGCAAAGATTCAGGTTTTCATCAAAGCACCCTGCGTTCAGATACACTGACTTTACTGTCCTCGGACTGTTGTTATACAGCTTAAGCCGCATAACCGTCCTGCGCTTCATGGTGTCGCACAGCACTTCGCTTGTATCTATATAAACCGGCGCATTGCCCCTGTTTTCATACTCGGTTCGTTTTACCGTTTTATATTTATTGTTATTAATCAAAACTAAGTTCTCTTTTCCCGGCATATAACCACCTTTTCCGGTTCATTCACCAAACCTTTGAATCTATATATAAATTATCTCTTATTATACTACAAATATCGACTTAGTTTTATTACATTTCTGTTACCGCAGTTATACAAATTAATTTTGGGAACCATACGCCGAAAATCCGCGCATCTTACACCATAAGCCGGAGTTATATCAGCCTTGACAAAACATAATTTTATATATAAAATTAACTTAAATAATATAACAAAAGCTATAAGGGGGCTATACAAGTGAATGTACTTGACGCAATAAAATCAAGACGCTCAATCAGAAAGTTCACACAGGAAAAGGTTTCAAGAGATGACCTGATTACTATAATTGACGCCGGTCGGCTTGCGGCATTCGGCGCAAATATGCAGCCGCTTAAGTTCAGGATCCTCGAAAACGCCGACCGGATATACCCCTGCACCAAATGGGCAGGTTATCTGACGGAATGGGACCCGGCAGAAAACGAAAGACCGACATGCTATATTGCAATACTCGGCGATACGAGTATAAAAAACACATTTGAGACCGAGGCAGGCTCGGCAATTGCCAACATGATGCTTGCCGCAGTCGAGCTAGGTCTCGGAACCTGCTGGCTGGGCGCGCTTGACCGCCCCAGACTCAAGCAGCTTATAAACACCGACTGTGAAGTGGTATACCTGCTCGCAGTAGGCTATCCGGCTCAGGAATGCAAGTGTGTCGATGTCAAAGACAATGATATAAAATACTTCGAGGACGAAAATGGAATAATCAATGTTCCAAAACGCACGCTTGACGAAGTTATTATATAGAATAAATTACAGCGGCAATCCACTGTAATTAGATGTTATATAACTTTTCATTTATGTTACAAATATTGTATTTTTATGATGTTTCGTGTATAATAACATCTGTCGGATTTAATCCGACAAAAGGCAAGATTGAAAACAGTGTAAAATCTGGGCGGTTATGCCATCATCTCTTGAAAAGGAGGTGATAGCCTATGGTGCAGGAATACATAATATTTATGATCCTGTTGTTATTGTTAATAACAGCCGTAAAAAAATAACGCCCACCGCCAAGTGAAGTGCGTTATTTTTAAATAATCATTCTTTTGGCATAACCGTTTGAGGTCTTGCCTTTTTTTGATAAGCAAGCTATGCTTGCGGATTCAAAGCTATCTTTGAAAGTTGCTTAGCAACTTTGACTAAGAGCGTCTTTTTCTATTGCTATTATATCAATTAAATCTTACTTTGTCAATATGTTTTACATAATTCTACCGCCTTAAAATCACTTTACGAAGAAGCAGAGTGCTTCTAAGATAAATCACTATATGGACATTTTTTGCATATTTTTCTCGCGCGTTCTATAT
>OIXH01000212.1_pt1 | contig 76132 bp, 74 predicted proteins | sample 1587741 | NCBI WGS metagenome assembly OIXH01 (sample SAMEA3888916, study PRJEB22519) | human gut metagenome | biome: human gut; feature: human-associated habitat; material: faeces | place: Denmark | collected 2011 | reverse complement strand
TCGCTGTTTCACAGCTCACCTACCGTAGTTTGCATTACCGCCCATTGCATGGGCGGTATCCGGCTGCAAGCTTTAATTGCAATGTTTATGCAATTAAACTATAATTTATAGCACATAATAACTGTCGGTCATATTATGTGAAGGGTGCGGCTGCATACAAAAATGTGCAATAAAATGCCGCGTAGCAGCTGAATTTTGTGTAGTTTTTACCGAAAATTTTCTTGACATTTTTATGCATAGGTAGTATAATGGTTAGGCGTGACAGAGACATACGATGAACCTGGAGGTGGCAAACCGCGTGAAAACGTGCGTTTGGAAATTTCGGGGGAGATTGTCCGGTTTTAAAAACAGGGCGGAAGGTCACACCAAAACAGAATACACCTATGCCTTTTTCGCATTATGCTGGTGCGAAGATGTGTAGTATTGTGTAAATTCCTCCCGAATTGTGTGCTTAAAACAAGCGATTCGGGTTTAATTTTGTAACCGTGCGAAACGCCCGGCACGGTGTAAACTTATTCCAATAAGGAGGGTACATTTTTTATGGCAACAGAGAGAATCAGAATCAGACTTAAGGCTTATGATTCAAATCTTATCGACCAGAGCGCCGCTAAGATTGTTGAGACAGCCAAGAGAACAGGTGCAAAGGTATCGGGTCCTATCCCGCTTCCTACAAGAAAGGAAGTTGTTACCATCCTGAGAGCTGTTCATAAGTACAAGGACTCTCGTGAGCAGTTTGAGCTCAGAACACATAAGAGACTTATCGATGTTCTTAACCCGAACGGTAAGACAATCGACGCTCTTAAGCACCTTGACTTGCCGGCAGGTGTGGATATCGAGCTTAAGATATAGTTTGATATTGCCGGATAGACAGCGTTGCAGATTCCGGCGAGGCAATTTAAAACAGTTTACCAAAAAATTTTGGTTATGTTGGGGTTACTCAACCGCTGACCCGCAGGTAAGTTTATTATCATAAACCAATGCTTGTGTATAATAGGAGGAAAGAAACATGAAGAAAGCAATCTTAGGTAAAAAGATTGGCATGACACAGATCTTCACTGAGGACGGAGTTCTCATTCCGGTTTCCGTTATTCAGGCAGGTCCGTGTCCGGTAGTACAAAAGAAGACTGAAGAGGTTGATGGTTACACAGCCGTTCAGGTCGGATTTGAGGACAAGAAGGAAAAACGTGCAAACAAGCCTGAAAAAGGTCACTTCGGCAAGGCCGGCGTTCCGGTTAAGAAGCACCTTAAGGAGTTTAAGCTCGACAATGCGGCTGAACTCAATGTAGGCGATGCTCTCACAGTTGAGCAGTTCGCTGACGGTGACGTTGTTGATGTTACCGGTACAAGCAAGGGTCATGGTTTTGCAGGTTCAATCAAGAGATGGGGAACACACAGAGGTCCTATGACACACGGTTCTCACTATCACAGAGGCCCGGGTTCTCTCGGTGCTTGTTCAGACCCGTCAAGAGTGTTCAAGGGCAAGAAGATGCCGGGACATTACGGTGTGGATAAGGTTACAATCCAGAATCTTGATTTAGTTAAAATAGATACAGAGCGCAATCTTCTGTTGGTTAAGGGTTCTATTCCGGGACCTAAGGGCGGCTTGGTTGTTGTTCGTGACGCAGTTAAGGCAAGCGTATAAACCACAGAGAGAGGAGGATATAGAAATGCCTACAGTAGACGTTTATAATGTTGACGGCAAGGTTGTCAGCACAATAGATTTAAATGAAAACGTTTTTGGCGTAGAAGTAAACAAGGACGTTATGCACGAAGTAGTTGTTAACTACTTGGCAAATCAGAGACAGGGCACACAGTCAACTCTGACACGTACAGAAGTCAGAGGCGGAGGTATCAAGCCCTGGAGACAGAAAGGCACAGGCCGTGCAAGACAGGGTAGTATCCGTGCTCCCCAGTGGGTAGGCGGCGGTGTCGCTATCGGCCCTAAGCCGAGAGATTACAGATATTCCGTGAACAAGAAGGTTAGACAGCTGGCTCTTAAGTCTGCACTGACTTCTAAGGTTCAGGAAAACGAACTTATCGTACTTGATTCACTCGAGTGCAGCGAGTACAAGACAAAGCAGATTGCAAGCATGCTTGCAAACCTCAATGTTTCAGAAAAGGCTTTGATTGTTCTTCCTGAGAATGATAAGAAAATCGTTAATTCTGCAAGAAACATCAGAGGCATTGATACAACATTTGTAGGTTCAATCAACACATATGAAGTTTTGAACCATACAAAGTGCATCATCTTAAAGGATGCAGTAGCTAAACTTGAGGAGGTGTACGCATAATGGTAGCACACGATATTATCAGAAGACCCATCATCACAGAAAAGAGTATGGATCAGACTGCGGACAAGAAGTACACTTTTGAAGTTGCTAAGAACGCAAATAAGATTGAGATTAAGAAGGCCGTTGAAGAAATCTTCAAGGTAGAGGTTGAAAAAGTTACTACAATCAACTACAAGGGCAAGCCGAAGAGACAGGGTGTGTTTGTAGGTAAGAGAGCAGACTGGAAGAAAGCAGTTGTTAAGCTCACACCGTCAAGCAAGACTATCGAGTTGTTTGAGGCTTAATCGAAACCTTAAATTTTGCAGATAAGGAGATATAGAAAATGGGAATTAAGAAATATAATCCTACTACACCTTCACTGCGTCAGATGACATGTTCTACTTTTGAAGAGATTGATAAGGTAGCACCGGAGAAATCCTTGCTCCGTCCTCTTCACAGCAAGGCAGGACGTAACTCATACGGTAGAATTACTGTAAGACACCGCGGTGGTGGTACAAAGAGAAAGTACAGAGTTATTGATTTTAAGAGAAACAAGGACGGAATGGAAGCAACCGTTCAGTCTATCGAATACGATCCGAACAGATCGGCAAACATCGCGCTTCTCCAGTATGAGGATGGTGTAAAGACTTATATCATCGCTCCGGTTGGACTTAAGAAGGGCGACAAGGTTATCTCGGGCGAAGGCGCAGATATCAAGCCGGGTAACGCAATGGAAATCAAAGATATTCCGGTTGGTACAATGATTTATAACATCGAGCTTAACCCGGGTAAGGGCGGCCAGATGGTTAGAAGCGCAGGTAACACAGCACAGCTCATGGCTAAGGAGAACGGCTTTGCACAGGTCAGACTCCCAAGCGGTGAGGTTAGAATGGTTAGACTTAACTGCCGTGCAACAATCGGTCAGGTTGGTAACGCAGATTACGAAAACATCAACCTCGGTAAGGCAGGCAGAAAGCGTCACATGGGTTGGAGACCTACCGTTCGTGGTGTTGTTATGAACCCGAACGACCATCCGCACGGCGGTGGTGAAGGTAAGTCACCTATCGGTATGCCGAGTCCTGTTACTCCTTGGGGTAAGCCGGCTCTTGGTTATAAGACAAGAAATAAGAAGAAAGCGTCTAACAAGTTTATTGTTAAGAGACGTAATGCTAAATAAGGAGGGAATATAATATGGGCAGAAGTGTAAAAAAGGGACCTTTCGTTGACCAGAAGCTTCTTGCAAGAATCGTTGCAATGAACGAGAAGAATGAGAAGAATGTCTTAAAGACATGGTCGAGAGCTTCCACAATATTCCCTGAAATGGTTGGACACACCATAGCAGTATATGATGGAAGAAAGCACGTTCCGGTATATGTAAGCGAGGACATGGTCGGCCACAAGCTCGGCGAATTTGCTCCTACAAGAACATATAGAGGTCATGCCGGTGCAAAAACAACCGGTTAAGCCTTGAATAAGGAACCGTAAGACTGACAGTCAAAGATAATTTGACTGAACTGATTAAAAATAAAGCTCTCAGTCAAAGCTGCATGGCAGCTTTGAAAGACAGCTTTGAATCCGCAAACTGTTACGACCTATACTTAAGCCGGTGATTGTTCTGAGAATAAGTCAGCAGTCGGTTTAAGTTAAAAATAAAATAGTTTGCATATTTAGATTGAAAGGAGCCATACAGATATGGAAGCAGTAGCAAAAGTTACTCATGTACGTATTGCGCCGAGAAAGGTAAGAGTTGTAATCGACCTTATCAGAAACAAGTCCGTTGGCGAAGCAATCGGTATCTTGAAGAATACTCCTAAGGCTGCAAGCCCTGTTGTTGAGAAGCTGCTTAATTCTGCAATCGCAAACGCTGAGAACAACCACCAGATGGATGTTGAAAAGCTCTATGTTGCAGAGGTATATGCAGACCAGGGTCCGACGCTTAAGAGAATTCAGGCAAGAGCGCAGGGACGTGCATTCAGAATAAACAAAAAAACAAGTCACATTACAATAAAACTTCAGGAGAAGGAATAAGATAGGAGGACACAAGCATGGGTCAGAAAGTTAATCCGCATGGTCTCAGAGTCGGTGTTATTAAAGACTGGGATTCACGTTGGTTTGCAAACAAAAAGGACTTCGGCGACAGCCTCGTTGAGGACTATAACCTCAGAGTATTCTTGAAGAAGAAGTTATTCCAGGCCGGAGTTTCAAAAATCGAAATAGAAAAATTTGCGAACAAAGTTCGTATTTCAATCCACGCAGGCAAGCCGGGTATCGTAATCGGTAAGGGCGGCAGCGAGATTGAAAAGCTCAAGAAAGAGCTTGAGAAGATGACAGGCAAGACTATCATCTTAAATGTAATTGAAGTTAAGAACCCTGATTTGGACGCACAGTTGGTTGCTGAAAATATTGCTTCACAGCTTGAGAGACGTATCTCTTTCAGAAAGGCTATGAAACAGTGCATGGGCAGAGCTATGAAGCTTGGTGCCAAGGGTATCAAGACTCAGGTTGCAGGTCGTGTAGGCGGCGCAGAAATCGCAAGAACAGAGCATTATCATGAGGGAACTATCCCGCTTCAGACTCTCAGAGCTGACATTGACTACGGTTTTGCTGAAGCAAATACAACATACGGTAAAATCGGCGTTAAGACTTGGATCTACAAGGGCGAAGTTCTCGCAGATAAGGGCGCTCGCACACAGAGAAGAGAAGCTGCTCCCAGAAGACAGCAGAGAAGTGCAGGTCAGAGAGGAGGCAGAAAATAATGTTATCCCCAAAGAGAGTTAAATACAGAAGAGTTCACCGCGGCCGTATGAAGGGCACAGCTCATCGCGGAAACAAGGTTTCTTACGGTGAGTTCGGACTTCAGGCACTTAGCCCGGCTTGGGTTACAAGCAATCAGATCGAGGCTGCCCGTGTTGCTATGACGCGTTACACAAAGAGAGGCGGTAAGGTTTGGATTAAGATTTTCCCGGACAAGAGCGTTACAAAGAAGCCTGCTGAAACCCGTATGGGTAAAGGTAAGGGCGCTCCGGAGTACTGGGTAGCAGTTGTTAAACCCGGCAGAGTTATGTTTGAGATAGGCGGCGTTAGTGAGGAAGTTGCACGTGAGGCACTGCGTCTTGCTATGCATAAGCTTCCGATGAAGTGTAAGTTTGTCAGAAAAGCTGACCAAGAAACGGAAGGTGATAGTTAATGAAAATAAATGAGATAAGAGACCTTTCAACGCAGGAGCTTGAAGATAAGGTTCAAGACTTAAAGGAAGAACTTTTTAACCTACGTTTTCAAAACGCTACCAACCAGCTCGACAATCCTATGAGAATGGTTAGCGTTAAGAAAGACATTGCAAGGTGTAAAACAGTTTTAAAAGAAAAAGAACTCGGTTTGAATTCAAACCTGAACGCGTAGGAGGTGCAGATAAATGGAAGAACGTAATTATCGTAAGACTCGTATCGGCGAGGTTGTAAGCAACAAGATGGATAAGACAATTGTGGTTGCAATCAAGGAGAACGAAAAGCACCCGCTTTACGGCAAGGTAATGAAGAGAACCTATAAGCTTAAAGCACATGATGAGAATAACACATGTTCAATAGGCGACAGAGTTAAGGTTATGGAAACAAGACCTCTCTCAAAGGATAAGAGATGGAGACTTGTTGAAATCGTTGAGAAGGCTAAATAATTTTATTTTGCCTGAGCTTAATGTTACTAAGTTAAAGATAGGAGGAATTCCGTTATGGTACAACAGCAGACTATATTAAAGGTTGCTGACAACAGCGGAGCTAAAGAAATTCTTTGTATCCGTGTAATGGGCGGCTCGTTCAGACGTTACGGAAACATTGGTGACGTTATCATCGCTTCTGTTAAAAAAGCAACGCCCGGCGGCGGTGTTAAGAAGGGTGACGTTGTTAAGGCTGTAATCGTTCGTACAAAGAACGGCGTTAAGAGAAATGACGGCTCAAAGATTTGCTTTGATGAGAACGCAGCAGTTTTGATCAGAGACGATAAGACACCGAGAGGTACGCGTATATTCGGCCCGGTGGCAAGAGAACTCAGAGATAAGGATTATATGAAGATATTATCGCTTGCTCCCGAGGTACTCTAAAATTTGTGCCCATCTCGGCGGTTCGGATTACTTGCGTATAGAACATACGCGGCGCAATCCTGCACCACCAAGCTGAACACAAATTTACAATTTGTATCTGTCTCGGCGGTTCGGATTATTTGCGTATAGAACATACGCGGCACAATCCTGCACCACCAAGCTGAACACAAATTTACAATTTGTATCTATCTCGGCGGTTCGGATTATTTGTCTAACATGGACTTATGCAGCTAATTTGAAACGCTCGGCTCCTCGTAAGGAGGAACGCAGGGATGCAAATAACGAGTTTGATTTTTGCAGCTTGAAGCTGCGCAGGGACTACAGCAGAAGTCAAACTATAAAAAGGGTTGGATTTAGAATATTTGATATAATATCAATTCTATGAAGATTGCAGGCGCAGTTTTCTTAATATGAATAGGAGGAATACAATGTCTACTAAGATGCACGTCAAGACCGGCGACGAAGTAATCGTTAGAAGCGGTAAAGACAAGGGCAAAAAGGGCAAGGTTCTTTCGGTAAACACCGAAAAGCGCACTGTCATTGTCGAAGGCGTTTCTATGGCTACAAAGCACAAGAAGCCACGCAAAATGGGCGAAGTTGGTGGAATTATCAAGCAGGAAACACCGATTTATGCCTGCAAGGTTATGAATGTTTGCAACAAGTGCGGCGCTCCGACAAGAGTTGGACGTAAGGTACTTGAGGACGGTTCACACGTTCGTTACTGCAAGAAGTGCGGGGAAACATTTTAGCCTAAATAATTACGGAAGGAGGTAAGAGTCTAAATGAGACTTGAAGAGAGATATACAAAAGAGATTAAGGATGCTTTGATGTCTAAGTATAACTACAAGAGTGCGATGCAGATTCCTAAGCTCGTCAAGGTAGTTATCAACATGGGCGTAAGCGACGCAAGAGAAAACTCAAAGGCTTGTGAGAGCGCAGCAGCTGATCTGGCAATCATCACCGGTCAGAAGCCGATAATCACAAAGGCAAGAAAGTCAGTTGCTACGTTTAAAGTAAGAGAAGGCATGAATTTGGGTTGTAAGGTTACACTCAGAAGATCAAAGATGTACGAGTTCGTTGACAGATTATTCAATGCTGCACTGCCTCGTGTACGTGACTTCAGAGGAATTAATCCAAACTCATTTGATGGCAGAGGTAACTACAACCTCGGTATCAAAGAACAGCTTATCTTCCCTGAAATTGAGTATGATAAGATTGATAAGATCAGAGGAATGGACATCACATTTGTTACAACGGCGGAAACCGATGAAGAGGCTAAGGAGCTTCTGACATTGATGGGTGCACCGTTCACAAAATAGTACCGAATAGGAGGATAAAAGCTTATGGCTAGAAAGTCAATGGTTATAAAGCAACAGAAAAAGCAGAAGTATTCAACTCGCGAATACAATAGATGTAAGATTTGCGGCAGACCGCACGCTTATCTTCGTAAGTTCGGTATTTGCAGAATATGCTTCCGTGAACTTGCTTATAAGGGCCAGATTCCGGGCGTAAAGAAGGCTTCTTGGTAAGCCGTAATTTAATCCCGCAAAACATAGTAATACAAACATGACAGAGATAAGGTGGTCTAAAGATTAAGCAGATGTATGCTAATTGAGACGGAAAACCAAACCAATCTCTAAAGTCCGATAAAAAGGAGGTAAGTCTAAATGCATATTACAGATCCTATAGCAGATATGCTCACTAGAATCAGAAATGCTAACAACGCAAGACACGAATCAGTAGATATTCCGGCTTCAAAGATGAAGAAGTCAATAGCTGACATCCTGGTTCGCGAAGGATATGTTAAGAGTGCCGAAGTAATTGACGACGGTGTTCAGGGTATAATCCGCATCACACTTAAGTATGCGGAGAACAAGCAGAAAGTTTTGACAGGTCTTAAGAGGGTTTCAAAGCCCGGTCTTAGATCTTATGCTTCAAAGGATGAGCTGCCGAGAGTTCTTAAAGGTCTTGGTATCGCTATCATCTCGACATCAAAGGGTGTAATGACAGATAAAGAAGCCCGTCAGCAGAATGTAGGCGGAGAAGTACTGGCATTTATTTGGTAGAAAGGAGGAGAATTCATTGTCACGTATTGGAAATATGCCGATTACAGTACCCGCAGGAGTTACTGTTAAAGTCGGAGAAAACAATGAAGTTACCGTAAAGGGTCCTAAGGGCGAGCTTACGCAGAAGCTTCCTTCGGATATTATCATAGAACAAAACGGCGAGACAATAGACGTTAAACGTCCGTCTGAGTCAAAGCAGCATAAATCACTTCACGGTCTTACTCGTACTTTGCTGAACAACATGATTGTCGGTACAAACGAGGGATTCAAGAAGGAGCTCCAAATCAACGGTGTTGGTTACAGAGCTGCAAAGCAGGGCAAGAAGCTGGTTATGAACCTGGGCTATTCACATCAGGTTGAAATGGAGGAGACCGATGGTATTACTATTGAGGTACCTCAGCCCAACACAATCATCATTTCAGGCCCCGATAAGCAGAGAGTTGGTCAGTTCGCTGCTGAAGTCAGAGAAAAGAGACCGCCTGAGCCGTATAAGGGCAAGGGTATTAAGTACGTTGATGAACGCATCATACGTAAGGAAGGTAAGACCGGTTCTAAGAAGTAATAGCCGTATGGAGGTGAGAATTTAATGATTAAGAAGCAAAACAGTAACGTAGCAAGACTCGCAAGACATGCAAGAGTACGTAAAAAGATTTCCGGAACACCGGAGCGTCCGAGACTTTGTGTGTTCAGAAGTCTTAAGAATATCTATGCTCAAATTATTGATGACACAACCGGAAAGACTTTGGTATCAGCGTCTTCGCTTGACGCAGACTTAAAGGCTACCTACGGCGGCAATAAAGACGCTGCAAAGGCAGTAGGTGAGGCAGTTGCAAAGAAAGCTGTTGCAGCAGGCATCACAAAGGTTGTATTTGACAGAGGCGGATATGTATATCACGGCAGAGTTGCAGAACTCGCCGCAGGCGCTCGTGAAGGCGGGCTGGAATTCTAATTAATTCGATAAGAAAGAGGTGAAACGATAAATGGCATTAAAAGGCGAAAGAACAAAAAAGCAGGAGCGTATAGACGCAGACGTTCTTGAACTGGAGGAAAAAGTAGTTTTCTTAAACCGTGTTGCTAAGGTTGTAAAGGGTGGTAGAAACTTCAGATTCAGCGCATTGGTTGTAGTCGGCGACCACAACGGTCACGTTGGCTGCGGTATGGGTAAGGCTGCTGAAATTCCTGACGCTATTCGCAAGGGTATAGACGATGCTAAAAAGAACATGATAACTGTTCCGTTGGTAGAGACAACTATCCCTCATGAAATTATCGGTGAGTTTGGTGCCGGCAGAGTGCTGCTTAAACCGGCTGCACAAGGTACCGGAGTTATCGCAGGCGGACCCGCACGTGCGGTGCTTGAGCTTGCAGGTATAAAAGATATCAGAACAAAGTGCTTACGCAGCAACAACCCGAAGAATGTTGTAGCCGCAACAATCGAAGGTTTGGCTTCGCTCAAGAGTCTTGAAGAAGTAGCAAAGCTCAGAGGCAAGAAACCGGAAGAGATTTTGGGTTAATAAACGCACAAGCGAGTGAGCAATAAGATAGGAGGAATTATCCTTGGCTAATACAATTAAAGTAACTTTAACCAAGAGCACTATCGGTGCGAAGAAGGACCAGATTGCCACAGTTGAGGCACTGGGACTCAGAAAACTTCATCAGACTGTTGAAAAGCCTGACAATCCTCAGATCAGAGGCATGATTTTTAAGGTAAAACATCTGGTGACAGTAGCTGAGTAATCTTACTCAATTACTACACAGAAAAATACAAATGGATTTTTGAAGAAAGAAATTTTGGATAAAGAAGGAGGAGGTGGACTCAATGAAACTTCACGAATTGTCTCCAAGTGAGGGCTCAAAGAAGAAAGCTTTCAGAGTCGGCAGAGGTCACGGAAGCGGCAACGGAAAGACATCAGGCAGAGGCCAGAAGGGTCAGAAATCTCGTAGCGGCGGCGGTGTACGTCCCGGTTTCGAAGGTGGTCAGATGCCGATTTACAGAAGACTTCCGAAGCGTGGTTTTACCAATATTTTCGCAAAGAAGTATACTTCTGTTAACGTAGAAGATTTAAACAAGTTTGATAACGGCGCTGAAATTACAGCAGAAATGCTTAAGGAAAACGGCGTTATTAAGAAGATTAACGATGGTATTGTTATTTTGGGTCGCGGTGACCTGAATAAGAAGCTCACCATTAAGGCAAAGAGATTCAGCAAGAGCGCTGAAGAGAAGATTAACGCGGCAGGCGGAAAGGCTGAGGTGATTTAGTTATGTTGGAAACCTTGCGTAACGCATGGAAGATTGTCGACCTCAGAAAGAAAATCATATATACTATTATTATGATTATCATTTTCCGTCTTGGATCATGTATTCCGGTTCCGCTTCTGGATCCGGCGGCAATGAAAGAGATTTTTACATCCGATAATTCTCTGTTCGGATTTATCGATGTTATCTCCGGTGGTGCTTTCCAAAACGCAACAATCTTTGCTATGAGTATCACGCCGTACATTAACTCATCAATTATCATGCAGCTTCTTACAGTTGCTATCCCTGCTCTTGAAAGACTTTCAAAGCAGGGTGAGGATGGAAGAAAGAAGATTGCTCAGATTACAAGATACGGAACAGTAGTTCTTGCTTTTATTCAGGCTATCGGTCTTTACTTCATGCTCAAGAGCTTCAACGCTGTTACAACTCCCGGATTTCTTACCGGAATTGTTGTAATTTTCACATTTACAGCAGGTACCGCATTTCTTATGTGGCTCGGTGAGCAGATTACTGAGAAGGGCGTTGGTAATGGTATTTCGCTTATCATCTTTGCAGGTATCGTTTCACGTCTGCCAAGTATGGCACAGTCGCTCTATGCTTATGCAAAGGGCGGAGCAATCGGTCTTGTCGGAGTAATTCTCCTGCTTATAATGATTGTTGTTGTCGTAGGTCTTGTTGTTCTTATGAACGAGGCAGAGAGACGTATTCCTGTCCAGTACGCAAAGCGTATGGTTGGCAGAAAGATGTATGGCGGACAGAGTACGCATATTCCGATTAAGGTTGCGTCAGCCGGAGTTATTCCGATTATCTTTGCGATGTCGATTATGTCATTCCCCGGCACAATTGCAGGCTTCTTCGGTGTTACATCTCAGTCCGGCGGTTTCTGGGGAGGATTTTTGAAAGTATTCTCTTCATCATCGTGGATATACGCTATATTGTACTTCTTGTTAATCATCTTCTTCACATATTTCTATACGGCAATTCAGTTCAACCCGATAGAAATGTCAAACAACATGAAGAAGAACGGCGGATTTATCCCCGGTATCAGACCGGGTCGTCCTACGTCAGAGTACATTTCAAAGGCGCTTTCAAGAATTACGCTTGTCGGTGCGATATTCCTTGGCTTGGTTGCTATCCTTCCTATATTTATTAACTTAGGACTTGGACTGAACAACTTCTCAATTGGTGGTACTTCACTGCTTATCGTAGTAGGTGTTGCTCTCGAAACCGTTAAGGATATGGAATCACAGATGCTGATGAGACATTACAAGGGTTTCTTGGAATAATCTGATGTAACAATTTTAACTATGATTGTTTGCGATACGAGTAGGTGTCACTCACACATTGGTGTGTGTTTACGCCTGCTCTATCCGTTTTTATGGATAAAATCAATATATAATTTATTATATTGATTTATTCTCTTGACTTTTGGCATAAGATATGGAGGTAGTAATTATGAAACTGATTTTATTGGCAGCGCCGGGTGCCGGCAAAGGTACTCAGGCCGAAAAACTGAGTGAGCATTTTAATATACCCACTATTTCCACAGGAGCGATTTTGAGAAAGAATATCAAAGAGGAAACCGAGCTTGGCAGGATTGCCGCAAAATATATCAATGACGGTAAGCTGATTCCAGACAATGTTATGATTGATGTTATGGCAGACAGACTCAGCGAGGATGATTGTAAAAACGGATTTATTCTCGACGGTTTTCCGAGGACCCTGGCACAGGCAGAGGCTCTCAGTTCGTCGAGTATAGAAATTGACAGAGTTTTGGTGATTGATGTTGCTGATGAGACAATAATCAAGAGACTTTCAGGCCGTCTTGAATGTGAAAAATGCGCGACGACATATCACAAGGAATTCAGACCGCCGGCTAAAGAAGGAATATGCGACAAGTGCGGCGGCAACCTTACTGTCCGCAAGGATGATAAGCCCGAAACTGTAAAGGAACGTCTCAATACGTATCATACTCAGACAGAACCTCTTATTGAGTATTATAAGAATTTAGGCATTCTCAGAGTAGCAAACGGTCAGGAAGAGATTGAGGATACAACGAAAGAAGTTCTTAAGGCTCTGGAGGCGTAACCGTGGTTATTATAAAGTCTAAGTCAGAGATAGAAAAAATGAAGGCCGCCGGAAGAATTACCTATGAGACTTTGCAAAAGGTCTCAGAGGCAGTTCGTCCCGGCGTCACAACGCGCGAGCTGGATAAGATTGCCGAGGACTATATCAGGTCTCAGGGTTGTACCGGTTCATTTAAGGGCTACGGCGGATTTCCGGGAACTGTCTGTGCAAGCGTAAACGACTGCATTATTCATGGATTTCCCGATGATACACCGCTCAAGGACGGCGATATCGTCAGCATAGACGTCGGCGCATGTTATCATGGCTATCACGGCGATGCTTGCCGCACATTTAAGGTAGGCAGTGTCGATGCCGAGAGTGAGCGTCTGATACAGGTTACAAGACAGTCGTTCTTTGAAGCGCTGAAGTTCGCCAAGGAGGGCTACAGAATTTCAGATATATCGCGTGCAGTTCAGACGTACGCCGAATCAAACGGCTTTTCGGTGCTTCGCAACTATTGCGGACACGGCGTCGGAGCTGATTTGCATGAGGACCCTGAGGTTCCGAATTACGTTACAAAATCAAAGGGCATCAAGCTCAGAGCAGGAATGGTTATTGCTATTGAACCTATGATTTGCGCCGGCAAGAAGGACGTATACGTTGCGGAAAACGAATGGGCGGTGTTAACTAAAGACGGAAAGAATACGGCTCATTATGAAAATACCGTACTGATTACCAAAGACGAACCCGTACTGCTGACTTTCCCGGAGGGAAGTCCGGAGGTTGAGTAAGCCGGATTTGTTTGTCTTGAAAGTCGTGAATATAAAACCAAAATTTTTATACAAATTTAGGTGAAAAAATGAATAACAAAAAAGGAAACAGACCTGTTTTGTCGGTCGGTGATATTGTGAAATCTACAGCCGGCCGTGGCTGCGGCAGATTATATCTTGTAGTCGAAAAAGTAGATGACGAGTACGTAAGGATTTGCGACGGCAGAAGCAGGAAGATTGAAAATCCTAAGCTGAAAAAAAATATGCATCTGCTGCCTGTTGGAAAGGTCGATATAGATACGGCGGCATTGTATGATGCTGAAATACGAAATTTATTAAAGGAGGTATAAGTTATGTCAAAGGAAGATGTTTTGGAGGTTGAAGGCAAGGTAGTTGAGGCGCTGCCGAATGCTACGTTTAAGGTTGAGCTTGAGAACGGTCACCAGATACTGGCGCACATTTCAGGCAAGCTCAGAATGCACTTCATCAAGATTTTGCCCGGCGATAAGGTGACAGTTGAAATTTCGCCGTATGACCTGACAAAGGGCAGAATTACATGGCGTGCAAAATAATATTATCAAGAAATAATAGCTAATTTCCAAAAAATAGATTTTCATGAATTAAGCACGGGGAGGCTTTATAATATGAAAAAAGTAATCTGCATTTTTGCATGTTTATTCATGGTGTGCATTTTGCCGTCATGCGGTAAAGAAGCTGATACGGCAATACAGCCGCAGCCGACAGAAAATACAGGCATTACAACAATAAAAGTAAGCTGCGCGGGCGACTGCACGCTTGCCTCTGACGAGAGCTTCTCAGGCGGCACATTTGAGGACGTGCTCAGCGCAAATAATAAGGATTATACATATTTCTTTAAAAATGTAAAATCTATTTTTGAAGATGATGATATTACTATTGTTAACTTTGAGGGAACACTTTCAAAAAACGGTGAAAGAGCGGACAAGACGTTTGCGTTCCGGGGCGATCCGAAAAACGTGAATATCCTGACGGAAGGCAGCGTTGAGGCGGTAACGCTTGCGAATAATCACAGCCGTGATTACGGCGATGTGAGTCTTGAAGATACAAAAGATATACTGAGGGACGCAGGCATCGAATATGCGATAAATTCCGAAATCGCAACGCTTAACGTCAAGGGCGTGAATGTCGCAGTCATTGGATTGTATCAGCTCGATGATTCGGCAGACAGCCTTGTTTCGTCGGTTATGGCAAAAGCCGCAGACGCCGACCTTAAGATAGTCCAGATTCATTGGGGTGTTGAAAAGGCTGCGGAGCCGTCCGAGGAACAGATAAATCTGGCGCATACTGCGATTGACAAAGGTGCAGACCTGGTTATCGGTCATCACCCGCATGTGCTCCAGGGCGTTGAAAAGTATAAGGGCAGGTATATCTGTTACAGCCTGGGTAATTTCTGCTTCGGCGGCAATCCTAATCCAAGCGATACGGATACTATGATTTTCACGCAGACATTTTCGTTTAAAGAGGGCAACGTAGCAAAGAATGATGACTATGAGATAATTCCTTGCTCGATAACTTCCTCAAAAACAGCGAATAATTACCAGCCGACGCCGCTTCAAGGTGATGAGAAAGAAAGAGTTGAAGAAAAGATACGCGAGCGCTCGAAAAATCTCGGAGATGGCAAACTTGACTTAAAATTCAGATAAACGGGCGCAAAAGTTTGGTTAAGTTTTGGGAAAATTAATTTGCACAATACTTGACTAAGTTCAAAGTATGTGTTAAAATGATAGGGTTCGATTAGTATGGATATTTAGGAATAAATATCCTGAATTTGGACATAATACAAATTTAGGAGGTGAAGGAAATGAAAGTAAGACCTTCAGTTAAACCTATTTGTGAAAAGTGCAAAATAATTAAGAGAAAAGGTAAGGTTATGGTTATTTGCGAAAACCCGCGTCATAAGCAGAAGCAGGGTTAAGCTTTAACATAATGTGAGCAGGGTTAGGCATCAAGACCACTATATTTTTGCCGACGCCGCTTATTAAGAAAGCTCCTGACTAAATATTTATGCAATCAGAGCTTGCTTATTATAATCGGGTGAAATTCTGCTCCACTTTTTCATTAGAGAAATTTATGGAGGTGAAATTTAATTATGGCACGTATCGCAGGTGTGGACTTACCAAACGAAAAGAGAGTTGAGATTGGTCTCACATACATTTTCGGTATCGGTTTGTCTACTTCAAAGAAGATTTTGGCAGCAACAGGAGTTAATCCGGACACAAGAGTTCGCGATTTGACAGAAGAAGAAGTTCAGGCTCTCAGAAATGAAATCGACAACTACAACGTTGAAGGTGATTTGAGACGTGATATCGCACTGGACATCAAGCGCTTGATGGAAATCAACTGCTACAGAGGAATCCGTCACAGAAAGGGTCTCCCTGTTCGCGGACAGCGCAGCAAGACAAATGCCAGAACCCGTAAGGGTCCTAAGAGAACTATCGCCAACAAGAAGAAATAATTAAATCTAAGAATTAATTATTTTAATTAGGGATAGTTTATTGATTTTGAATTTTCTTCAATATGAGCTTGGGCGATTTACAGCAATAAGCTGCATATTGTAAGATTTCGTATTCTTATAGGAGGTGAAATAACAAATGGCAAAAGTAGTAAAGAAGTCAAGACGCCGTAAGGAGAAAAAGCATATCGAGCGCGGCGCTGCACATATTAAATCTACATTCAATAACACCATTGTTACTATTACAGACGTAGCCGGAAATGCAATTTCATGGGCAAGCGCAGGCGGTCTTGGATTCAGAGGTTCTAAGAAGAGCACTCCGTTCGCAGCACAGATGGCTGCCGAGACAGCTGCAAGAGCTGCAATGGAGCATGGTTTAAAGACAGTTGAAGTATACGTAAAGGGTCCGGGAGCAGGCCGTGAAGCAGCTATCAGAGCTCTTCAGGTTGCAGGACTCGAAGTAAACATGATAAAGGACGTTACACCTATTCCTCACAACGGTTGCAGACCGCCGAAGAGAAGACGTGTGTAATTGGTTTTGTATCGTACGTAATTGATATTGTAAGGAGGATAAAAGAATGGCTAAGAATATGCAGCCTGTGCTTAAGAGATGCCGTACACTCGGTATCGAGCCGTCTGTTATGGGTATTGACAAGAGTTCAAACAGAACTTTTGACCAGAGACGCAAGAAGCAGAGCGAGTATGGTATGCAGCTTAATGAAAAGCAGAAAGTCAGATTTATATACGGCGTTCTTGAAAAACAGTTCGCAAAATACTATGTTATGGCCACAAAGATGAACGGCGTAACAGGTGAATGTCTGCTCCAGATTCTGGAGTCAAGACTTGACAACGTTATTTTCCGTATGGGTCTCGCTAACACAAGACGTGAGGCAAGACAGATCGTTAACCACGGTCATGTTACAGTAAACGGAAAGAGAGTTAACATCCCGTCATACCTGGTTAAGCCGGGTGAGGTTATCAGTCTTAAGGAGAGCAGCAGAAACGCTGACAGAATGAAGGATATCATTGAAAGAAACTCAAACAGACTGGTTCCGAAGTGGATTGACATGAACAAAGATACATGTGAAGGAAAGATCATTGCACTTGCTGACAGAGAGGATATCGACTTCCCTGTTGAGGAGCATTTGATAGTCGAGTATTACAGCAAATAGTAGGCTGCGCCTGCTATCCTAATTCATAGGAGGTCTTTACAATGATTGAAATAGAAAAGCCGAGAATTGAGTGTATTGAATCTTCTGAAGATGATAAATATGCAAAATTCGTTATTGAGCCTTTGGAAAGAGGCTATGGAACAACACTTGGCAACTCTTTGAGAAGAATGCTTTTGTCTTCTTTACCGGGTGTTGCTTCTACTTCCGTGAAGATAGATGGTGTTTTACACGAGTTTTCAACTATTCCGGGTGTTAAAGAGGATGTTACCGAGATAATACTTAACATTAAGAACCTTGCGATAAAGCTTCATTCAGATGGTCCGAAAACCATTTACATCAATCAGGAGGGCGCCGGTGAAATTTGCGCCCGTGATATCAAGCATGACGCTGATGTAGAGATTATCAATGAAGATTTGCATATTGCAACTTTGGACGATGATGCAAAGCTGTTTATGGAAATCAATATTGATAAGGGTCGCGGTTACGTTTCATGCGACCAGAACAAGGAGCTTATCCGTGGTCAGATTGGTGTTATTGCAACAGACTCAATATACACACCGGTTGAAAAGGTAAATTACTATACGGACAAAACCCGTGTGGGAAATGTGACCGACTATGACAAATTGACGCTTGAGCTTTGGACAAACGGAACTATTGCGCCGGCAGAGGCTGTCAGCCTTGCCGCAAAGATAATCAGCGAGCATCTCAGTCTGTTTATCGATTTGTCCGATGACACTAAGAATGTTGAGATTATGGTCGAAAAAGAAGAAGGACAGAAGGAAAAGGTACTTGAGACAACAATCGAGGAGCTCGATTTGTCTGTACGTTCATACAACTGTCTGAAACGTGCGGGTATCAACACGGTTCAGGATTTGACCACACGCAGTGAAAACGACATGATGAAGGTTAGAAACCTTGGACGTAAGTCGCTTGAAGAAGTTATTTCCAAGCTCGAGGGAATGGGACTTGGACTTGCAAGTGACGACTAATACTTAAAAAATAAGGAAGAGGTGATATAAATGGCACATGAGAGAAAGCTTGGCAGACCAACAGATCAAAGACGTGCTATGCTGAGAAACCTCACTACTTCGTTTTTAGAGAACGGTAGAATCGAAACTACCACAACAAGAGCGAAAGAGGTTAAAAAGATAGCTGAGAAGATGATTACTCTCGGCAAGAAGAATACACTTCACACAAAGAGACAAGCGCTTTCTTATATTACAAAGAGAGAAGTTGTTTCAAAATTGTTTGATGAAATCGCCCCGAAGTACGCTGACAGAAACGGCGGATATACCAGAATTATCAAGGTAGGTCCGAGACGCGGCGATGCTGCTGAAATTTCAGTACTTGAGTTGGTATAAGTAAAACTATCTTAAAAAGCTCCGGCAATTTTCCCGGAGCTTTTTTGTGTTAATTTATTATTGAAAAACGATAAATAGTTATTGGCAAATGATAATATTGCTGATATAATATGGTTATAGAAATTTTCAGGAGGTGCTATTATGCATAACATATCTGTAATGGTAATTCGTGTATTTGCAGCCTTTGTTATGCTATTTTTAATATTGTTTTTTACGTTATGTGCATGTACTGTTTTATCGGATTGGGATAAATATGGCATAAAAACAAGTTTGTGGTTCAGTGAATATAAGGTGGAATACTCAAATGGTGGATTTGGGGATTTTACAAATTATTCGGAATACCATTTCAATGATAAATCAATTCAAAAGTTTGAAAAAAGTAAATGGTATAGAGTTGTCACGAACGAAGATGTTGATAGTTTGCAAGAATACTTTGATAATTTTGAGGGATGGTTAGAATGGTGTGACTATGCGGATAAATATTCATTTGATAAGGATATACAAATAAATTCCGGTGATTATTTTCACATTTATACTTTGGAAGGAAAACCGATTGGACAAAGCAGCTATGGAAAGTTTGACTATTATGATATTTATTATGTCGATGTTGAGAGCTGTACGGTGTATTATATACATACAAATATATAAAAGTATTTCAGATAATATCAGATAAAGGTGAGAGGTATGAAAGAAATTATTATTAAAACGATTAAGTATGCTTGTGTAGGACTGCTTGTTTTAACTATTTTTTGTGTTGGCATTTTTGTTCATGATATAACATCCGGGGATATGACGTCAAAAAAGTATATAACTAAAATTATTCGGGAAAACAAAGAAATAATAAATGCTGCGGTCTATACCATATATTCAAGTAATATTGTCGGGATATATGACACGAAGGACAGAGAGCTGCCGGAGGGTGCAGGTGATATTGAAGGCAAATATGTAGTTATAGATACCGGTGAGAGAAATGAATATCTTGAACCAACATATATCTATGAACCGCTGACAGATGAATATCTGATTGCAATGCTTAACATAGATAAACTTAAATCTGTAGGTATTGACGGAGCAATAATCAACCTATATTTCGGCGGCAGAGGGATAGCTCCGTCCGGGGTGTGCAGCGGTGTTTATTATTTCCCGAATGATGACATCAAAGACGCAAAAAGCAAATATAAAGAGGAATTTGAACAATCCGGAGAAGGTTGGCTTTGCAAACCGAAATCAGGTTATGACAGCTTATATGTAGAGCGAATTTGTGACAACCTGTGGTATTATGAAGAAAAATGGTAAATATCAGCTATAAGTATGCTATAGTCGCATATTAATATAGGTTTTATCAAAATATAAAAATCAGACCTTGACAATAAAGTATATTTATTGTATAATATATTAATGTGAGTGCCGATATAGCTCAGTCGGTAGAGCGATTCACTCGTAATGAATAGGTCAGCGGTTCGATTCCGCTTATCGGCTCCACTGAAAACGCCGTAAAAACGTTGGTTTTGGCGTATAAATAAACCGCTCCATATGGGGCGGTTTTGTTATTTGTCTACTATTTGCCTACTGTTAAAAAAATCATAAAGTTATTTTGCTTGTAAAATATCCTCTAAAACATTGCTTGCCGTTTCATCAAGTGACTTTAAAGCATGAGCGTAAATATTCATTGTGGTACTGGTTTGAGCGAGTCGGACGAGCTTGTAAGTATAGCGTGGCTTGCCGTTGAACGTGCAATAAATGACTATAAGCCCGAAAAGGGTTACAAGTTTACTGCATGCTTAACGTATCATAGCATGCAACTCTTTGTACTCCTTGACCTTGTTTGTTAATACGTCTGTACTCATTTGTGTTACACGCCTTTGTTTTTATTTGTTTGATTTATTTTATGGTGCTATTATACACTGATAACAGTATAAAGTCAATATGCAATATATACAATGTTGTCAGTGTGCTTTTGTTTATATTATACATTGATAACAGTACCTGTTTTATGTTATAATATTATACGTAGCAAGGAAACAGCGGCGGTTGTTTCCGCTCCCTGTAGGTTGGAATAAGCTATTATGGGGGTGATTTTATGGACTACATACAAATGATATTGTTAGTGGCTTTTACAGTCGCTTTGATATAGTTAATAAAGAACATAAAAAAATAACCGCCCGTGTTTGGTAGCCGTAGGCGGTTATTATTTTTATAACTAAACTGCGGAAACAATCAAAGCTGTTTCCTTTGTTACACCTATTATATCACTTAAAATATTATGTGTCAAGAGGTGATTTTATGGCTATATCTGAAGCAAGAAAAAGAGCAAATGCAAAATATAATGCTAAAGCATACGAACAAGTACCGTTTAGAGTGAAAAAAGGACAAAAACAAGTTTTGAAAGATATTGCAGAACAACAAGATGAGAGTCTTAACGGTTACATCAAAAGCGCTGTACAGGCTAAAATTTTAGACGATACAGGTAAAGAAATTGAATTGTAAGTAATTTATTGATTAAAACTATCTATTTAAAAATATCTATAGAAAAGAGCGATAAGAATGCCGACGTTAAGTATATTTTTTGGTATCATAGTAAGAATGTATAGCGAGTTAGGTGGCAAACATAATATGCCGCATATACACGCAGAATATCAAGACTACGAAATTGTAGTTGATTTTGAGGGAAACATATTAGAAGGTGATTTTCCCAAAAATAAACTTAAATTGCTGCTTGCGTGGATTGAAATTCATAAAGAAGATTTATCTGCAAACTGGAAATTATTATCAAGCGGTGACGGTTATTTTAAGATTGAGCCGTTAAAATAATAGCAGATTTTTAAGAACAGGGGGTATAATATGAAATATCCAAATGTAATACAAGTAAAAACGTCAGATAATTACAATGTTATTGTAACTTTTGAAAATGGCGAAATAAAGCGTTTTGATGTAAAACCCTATATAAGAGGCGAATGGTTCGGGAAACTCAAAAATAAGGCTGATTTTGAGACTGTCAGACCTTGCGGCAATACAATAGAATGGTCAGGCGGTCAAGACATTGCACCACATGAATTATACGAATTATCTAATCCGGTATAATTCTACTCATAACGAGCCACAATTCTTTTGTTATACTATGATAATCTATACAGGTCGGAGCGGTAAATATGTCGCTCCGTTTTATATTTCTTAGTGTAAAAGGGCGGACGAGTATAAATACACTGTATCGTATATAATTATCAAAACAAACTATGATTTTTGAAATTTGTCTACTATTTGTCTACTACAGGCACCAAAAAAGGCTAAAAATTACGATAGGTTACAAAAAGTAAAATCGTCAAAAACGGCGTAAAAACGTAGGTTTTGAGAGATTGCTAAAAACTGCTGAAAGTAATATTATCCGCTCGTAATGAATAGGTCAGCGGTTCGATTCCGCTTATCGGCTCCACTTTTAAACCCCTGAAACAGCACTGTTTCAGGGGTTTTGATTTGTGTTATAATTAAAATTTCTGAATAATATCGATATTCTTCGGCAGGCTCCACAGCACAAGCTTCATTCGGTTGTTTGTTGTTACATCGGGAGCGTTTGCATCATCAGTGAAGTCCTTAACACCGAAATATTGTGACGGTGTCACCAATCCGCTGTCGCCCTTGTAATAAAAATGCGGACCGTAAGCGTTAAATGCCGATGAAAAAGCTTTTACTTCAACAAGATGCTGCTGTCCCGATTCGATAGACGGCACTTCTAGAGTGTTGTTTTTGCCGTATACATATCCGACCGGAGCGCCGTCAAATTTTACCTCCATCGCCGAAACATTGCGGCAGTCAATCTGGATATATGGGTGTAGAATATTCTCTCTTGTGATAAAGATTTTCTTTGCAATTACATAATCAGTACAGAACGGATAACCACATTCTGTCAGACTTGAATTGCTTTCCATTGTCGGATTTTTTAATATAAAGTCATAAGACGTCTGCACCTGGCGTTCGTCAAATATCAGGTAGCCTCTTGAGGATATAACTTTAAAATCTCCAAGAAGGCACGCATAAATATGGCCGCAGTTTTCAAGCAGAATTGTGTTTTTTCCGCCGAGAATGTTATCGGTAATATCGTAGTATATACCGTATTCATCACGGTTTTCGGCGGTGACTATTATGTTGTTTATGCTGACATTTGCTGTTTCGTCACTGACTAACAGCTTTACCGGACCGGCTGAAAAGTCAGAATCAACTGTGAAATTACAGATGAGGTTTTCCCCATCTTGCTTCGGAATCAGAACAAGACGGTTTTGTTTTGGAAATGTTACCGACCAGTCGCTTTGGTGTATTTTCATCGGTACAATTTCCTGTGTTCTGCTTTTGATTAGCTCAAGCGGTATAACCTCAGTATCAGTTGTAGGAATGTCAGTAAGTATACGAACTCCGTTCGCTTTGGCGCGTTCGATATACATCATGCCCTTTTTGGAAAACGAGCAGCCGGGCGTCACAAGAATAGTGCTGTAGGCTGCGTTGCCGACTGTAACACCTCTCTCGCGGTAGTCGACATTGTTTTCAAAAGTGATTTCATCGGTTATATCAAATCTTCTGCCGATCTCATGGAGGCGGTTGCAGATTTCCAAAGCTTTGTCGCTGAGTTCGGACGACAGGCACACGGGTTGGTTTGAACCGTCTGTTTCGCTTATCTCGCCGAGTTTATCCGGCACGTAGTTTTCCCATATTGCCTGCATTGGAGTTATGACAAGAATATTTCTCGGCCGGTCAAATTCAATTTCCGCGAGGTGGTCTAATTTTTCAAATATAGACGGCAGTGCGGATTTCCACGGCATATGTGTTGGAAATGAAGCAGGCCGGTCTATTATATTATCAAATTTTAAGTCAGGCCTTGCGCAGTGAAAGACAAAAGTGTTGATACCACATTCAATCAGCCATGAAATATTTTTTTCAAGGTCATAAGGATTAAGCCCCCAGCCGGCACCGTACAGAGCTTTGCACATACAGGTTCCATCACCGAACTGACGAGCGGCAGATGAGGCGATTCTCGGATAATAACAGTTGCCGGCGTATCGTCCGAAGCCGCTTACTCCGGGAATGTTGACGTCCTTCAATGCTTGGACGGCCGAGCCGTGGTAGCTGACCTGCAAAAAAGGAGTTTTATCGCCTTTGAGTTCAGCCATAAACAGCTTATTATTCTGATTGCACCACTCCTGAATTTGGTCGAAATAGCACACCTTCAATCTTTCTGTGATCAGCTGCCAATATTGCGCCTTGATTTCCTTTGATTGACCTTCGGGGGCAAACAATTCGATAAGCCGGCTGTTTATATCCTCTCCGTATTTCTGGTTATAATCTTTAACTATATCGTCATACCACGGAACGCAGCCTAACGCGCGCCCGCAGCCGTTTCCGCGGACAAAGCCGTTTTTGTCGCTGAAAAAGCCTTTGACGTAGTTAAACGCTTCTTTCGGGAGGCCGGACTTATATTTTTCGTAAGTTTGTTCTATCAGTTCCCTCACACAGGAGAAGTCGAGCATATTTATCCCGGCTCTGAAGCGTTTTTCGGTATAAGATTTGTCAGAGGAGAGCTCAAGCCAACAGCTTTGCATAGCCGTAAGTTCTTTTTCAAACGCGTCGTTTGCAGAGCACGCCCTTTCGGACTGCTCATCGCCAATCCAAAAATCCATTTCAAGAGACTTGGCATATATAATAATGTCCGAAACAGCCTTCATATATTTTTCGCTCAGATATTCGGGACTGCCGCAGTAATTTCTTGTCTGAAAGACAAGTCCGTCAAAACCAAGCTCTTTAATTTCGTGTATTTGATTCCTGATTGCGTCATATGCAGTCAGGTCATCTATTGCCAAGAGAGCTAACTTTTTTAATGGTTTCATTTTTCATTTCCCCTTCAAATTAGGTTGACAAAACACTTAATAAACATTATACTATAAAAGTGGAAAAAAATAAACATTTTTTTTGGAAAAGGGGTAATAAAAATGAAAATAGCTTTGATTAATGAGAATTCTCAGGCGGCAAAGAATGAGATTATTTACAATTCTTTGAAAAATACAGTAGAGCCGCTCGGTCATGAGGTGCTGAACTTCGGTATGTACAGCGCCGATGACGACGCACAGCTTACATATGTAATGAACGGTATTCTTGCGGCAATTCTGCTTAACTCGAAGGCGGTAGACTTTGTTGTTACAGGCTGCGGTACGGGCGAAGGCGCTATGCTTGCGCTTAATTCATTTCCCGGTGTGCTTTGCGGTCATGTTACGAGCCCTCTTGACGCGTATCTGTTCAGTCAGGTAAACAACGGCAATGCGATTGCTATGCCGTTTGCCCAGGGCTTTGGCTGGGGCGCAGAGCTCAACCTTGACTATACCTTTGAAAAGCTGTTCTCGACCGAGATGGGTGGCGGATATCCGAAGGAGCGTGCCGTTCCCGAACAGAGAAACAAAAAGATTCTTGACGAGGTTAAGAAGGTTACGCATCAGGATATTATGTATGTTTTGAAGAACATCGACCAAGACCTCTTAAAGTCAGCTGTCAGCGGCGAAAAGTTTGCTGATTTGTTCTTCCCGAACTGTCAGGTTCCGGAGATTGCTGAATATATCAAGAGCGTACTCTAAGGGTTATTGAATTAATTAGCTCCGCCTGAAATCGGGCGGAGCTTTTTTTGACAAAAATTTATCTAAAATTAACTTGTCAAATTATTGACAATAGGGCGTATTTCTTATATAATGAAAACTGAATTAAAGATTGCGGTCGTAAACACTTACTCCGAAGCAGGAAGTCGGCATTAGAGGGCTCCCACAAAGCCGAGTGTTTTGTGGGAAGAGGAGCAAACACGGAGAGGTGAAGCTTTTCGGCTTAAGCCGAAAACGTAACGGTGCAGTGATTTGCGACGAGAGGAGCAGAGAGAAAATGGAAGTCAGAGTGTGTATAGGAAGTTCGTGTCATTTGAGGGGTTCGTATGATATAATCAACCTTATGAAGAGCCGCGTTGAGGAGAACAAGCTCGAAGATAAGGTTAATCTTGCGGCAGCATTTTGCCTCGGCAGATGCGGAGAGGGCGTGAGCATCAAGGTTGATGAGCAGATTATCAGCGGCGTCACAAAGGATAATTTTGACGAGGTATTTAATACGTATATTTTAAGTGCGGTTTAAGGTGAGTGAATACTATGCAGAACTGTATACAGCTTGAAAAATCGAATTGTAAAAATTGCTACAAGTGTGTCAGATATTGTCCCATGAAGTCAATAAAGGTTGTTGACGGTCACGCTGAGATAATACCGAATGAATGTATATTGTGCGGAAAGTGCTATGTAGTTTGTCCTCAGAATGCGAAGAGGCTCAGAGACGACACGTCAGGTGTGAAGGCTCTGTTTGAAAACGGTGAGGAGGTCTATGCTTCAATAGCGCCGTCGTACATAGCGAATTACGAGAATATTAATTTTTCAATAATCAAGGACGCCTTGCTTAAGCTCGGATTTAAGGACGTCCAGGAAACAGCTGTCGGTGCAACCGTGGTTAAAAGAGAATATGAAAAAATCATAAAGGACAGAAGCCAGAATGTGATTATTTCATCATGCTGTCACAGCGTAAATACGCTTATTCAGAAGCGTTATCCGGAGGCGCTCAAGTATCTGGCTAAGGTTTTATCCCCCATGCAGGCGCACGGCAAATTGATTAAGGAACAGCACGAGGGCAGCCGTGTGGTGTTTATCGGTCCTTGTATTTCTAAAAAGAACGAGGTTGATAAGTATCCCGGTTACGTTGATTATGCCCTGACATTTGATGAGCTTAACGAGTGGATGGAGGAGAGAAACATTGAGTTTGACTATTCCGTAGCTGACGAGTCAAACGGCGGAAGAGCCAGGTGGTTTCCGACAAAGGGCGGTATTATCGAAAGCATGGATATAGATGAAGATTTTTCATATTTCAGCGTTGACGGCGTTGAGGACTGTATGAATGCTCTTGAGGATATTCAAAACGGAAATATAGAAAACTGCTTTGTTGAGATGAGCGCGTGTGACAGCAGCTGTATCGGCGGGCCAATCATGAAGCATGACAAGGTTTTCCGTGTAAGCAGCTGTCTTACAATCGGAAAAACCGCAGGAAAGCAGGACTTTGATGTTGCTCAGCCGGAGGATGGCCTTAAAAAGGTATTTGACGTTGAGTTTATCAGACAGAAAATGCCCGGAAGCGCGGCGATTGAAGAAATCCTTCATCGTATGGGCAAGAAAACAAGGGAACAGGAACTCAACTGCGGCAGCTGCGGATATCCGACCTGCCGCGATAAAGCGATTGCCGTATTAAACGGCAAGGCGGATATGGAAATGTGCCTGCCGTTCCTCAAGGAAAAAGCCGAGTCGTTTTCGGATACAATAATAAGCAATACGCCGAACGGCATTATTGTGCTTAACGACAGCCTGGAAATTCAGCAGATAAACAAGTCTGCACAGAGGATTATGAATATAAAGAACGCTCAGGATTTGACCGGAGAACCGGTTGTGAGAATACTCAATCCGACGGATTATATGATGGCAATGACAAGCGGAAATAAAAACAATGAGCCGAAGCGCAAGTACCTGAACGAATATCAGAAATATGTCGATGAAACAATCATATATGATCCTGAGTATCATATAATCATGAGCATCATGAAAGATGTTACAAATGAAGAAATAATGCGTGAAAAGAAGACACAGCAGAGCATGAACGCTATTGAAATTACCGATAAGGTCGTAGAAAAGCAGATGCGTGTTGTTCAGGAAATCGCGTCGCTGCTCGGTGAAACCACAGCCGAGACAAAAATCGCATTGACCAAGCTGAAGGAGACAATGGCGCAAGATGAATGATTTGTTTGCTGATGTTGGATATGTAAGTTTAAATCACGTAGGCGAGGAGCTTTGCGGCGACATGGTCGAAGTGGTACGCAAGGAAAATGAGCTTATCGTGGTACTTGCCGACGGGCTCGGCAGCGGTGTTAAAGCGAATATTCTTGCAACGCTCACCTCGAAGATTATTTCAACCATGATAGCAGAAAACATGAGCGTAGATGAATGTGTTTCTACAATAGCGGCAACTCTTCCGGTGTGCAAGAAGCGCGGTGTTGCGTATTCTACTTTCACAATAATGCGGTTTATCGAAAACACCGAGGCAGAGATAATTCAGTTTGACAATCCGGAGGTTATACTTCTGCGCGGCGGAAAGAATTATGAGTATTCCAAGAATGAGCGTGTAATCGAGGGAAAGAAGATATATGAGTCGAGAATTTCTCTTGAACAGGATGATGTGTTTATCGCCATGAGCGATGGCGCGATATATGCCGGCGTTGGTCAGGTTCTGAATTACGGATGGCAGAGGGAAAATATCATTGCCTTTGCTGAAGCGAATTATAACTACAAGCAGACAGCCAAGATAATCGCGTCAAGTATAGCTGACGAGTGCAATCACTTATATGCTTTAAAGCCCGGCGATGATACAACTGTCGCCGCGGTTCAGATAAGAAAGCGCAAGTCGTGTAATCTGCTGTTCGGCTCGCCGAAGGATCCTAAGGATGATAATAAAATGCTTGCACTGTTTTTCTCAAAAAGAGGTAAGCATATTGTTTGCGGAGGAACAACGTCTAATATAACCGCAAGGTATCTCGGAAAGGAGATAGTCACTCATGTAGACTATTCAGACCCCGCAATTCCACCGACTGCCTCAATCGAGGGAGTGGATCTGGTTACAGAAGGCGTAATCACTGTTGCCCGTGTTCTTGACTATGCGAAGAACTACTTGCAGGACAACTCGCTTTTTGAGAAATGGGGAAAACAAAACGACGGAGCAAGCGAAATTGCCAGATTACTATTCAGAGAGGCGACAGATATAAATTTGTTTGTGGGAAGAGCCCAGAATGTGGCTCATGAGACCCCTGATCTGAATATCAGCTTTAGTATAAAATCCAAAATTATTGAAGAACTTAAACAGTGTCTTGAAGAGATGGGTAAAAACGTGGTCGTGAACTATTTTTAGAGTGACCGAAAATATAGAATAGCGAATAAAGAATATTGAATAATGAATAATGAATAAAACGGTATGAAAATCTTTGATTTCTATGCCGGCAGGAGGGTATAATATGAGTAATGAACAAAAACCAATCGAACAAAATACGGGAAAAACAGTTGCGACAACTCTCAGAAAATTTGATACAAAGGTTCAGTATTTGAAATATAAGGTTTTGCGTGAGGTTGCACGTCATACATATGATGATACGCTTACACAGAGCTTTAATGATATTGCAAAGACTATTGTTAAGGACAAAGCGACAATGCGCTGCTGTATCTATAAAGAGAGAGCTATTGTCGGTCAGAGAATTGAAATGGCAAGCGGCGGTCATAAGAGTACCGATAACATCGTGGAGGTTCTGGATATCGCCTGCGACGAATGTCCGGTTGGCGGATATGAAGTCACACAGGCTTGCCGTGGCTGTCTTGCTCATAGATGTGAGGATGTATGTAAGCGCGGCGCTATCACCTTCGATGAAAATCAGAAGGCGCATATTGATAAGACAAAGTGTGTAGAGTGCGGTATGTGCGCTAAGGTTTGTCCGTACAGTGCAATAACAAATACACAGCGTCCATGCGTTAAGGCATGTAAGGTCAAGGCAATAAGTATGGACGAAAACAACGCCGCTGTTATTGATGAAAGCAAGTGTATTAACTGCGGCGCATGCGTATATCAGTGTCCGTGGGGGGCGCTTACTGATAAGTCATATATAATCGAAGTTGTAAATATGCTTAAACAGTATAAGGACGATACAAAGACGCGTCTGTATGCGGTTGTAGCTCCGTCTATCTCAGGTCAGTTCTCATATGCAAAGATTACGCTCGGACAGGTTGTTACAGGAATAAAGATGCTCGGCTTCCACAGCGTTGTCGAGGCGGCTCTCGGAGCGGATATGGTTGCATACAACGAGGCAAAGGAGCTTGCCGAAAAGGGCTTTTTGACAAGCTCGTGCTGCCCGGCGTTCGTTGACTATGTCAAGAAGAATTTCCCTACGCTTAAGGATAACATCTCACATAATCCGTCGCCTATGGCTGCGATTGCAAAATTCATCAAAGAAAACGACCCCGGCTCAAAGGTTGTATTTATCGGCCCCTGTACCGCGAAGAAAGCGGAAATCAGAAAGGATGAAGTCAAGGATTATGTTGACAGTGCGCTGACATTTGAAGAACTTCAGGCGCTGTTTGACGCAAAGAGTATTGAACTGACAGAACTCGGCGAGTCCGAACTCAACAACGCTTCGTATTACGGCAGAATTTTCGCGCGCTGCGGCGGACTTGCCGAGGCGGTTCAGGAAGCGCTTAAGGAGCAGGGAAATGAGGACTTTGAGCTTCATGCGGTATCCTGTGACGGCATCGAAGAGTGCAGAACTGCACTTCTTAAAGCATCAAAGGGCATAGGAAATATTAACTTTATTGAAGGTATGGCTTGTGTCGGCGGCTGTATCGGCGGCGCCGGATGCCTGACCCATGGCCCGAAGAATAAGCTTGAGGTTGATAAGTACGGAAAGCTTGCCATGGAAAAAACTATTACAGATGCAATAAAGAACCTGTAACAGTATGTGAATTATCACTTGACAAACGTGCCAATATGCTTTATAATAAAGCTGTGGAAAATAAGAAATTAATGTATAAAAAAGAGGTGAAAATAATGGCTTATCAGATCGGTGAAGAGTGCATCAAGTGTGGTGTATGTGCAAGCGAATGTCCTGTATCATGCATTTCTGAAGGCGATGCTACATATCAGATCAACGCTGACGAGTGCATCGATTGCGGAAACTGCGCAAACGTTTGCCCCGTTGATGCTCCTAAGGCATAATTTTGCTCATTCAGGAACCGCTCCGTTCTGGAGCGGTTCTTTTTTTAAAACAAAAAGCAGTTCTACTTAAGCAGAACTGCAAGTGTATGATTTAACTGTATTTAAAATTTATATTAACAATAATTAAGGCTACATATTATTCGTTACATAATTTCCGATTCTGTCAATGGCATGGTTCTCGTCTGCCCCTTCGGTCACAAATTTAATCGTTTCACCGCACTGAGTGCCAAGGCTCAGAAGAACAAAAAGCTTTTTAATATCGGCAACCTGGTTGTCCTTTACAACATATGTCCGACAATCATGCTCTCCGGCGAGCTTAATCAAATCAAGCGCCGGCTTAGCAGCTAAATCATACTTGTTTGTGATAGTGTATGAAAACTCTCTCATAGCCATACCTCCTATACTATCCATACACGGTAAAAGTGCCGTGTATCAAACTTTGATGATTATTTCCCTTATCAGTTATTATTAAACTACCATTTCTGAAAAAAGTCAATCTGTATTCTACCCAAGATTTTTCCGGGCTAAAATATTTTTTTGGATAATTTTTTGCGTATTATTTAAGATTTATGGTGAAAAAATAATTATTTTACAGTTTTTTTGTAGAACTTGACAAAGAGTGTTACAAGAGATTTACAGATTTATTAAGCAAAAGTATCCTGAGCGGTATATTATAAAATTAAATTCATATGATTAATTAAGATATTCCCCCATCTCAGGTGATAATTATGAAAAACATTAAAGATATATTGAAACTTCCGGCCGGACGAAAGCGCAAAAAGGAAGCGGAAACAAGCAGGCCTCTGAGGGATAGTATAAGAAAGATAGTGATTAAAGATTGATTATTTAAGTATCTCCTTAAAATATAAAAGCCGCACGGTATATTCTCGGTGCGGCTTTTTGTACGCCAAATTTTCGAAAATTATCCGAATTATTTTAAATTTGTATTGCAAAATCATAATGTTTGTTATATAATAGACAAGTAAAACAGAGTTAATTTAAACTTGGAAATACTGGAGGTCTTAAAAATGGCAAAAGAAAAGGTTGTACTGGCATATTCAGGAGGACTTGACACATCTATCATTATTCCGTGGCTTAAGGAGAACTATGATTATGATGTAATTGCCGTATGCGGTGATGTCGGTCAGGGCAAGGAGACAGATGGGCTCGAAGAGAGAGCCAAAAAAGCCGGCGCTTCTAAATTGTATATCGAAGATTTGCGCGATGAATATGTTGCGGATTTTATTTTCCCGACATTAAAAGCCGGCGCCGTATACGAAGGCAAGTACCTTCTCGGTACATCTCATGCTCGTCCGATTATCGCAAGAAGACTTGTTGAAATAGCAAAAAAGGAAGGTGCTGTAGCCATTTGCCACGGCGCTACCGGCAAGGGTAACGACCAGGTTCGCTTTGAGCTTACTATTAAGGCATTGGCTCCTGAGCTGAAGATTATAGCGCCCTGGAGAATTTGGGACATCAAATCACGTGAGGACGCTGTTGATTACGCAGAGGCTCATAATATTGAAATCCCGGTTACAAAGAAGGACTTGTATTCAAGAGACAGAAACATCTGGCACATCAGCCATGAAGGTATGGATCTTGAGAATCCGGCTAACGAGCCGCAGCTTGACAGCCTGCTTAAGCTGGGCGTTTCGCCGCAGAAAGCGCCTGACGAACCCACATATGTTACTATCGGCTTTGAGAAGGGCGTTCCGGTGTCAGTCGACGGCAAGAAAATGGCTCCCCGCCCGCTGGTTGAGAAGCTCAATGAGCTTGGCGGAAAGAACGGTATCGGTATTGCCGATATCGTTGAGGACAGACTTGTCGGCATGAAGTCAAGGGGCGTTTATGAGACGCCGGGCGGAACTATCCTCTATACTGCAATTCAGGAGCTTGAATATCTCTGCCTTGACCGTGATACACAGGCGTTTAAGCGCCAGGCAGCTATTAAGTTCGCTGAACTCGTATATGACGGAAAGTGGTATACACCGCTGCGTGAGGCGTTGTCAGCAATGGTTGATTCAATGGAAGAAACCGTTACAGGTGAAGTAAGACTTAAGCTCTATAAGGGAAGTGCCACACCCGCCGGCGCAAAGTCACCGTATTCATTATATAATGAAGATATTGCAAGCTTCGGCGACAGCCATGAGCTCTATAGCCATAAGGACAGCGAAGGATTTATCAACCTCTTCGGACTGCCGCTTAAGGTCAGAGCTATGATGAAGAATAAGTTTAATAAATAATTTTGGTTAAGCGTACTTTAAGATAGAAGTTAGGAGAATAAATATAATGGCAAAACTATGGGGCGGACGTTTTTCCAAGTCCACTGACGCGCTTGTCGACGACTTTAACTCATCAATCAGATTTGATGCCAGAATGTACGCTCAGGATATTTTGGGCAGTCAGGCGCATGCCGAGATGCTCGGCCGTCAGGGAATAATTCCTGAAGCGGACGCCGATTTGATAGTAAAAACTCTCGGCGAGATTAAGTCTGATATTGAGGCGGGTAATGTCGAATTTCAGATTGACGCCGAGGACATACATATGAACATTGAGACTATTCTGATTTCCAGGATAGGTGATGTGGGCAAAAGACTGCATACGGGCAGAAGCCGAAACGATCAGGTTGCGCTTGATATACGCATGTATTTGAGAGATGAGATCGATGAAATTATGAAGGACGTTGAAACGCTCAAATCATCGATTTTAGAGATTGCTGAGGCAAACCTTGATACGATTATGCCGGGGTACACGCATCTCCAGAAGGCGCAGCCTATTACACTCGCCCATCATATGATGGCATATTATGAAATGTTCCGCCGTGACGGCGAGAGACTTGAGGACTGCCGAAAGCGTCTCAATGTTATGCCGCTGGGCAGCGGAGCTTTGGCAGGAACAACATATGACCTCGACCGTGAGTTTGTGGCGGAAAAACTCGGGTTTGACGGAGTAACTCAAAACAGTCTTGACGGCGTGTCCGACAGGGATTTTGTTCTTGAGTTTGCGTTTGATTTGTCTGTGGTTATGACGCACCTCAGCCGTATGTCCGAAGAAATTATTCTTTGGAGTTCGCACGAGTTTAAGTTCATCGAGCTTGACGATGCGTACAGCACGGGTTCGAGCATTATGCCGCAGAAGAAAAATCCCGATGTGGCAGAGCTTGCCAGAGGAAAGACCGGCAGAGTATACGGCGATTTGATGGGATTGCTTACGGTTATGAAAGGTATTCCGCTTGCATACAATAAGGATATGCAGGAGGACAAGGAGCAGATTTTTGACGCTGTTGATACAGTCAAAATGTGCCTGCCTGTATTTGCCAAGATGATTGCCACAATGACAGTTAATAAGGACTCAATGCTGAGAGGCGCCAAGGGCGGATTTACGAATGCGACCGATGTGGCTGACTACCTGGTCAAGCACGGCTTGCCTTTCCGTGACGCACATGCCGTTGTAGGCAAAATGGTTGCGTATTGTATAGAGAAAGACACCGTTATTGACGCCTTGACCATGGATGAGTTCAAGAGCTTTTCGAAGCTTTTCGGCGACGATATTTATGATGCGATTTCGCTTACCACGTGCGTTAACCAGAGAAAGCTGACAGGTGGCCCGGCAATAGAAACTGTAAAAAAATTAATTGAAAAATATAAAAAACAATAAAAAATTATAAAGGAGATTGAAAGAAATGAAACTTTTTGTTGATACAGCCATTGTTGATGAAATTAAAGAAGTCAATGATATGGGTGTTATTTGTGGTGTAACGACAAATCCGTCGCTTATCGCAAAGTCAGGCAGAAAATTTGAAGATGTAGTTAAGGAAATCACTGAAATCGTTGATGGTCCTATCAGTGCCGAGGTTACAGCAAAAGACCCCGATGAAATGGTTGAGCAGGCTATTCCGCTCACAAAGATTCACAAGAACATCATCATCAAGATTCCCTTCAACAAGGAAGGTCTGATGGCTTGCAAGAAGATGACAGCTCTCGGAATCAAGACAAACGTTACTCTTATCTTCTCAGCTGCACAGGCTCTGCTCGCAGCAAAAGCCGGCGCTACATATGTAAGCCCGTTCCTCGGCAGACTTGATGATATCGGCACAGACGGCATGAACCTTATTGAAGAAATCGTTGAAGTATTCGCAAACGATCCTGAAATTGAGACAGAGATTATCGCGGCTTCAATCAGAAATCCGATTCATGTAATCAATGCCGCAAGAGTTGGCTGCGACATCGCAACTGTTCCGTATGGTGTAATCATGCAGATGCTGAACCATCCGCTTACAGATGCAGGTATTGCAAAATTCGATGCTGACTGGGCTACAGTACCGAAGAACTAAGTCATGATTTATTTTCTTTGCCAAGGCGGATTTTATACTTCCGCTTTGGCATTTTTTATGATGCAGATTATAGTGGGGTGAAAGCGGCATATGACAAAGCATGATATACTAAAGCAATATTTCGGTCACGACAGCTTCCGCGATGGTCAGGAAGACCTGATTGACAATATACTTTCCGGCAGAGATGTCCTCGGTATTATGCCGACAGGAGCAGGAAAGTCGGTTTGCTACCAGATTCCTGCAATGCTCCTGAACGGAATAACCGTGGTGATTTCACCGCTTATTTCGCTTATGAAGGATCAAGTCAGAGCTCTAGTCGAATCCGGAATACCTGCGGCATATATAAACAGTTCTCTCAGCTTTGGTCAGCTCAGAGAGGTGTTTCGCCGTGCGTCTGCCGGCGCATACAAGATAATATACGTTGCTCCCGAACGGTTAACGACCGACGGTTTTTTGGCATTTGCCGAAAATACAAAAATATCAATGGTGACAGTGGATGAGGCTCACTGTGTTTCGCAGTGGGGACAGGATTTCAGACCGAGCTATCTCAAAATCGTGGAGTTTATCGAACTGCTGTCATACCGACCGATAATCAGTGCATTTACAGCAACCGCAACAAAACAGGTTGCTAAGGACATCAGCCGTATATTAAAGCTTGATAATCCATATGAGGTTGTCACCGGCTTTGACAGGCGAAATCTGTATTTTGAGGTCATTAAGCCAAAGCATAAGTTTGAAACGCTTGTCGATATTTTGAACCGTGATGCCAATCGCGGCAAAAGCGGCATAATCTACTGCATCAGCCGGAAGCTAGTTGAGGATGTGTGCAGTGACCTCTGTGAGCGGGGTTTTTCTGCTACCCGATACCATGCAGGTCTGGAAGCCGAGGAACGCAGACGTAATCAGGATGACTTTCTGTTCGACCGAAAAACAGTGATGGTTGCGACAAATGCTTTCGGTATGGGCATCGATAAGTCAAATGTGTCGTTTGTTGTGCACTATAATATGCCAAAGGATATTGAAAGCTATTATCAGGAGGCAGGAAGAGCCGGGCGTGACGGTGAGCCGGCACAGTGTACACTGCTGTACAGCCCGAAAGATGTACGGACCAATAAGTGGCTGATTGAAAACAGTGAAGAAAATGAAGAATTAAGTGAAGAAATGCGGGAAAATATCAGAAAAAAGGATTTAGAGCGCCTTAAGATGATGACCTTTTACTGCACGACCTATGACTGCCTGCGTGGGTTTATCTTAAAATACTTCGGCGAGCGCTCGCCGCAAAGCTGCAATCACTGCTCAAACTGCGATACAAATTTTGAAAATGTTGATGTGACCATCGAGGCTCAGAAGATAATAAGCTGTGTTTTGCGGCTCAGGCAAAGAGGAAGAACATTCGGGAAAAATATGATTATAGACATATTGCGTGGCTCAAAAAATGAGAAGGTTTTGTCATGGGGACTTGATTCGCTTTCCACATACGGTATTATGTCGGATACGCCTGCGCGGCGTATACACACTATATTTGACTATTTAATTGACAGAGGCTGCTTGTCTGTTGACGAGGATCACTATAATACTATCCGCACTGAAAATTCCGCACGGGATATCTTGTTTGGCGGCAAAAGTCTGACGATGCGTATGCCAAAGGAGAAAATTCCGAAAATACCGGATAAGCCTGAGGAATACTCAGAGGTTAACGAAAAGCTCATGGCGCGCCTGAAAGAAGTCCGCATGACGCAGGCAAAGCGCCGCGGCGTGCCTGCATATGTGATTTTCACGGACGCTACACTCAGAGATATGTGCAGAATAATGCCGGCTTCAGAACGCGAGTTTCTTGAAGTCTCAGGCGTAGGTGAGGAAAAGCTCAGACGCTACGGCGAAATTTTTATTAATGAGATAAAGAGCTTTATTAAAAATAATAAAGAATAAAAACTAAACAATCACTTTATATGGTTTGGTCATAATATCCAGCGGATTCCCGTCCCAAATTACTAAATCTGCGTCCTTGCCGGCTTCAATCGAGCCGACACGCGAATCAATACCGCAGATTTTTGCCGGATTTACAGTTATTGCTCTCAATGCTTCGCTTCTGTCCATACCGTGCTTTACCGCCATTGCCGCACATAGCGGAAGGTATTTTTCGGGCGTTTCAGGGTGGTCGGTTATTATTGCCGTGCATAAGCCCTGCGCCGACAGTACTGCCGGCGTTGCCTCGCTCTGATTTTTCAGTTCGGGCTTGCTGCGGTCGGTCAGAATAGGTCCGAGCAGGACAGGGTATCCTTCTGCTTTTAATTCTTCGGCAATCATATGCCCCTCGGTGCAGTGAACCAAAACAAGCTTCACGCCGAATTCTTCTGCGATACGTATTGCAGTGAATATATCATCTGCGCGGTGTGCGTGTGCATGCAGGGGAATTTCGCCTTTTAGTACAGGAATAAGAGCTTCTGACTTGATGTCATATTCCGGTTTTTCATCTTCGTCGGGATTTTTTTCATATTCTTCAAGGTTTTTTAAGTAATCACATGCTTTTTGCAGACTTTCCCGAATAATCGAGGCGGTTGCCATTCGTGTGATAGGGGTCTGGCTCTTGTCGTTGTATGTTGATTTAGGATTTTCACCGAGAGCAATCTTTATTCCGACCGGTGCTTTTATTATCATATCGTCAATCCGCCTGCCGTAAGTCTTTATCGCCGCAGGCTGTCCGCCGATTGGGTTTGCGCTTCCCGGTCCGGTGATAACAGTCGTTATGCCGGCGGCAAAAGCTTCGCTGAAGGCGTTTTCCATCGGGTTTACGGCGTCGATTGCCCGAAGATGCGGAGTGCATGGGTCTGTGTCCTCGTTGCCATCGTCACCCTCAAAGTTCAGACCGTCCTCCCACATTCCCAGATGTGAGTGAGCGTCGATAAGCCCCGGCGTCACGAGCCTCTGACCTGCGTCAATTATTTCAGCTCCGCAGTCTGTATATTCGCTTGGGTCATATTCCGACATTTGTCCGACCTTTGCAATCTTTTTGTTCTGAATTACTATATATCCGTTCTTAAATTCCGTATCTGATGAATCCATTGTCAGTATATCTGCGTTTATAATTAATTTTAATTTCATGTACTTCTCCTTTTTTATTCAATCCATATAATATCTGCTCCGTACTTTTCCGCAAGAGCGGTCCCCTGTTCTTCGCCGAGTACAAAGCATGCGGTAGACAGACAGTCGGCAAGAAGCGACGAGTCTGAAATGACAGTGACACTGCTCGAACCCGTCTCAGCAGGATAACCGCTTTCAGGGTCAATAATATGATGGTAGTTTTTGTCATTGTAATAAAAATGCCGCTGATATGTTCCGCTGGTTACCACACTCTGTCCGGAGTATATGTCAACCGTTTGCTTGTATACGCCGGAATCTTCAAAAGGCTCCTGAATTCCAACGGTGGTATGTCCGTCCTTGTGCCTCGGATTGCTGCCGGATACGCCTGTGTTTCCTCCCAGATCGATTATAACAAATGCATCGGGATACTTATTATTTATCATTTTGGTGATTTTTTCGCAAACATAGCCCTTTCCGCATCCGCCGAGATTAATCTTGATACCATCTTTCGCTTTGGCAAGAGTTTTGTTTTCCACATCAAGTATAAGATTTTTATAACCGACAAAGGCAAGAGCGTTTTCGATTTGTTCGTCATTCGGCGGCACGGGATTGTCGGATTTGAAATCCCATAGGTCTGTAATCGGTGCAATCGTGATATCAAATGCTCCGCCGGACGACTCCGAAATTTCAAGAGCGCATTTTATGATTTCAAAAGTATCGTCATCGAGTGATATGGGTGAGTTTGCCGGGGCAGAGTTGAACTTTGATACGGTTGAACTCTCGTTGTAATAATCAATTTTGTTTTGAATATCTTTGGCTAAGCTGAACGCATCCGAAATAACAGCGCCGGGGTCGCTCGCTCCGGTGACTGAAACAGTGCATACCGTGTCGAGAATAAACTCGGTGTCAGTCGCTGTGCCTGAGCGGTAGCCTGAGCATCCCGTTATAGATAAGAGTATTGTAATATATATGAATAGATAAAGAAATTGATATTTGAGCTTTGTATTTTTCATAAGGTAATTATAGCCCAAAATATGAAAATGTCAACTTATTTTAATAATTTTGAAAAAAAATAAGAAATTTTAAAAAAGGGGTTGAAATTTTCGGCAAAGCGTAGTATAATACTAACGTGTAATAGTAAAGAAAAATAAATAAAATGCGTTAACTTTCTGCTCTTAAACACTGTGGATTCGGCATTAAAACGGTTGATTCCGCGGGTTTAAGGTGCACAGCATAAGGCGCATTGTTCACATATTTTTTGGGGAAAGGAGGATAACCTCGAATTTTGAAGTTTTGAAATTGCAGATTTAATTGGGAAGAAATCGACGATTTTATAAAAAACAAAAACAAAATTAGGAGGAAAAATTTAAATGAAAAAGAATATTTTTAAGTTTGGCGCTGCCCTCACAGCTGCCATGATGGTATTCTCAGCTACCGCAATGCTTGCATTTGCTGAGGGTGATGAAGTTGCTGCTGAACCGGATACGGTTGTTTCAGACGTAGTTGAAGCTTCTGTTGAAGAAACAGCAAAAGAGGAAGCAGAAGAAGCGCCTGAAGCTGAAGAAGCACCGACAGAAGAGACTCAGGAAGTGGTTGTTCCGCTTGAGACAGAAGAAATCACAAATGCTGATATCGAAGCAGCTGCAGAGGTTGAAGCTGCTGCAGGTCAGGCTGATGTTGACGGCTCAATCGTTAGTATCGGTAAAATATCTGCTTCAAAGACAGAGTCTTACTATGAAGTAAGCGTTCCGTTCACAGTTACAAGCGTTCAGAGTCAGATGACGTTCTTTATATATGATATCACTGCTTTGGCATCAGGTACACCGGACGCAACAGTTGGATTTACTTCAACTACACCGGTTGCTTATATCAATCAGTATGCAGGTGAAGCAAGTGGTACATACACCTTTAAGCTGGCTGCAGACAAGTATACAGATGATTCCATTATCGTTGTAAAGATCGGCGGTACAGATGTTGCTACACCTGACGCTGCATCAATTAAGCTCGCTGACGCTCAGCAGGGCGGTGATGTTGTATATGGCGATGTTAACGGTGACGGCAAATGGAATGCAGCCGATACTTTGCTTGTACTCCAGTTTGGCGCAGGTAAGATTGAGATGACAGAAGAACAGAAAACAAGTGCTGATGTTAATTTGGATGGAAAATTTAATGCAGCTGATACCTTGTTAATTCTTCAGTATGGTGCAGGTAAGATTGATACTTTACCACAGCCGGTTCAGTAATCGATAAAGCAAAAAATAACAAGTTCTAAAATACGAAAGGGGTTTTAAACTATAATGAGAAATTTTAAAAGAATAACAGCTGTCGTTATGGCAGTGGCTATGTTGTTAAGTCTCATGTCAATCAGTGCATTTGCTGCTGGCGATAAGTTGATTGACTTGACATTTACAGCTGATAAGACAACAATTGCTGCAGGTGAATCTGTTGATGTTTCTATAGACTTTACACCTAAGGCAGCAGGTCCGTTTGTTCAGGGTAATGCAACATTTGAGTTTGTATATGACAAGGATGCTTTTGATGCAGTTGTTAAGAGCATCGACCCGAACTGGGAAGCACTCACAGACGTTACACCTAATTTTTCTAAGGGTGGTCAGTTTGGTGTAGGAAGTATAATGAGCCTGACAGGCACAAAGGCTAATATAGCAGTTGTTACATTGACAGCTAAGTCTACTGCTTCTGGTGATTACACTATTGGTGGTGTAAACTTCAACGGAAACACATTGTCAATGGAAGCTTTTGATGCTGATATTACTAATGCTACAGTAAAAGTTGGCGGTAGCGCACCTGTTCCGACAGCGGCTCCTACAGCAGCTCCTACAGCAGCTCCGGGACAGCCGACAGCAGCTCCTACAGCAGCTCCTACAGTAGCTCCTACAGCAGCTCCTACAGCTACACCGGAACCGCAGGCTATTAAGCCTTCTACATCTTCAGCTGTAGTTGGTAAAGACTTCTCTGTAACAATCACCAGAACAGATGCAAGCGAAGAAGCTACTGTAAAGGTTATTCTTACACCTGCAGTTGAAGGCGCTGCACCGACTGTTAAGGAAGTAACATTCCCGGCAGGCGAGACAAAGATCAAGGTAACAGTTACAGCTGATGAAATGGAAAAAGTTGCTGCTAAGGGCGAAAGCTTCAACATCAGCGTATTGTATAATGACGAAGAAGTATACACTATTGACAAGAAGATGTCTACAGCAAGCAGTTCATCAGGTAACTCAGGACTCACAACCGGCTCAACGGGTGTAACAACACCTGCTCCGGCAACAGCTGCTCCTGGTACAGAGCCTACAACTGCTCCTGGCACAGAGCCTACAGTAGCACCGAGCACTGTAGTATTTGAAGACGTTCCCACTACATACTGGGGTTATGATTACATCATGGATCTTTACAACAACGGTATCGTAAACGGCGTAACAGCTACACAGTTTATGCCTGAATCAAACGTAACTCGTGCAGAGTTCACAAAGATGGCTGTAGGTATCTTTGGTCTTACAGCTACTTCAACTGTATCTCCGTTCTCAGATGTATCAGATAGTGACTGGTTTGCGCCTTACGTAATTGCTGCTTCAGAAGCAGGTATCGTTCAGGGTATAACTGATACAGAATTTGGACCGGATGAAAATATTACACGTGAGCAGATGGCTACAATCATCGGTCGTCAGTATGGAACAACTTCAACAGAAGCAGTAAGCTTTACAGACACTGCAAGCATTGAAAGCTATGCACTGCCGTATGTTGCTGCTTTAGTAGAAGCTGGTTACCTCACAGGTGATGAGAACGGCGCATTCAATCCGAAGAACAACGCAACAAGAGCAGAATCTGCTGCACTTCTTGACAGAGTATATGTTAGTGTAAAAGTTGTTCCTGAAGCAACAACTGCTCCCGAAGCAACAGCTGCTCCTGAAGCAACAGCAGAACCTGAAGCAACAGCAACAGCTACTCCTGAAGCTAAATAATTCGATTAAATTGAATCGTTTTTCAGAGAGACCCATTTTTGGGTCTCTCTTTTTATTTTTGGGAAAGTCGGGTTATACAGAGCAATAAGTATTATTTGTTAAAGTAGCCGCATTATAAGGCTAAATATAAAAAACATATTGAAATTCCGCAGAATTGTGGTATAATATAAAAAGTATTAAAATGGATATGTATACATAAATTGAGGTTGCAGAATATTAATAAACAGAAAAAGAGGAAATGATATGTTTAAAAAGCTAATATGCAGCGGATTACCGGTTGTTATGATTATTATGGTTATTACAAACACGCTGTGCCTGACTGTTGCGGCTGATGAAGAACCTGAAAAAGAATATACGGATATTACATATACATTAAGCTCTGAAGCAAGAACATCTCTGAGCGACTATTTGTGCCGCTTCGGAGCATGTTATACTACGGATTTTGAGGGAGAGAACGGCGGAAAGGTTGTATTTGATACTGACAACTGGACTAAAAAAATGTCTGAGATAATATGGTGGCAGTATTTGGCATACAGCAAGCGCGACAGACAGAACCCTAACGCTCCGATAAGCGGAAACACAAAGACTGTTACACCGGATAACCTGCAAAGCTGTGTAAAGAATACATTCGGCTTAAGCACAACACCGGATGCGGTCAGAAATGCTGCTGATGATTATTATATAGACCATACTGACGGAAATTATCATCCGCCCCAGCAAAATCCAAATGATACAATGTGGACATGGTCGCCGGAGAGCTGTAAGATACAATATTTTGCAAAGCTGAAAGAAGGCGGATACCTTGTTCATTATATACCTGAGTATCTCGAATCCGGCAGCGGTAAGCATAACGGCTCGCTTTACTATGCAAAGCTTAAGGATGGCGATACGTCGTGCGGATATGTCGCAGCCGAAATCGGAACAGTATCGTCACTTGACGACAAGTATATCAAAATGGGATTTCTTGAAGACGCAAAGAACGGTTCGGAGGCTGTGTCGAACGTTACTATAGACTACAGTCGAACCGAGGACTTCAGCAGTGTTGAAGAATACGACAATTATCTGGCTGAAATATTGGAAAGACTTGGCGCAGACTCTCCGAGCGGACCGGGAGTAAACGATATTGCCGCTTATATAACCTCGGCTTGTATCAGGAATTCAAAGGCTGAAATTACGGCTGAAAATAACGCAGTAACGCTGACGCTTGATTCTATCAGAGATTCGGCTGTTGCCGCGGACAAGACAAGCGATACGCTTTGGAAGAGAGTTACCGATAAAGGTATAAGACCAAACAAGAAAATAATTGTTCCGGTGCAGATTATTGTACGGGGTCTAAACGAAGATTCAGCGCCGCGTATTGTGTTCGACAGCGAGCTTTGCCGTGATGATATGAATATCTCATATATGCGTATTCTTATCGGGGATAATAATCACAGCATAATAATGGATAAGGCGACCTGCAACAAGCTGATTGAAACATACGGAACCTTTACAATTGAGATGGGAGCTGCGGTAGGCAACGGATATATAATCAAGTTTTTTGATTCTGAGAATAATCAGATCGACAAACTTCCGATAAAGGTCAACTTTTCTATCCCGGCTCAGGATAAGTATGACAGTGTATATACAACCAGTGATGGACGAGATTTTAACATAGGCGGAATATTTGACGAAAAGAACAAGGCTCTTGAGTTCAAGACCAACACATCGGGTCTGTATAAGGTCAAGAACAACACGCCGGATATTTCGGATATAGGCGATATAGATTCAAAGCAGCAGGAGCATATAAAGATGCTTGTCTCAAAGGATTATTTTGCGACAAAGGGCACACGCTTTGAGCCGAACGATCAGTATTCAAACTATGACGCAGCAAGAGCTGTGTCAGGCATGATGTTCACAGTCGATACAGACGCCCGTGCAATGTATAATGACGTTGATGAATCCGACCCGCAGTCGATGTATGTCGCATCTATTGATGAGGCAAATATCAAGCTTTACTCAGACCAGGGAGGTCTTAGGTTTAACGGCAATTCGGCTGTCGGTCTTGAGGATACGTTTGCGCTGAGTATGGCGCTGCTTGTGGACTATAAGGAATACTATGTTCCCGATATGGGCGGAGACAGCGACCGACCTTATGCAAGTATATATTTAAACTATCCGGATATACAATACATGGATAAGTCATCATTGGGTAACCTTGCGCTTGGCGCAAGAGAGGGAATCATCAATGATGGTATGGCTTTGACGGCGCAGGAAAATCGGTTAGACCGTAAAACAGCTGCGGAGTTTTTATACCGACTGTTTGTGAGGATGTGCGAGGTCAGTCCGACAGAATTTGACGCAGATGAGGACGGCTATAAATCCGCTGTTACATTTTATAACCCGATTTCGACAATGAAGTTTGAGGTGCAGCCTATAATGTATATCTATCTCGGCTGTCTTGCTGTCGGAATAATATTTGCTATTCTATTATGGCTGATGCAGAAAAAGCATAAGATTGTAAATGAAAATGCTGAGGATGCAGGCGGAGACGATGATTACTGGAACGAGTACTGATAACCTAATCGGTATAAAGCAATAGGGAAAGGAGAATGTAATATGACAATATCGGGCTTTATTTCTACTATATTAAGCTATGTGTTTACTGTCATAATTTATGTTTTCATATTGTTTGTCATAAGGCTTATATATCTTGATGTCAAGAAGATGAGCAGATTTGAAGATAACAGCATTAACGACACTGCCTGTGCCAGCTTAAGACTGATAAAGCCGGGAATAGAATTGACATCACCGCTCAAGCGCAGATACAATATATACGGCGAGGCGGTTATAGGCAGAAGCCCCGAATGCGATATTATAATAAACGAAAAGTTTGTATCACAGAAACACTTGATAATATGGTACGAGGACGGAGAATGGTATCTTGAGGATTTGGGAAGCCGTAACGGTACACATGTAAACGGTCAGAGAATAAAGCATGAAGTTATTCTTGATCCCGAGGATGAAATCTCAATAGGCGGACTTAAATTCGTGTTTGATATTTAATTTATAACCTGTGCGCAGATGTCTCCCGCCACAAATACGGCGGGTTCCATTTCAGAATTTCAGCGGGAGTTATAATCTCCCACTGAAACCCTGAGGAGCTGACGCTCCCTGCGCTTGCTTGCAATCTGTCACAAGCCCTGCTCCTTGCAAGCAAAGCAGGACGTTGCTCCGATTTAAATTCCCTCAATGATATGGTGGTGAGGATATGGGAATGAATAATATGAAGGTTAACTACAGAAAGCCGGCGTATCTGCTTATTCTGCTGAATGTGCTGGGTTTTGGACTTTTATTTATGTCAAAGGATTATAACATAAACATAATTTACAACGGTTTGGCTGTTCTGTTATTGTTCCTTGTTATGTATACAACGCTTGTGATTTGTCATATGGGCGATAAGTTCATATTGTTAATGACCTTTATGCTGCTGTCTATGGGCGTGCTTATACTGTGCCGTATAAATATCAATTACGGATTTAAACAGATTGTCTGGATTCTTGTTGGCGGAGCGGCGTTTTTTGCTGCGTATTTTATATATTATAAGATAAAGGTATGGGATAAGCTGTGGTTTGTTTACTTTCTTATTGGAGTAGGACTGTTTATGTTCACGCTGCTTTTCGGTAAGACTGTAAACGGCTCAAAAAACTGGGTGGCTTTTGGTCCGATTAGCTTTCAGCCGTCAGAGATAATAAAAATTATGTATATTATGTGCTTGTCGTGTTATTACTGCGGAACTTGGTCAAAACCGGTTTTGGGCAAAGTTTCGCCGAAGTGGATAACTCTGGCAATAACGTATGTTTTTGTCGGTTTTTTGGTTTTGCAGCGCGACTGGGGTACAATACTGGTTATGATGTCAATTTATCTTTTTATGGTATATGTGTACGAGCCTGATAAAAAGCTGCTGTTTGCAAATATTGCAGCGCTTGGTGTTATTGGTCTTTTGGGCTATAAGTTTCTGTATCATATCCAGGTCAGAATTTCTACCTGGCTCGATCCGTGGTCGGATATAGCAAACAAGGGCTATCAGATTACGCAGTCATTGTTCGCCATCGCATCAGGCGGATATTTCGGCCGCGGTCTCGGCAACGGTTCGCCGTATTATATTCCGGAGGTACATTCGGACTTTATATTTGCGGCAATCTGTGAAGAAATGGGCGTGTTCGGCGGAGTTGCAATTATCTTGCTGTTCTTTTTGATTGCGTACAGATGCTTTAAGATTTCAATCATGACTGATAACTTATATGACAAAGCAGTGAGCTTCGGTGTAACCGTCATGTTTGCCCTTCAGACCTTTATTATCATCGGCGGCGTAACAAAAATGATTCCGCTGACCGGTATTACACTCCCGTTTGTGAGTTATGGCGGTACATCGATTGTTATAAGCTTTGCTTCGCTCGGAATAGTGCAGGCAATTTCCGCAAGGACAGAGCATAAGAATGAGGTGACGGAATATGAAAATTAATAAGAGAATAATCCGCGTCCTTATCTGTATTTCGCTTCTGTTTCTGGTTCTGATAACATATCTGCTGTGGTTTAATATGTTTAAGGCAAAGGAGATTTCCACAAATTCATATAACAAACGCCAATGGGAAAGTGAGCAAAGAGTGATTCGGGGAAGTATATATTCGTCCGAACAGGTGCTTTTGGCTGAAACAGAAGTCCAGGGCGACGCCAGAATACGTAAATATCCGAGAAAAAATCTCTATTCGCATATAATAGGCTATTGCTCACAGGTTTACGGCAAGACCCAGCTTGAAATGGCATACGATAATGAACTCGTCGGCAAGGGAAATATTAATCTCTCAATAAATGAACTGAGTAAGGGTAATAACCTGTATCTTACTATAATAGATGAGCTTCAGGAATATGCGTATGACCGTCTTGACGGAAGAAACGGCGCCATTGTTGCCATAGAGCCGACAACCGGACAGATTTTGGCAATGGTCAGCCTGCCCGATTTTGACCCCAACAAGATAGAGGACAACTGGTCGTCGATGATGGAGGACGAGAAGTCACCGTTCCTGGCACGTGCAACCCAGGGTCTTTATCCCCCGGGTTCGACATATAAAATCGTTACCGCGGCAGGCGTTTATGATAACGGAATGACCTCCGAAACATTTGACGACAACGGCAAGTTTGAAAAAGGCGATGTAACTGTATATAACTATAACAAAGAATCCTTCGGGAAAATAGACATTAAAGAGGCATTTGAAGTGTCGAGCAACTACGTATTCTGTACTCTCGGCTATGAGATGGGAGCGGATAAGGTTAAGGAGGAGGCTGAAAAGTTCGGGATTAATAAGTCGTTTGACTTTGATATACCGGTTTCGCAAAGCCAGATTCAGTACAAAAAAATGACTGATCTGGACGGTGCATTGGTATCAATCGGTCAGGGCGGACTTGTTATGACTCCACTTCAGGTTGCGATGATGGCGAGCGCTGTTGCAAACGGCGGTAAAATGATGAAGCCGTATCTCGTTGAACAGATAAAAACCGCGAATGATATAACCATAGGTCAGGCAAAACCTACAGTATTATATGACAGTATCGGTTTGTCCTGCGCTGAATATATTCAGGATATGATGATTGGCGTTGTTGAGGACGGAACCGGCAAGAATGCGCAGATTAAAGGAATATCTGTTGCCGGAAAAACCGGTACTGCTGAGACGGATTCGGGCAAGGATCATGCGTGGTTCGTAGGCTATGCCCCTGCGGATAATCCCAAAATATGCGTCGCAGTTGTATTGGAAAACGACGGAAGCTCTGGCGGTTCTACCGCTTGCCCTATCGCAAGGGATATAATTAAAAAGTTTTTAAGTGAATAGAAAATTTTTAATTTAATAAATTTTTCGTCAAATTGCACAATTTGGTAATAAACGCCAAAAAAGAAATGTTACAGGAATGTTACAAAGGTGTTATTGCTTTGTTACAAAAGCGGGATACAACATGTGGAATCGGCAAATGTAGAGAACACAAGATATAGACGCAGTTTTAAAAAACAAGGAATTTTACTCAGATGAATTCCTTGTTTTTTTATTGTTTGTTATTAAACTCCGAATTGACAAAATGTGAAAATCTTGCGTTTTTACTTGATTTTTTCAGCTATCCGTGATATACTTGGTACACAGTTTCGGTTGTTGAAATTGTCAAAAATGCAGGAGTTATGCAGCTATGCTGTTTACGCACCGGCCGGCTGCAAATGATTTCTGCAAATTATTTATGAGGTGATTATTTTATGCAGAGACACAAAATGTTAACAGCGTTAGTTCTTGTACTGACTATGTTAATATTAGCAATGCCGTGTGCGTCGGTGTCTGCGAGAGAGTTTTCCGACGTACCTATAACGGCTTCGTATTATACGGCTGTTGATAAGCTTAGCAACCTTGGAGTAATCCAAGGCAGAGAAGACGGAAACTTTGCTCCCGAAGCGCAGACCACTCGTGCAGAGTTTTGTGCCTTTTTATCAAGAGCCAACGGATATAACGAGGCGTATTACACCGCAAATGAAACACCGTTTTCAGATGTTTCCCCCGATTATTGGGCAAATAACTATATCTCATATTGCTATGAGAACGGATTTATTAACGGAATGCTTGACGGAACTTTTGCACCGGCAGATCCGGTCACGTATGAGCAGGTTGTAAAAATGGTTGTTTGTTCATCGGGCGCAGGTGATGAACGTTTAACAAGCGTTGGTCCGTATTGGTATTCCGGATACGTTGCCGTTGCCGATAAGTACGGTTTGCTCCAGGATACAACCAAAGCAGTCGGCAAGGATGCAAACAGAGCGTTTGTGGCACAGATGGTATATAATTCTCTGAGCTTTATTAACGGTGGAGAGATTGACGCGCCGTCCATTGATGAAGTAACAGACGCGGCTGACTTGTCAAACAACGCGGCATACCGTAACCCGGAGCCGGATGACGAAGTGACAGAGACAGATCTATCAAACGAAGATATTTTTGACGCGACGCCCGCCCCGACTGAGGAGCCGGAGCCGACGCTTGAACCTACACCAAAGCCGACATTGGCTCCCACGCCGAAGCCAACGCTTGCGCCTACACCAAAGCCGACGGCTGCACCTACTCCTAAGCCGCCGGTTTATAACCAGCCGTCTTATCAGCAGCCGGCATATAACAGCGGTCTGACAGTGGTTATTGACCCGGGGCATAATTACAGCGGCGTTGATACCGGCGCTACGGGCTGCGGTATCAGAGAACAGGACATCACATATTATATTGCCGAGAAGGTTAAGCCGTATCTTGAAGAACGCGGTATTAACGTTGTTATGACGCGTGATTCGCTCTATGACAACTGTCCGGCTAATTCTACATCAGAAAGTCTGGCATACAGATACAATCTCGCAAACAGTATAGGAGCTGACTTGTTTGTTTCTATTCACTGTAATGCCGGCGGAGGTACGGGTACTGAAACATATTATTACTACGGAAGCGCAGACGGAAAGCGACTTGCTACGTATATTCAGAATAATATAGTCAGAGCCCTCGGCACAGCAAACAGAGGAGTAAAGGAAGCCGGTTTTGCTGTCATTAAGAACACAAACATGACGGCTGTTCTTATTGAAACAGCGTTTATTGACACGGTGGCTGATGCAGCTATACTCGCAGATGAAGGCTGTCAGTGGACTTATGCCGAGTGTATTGCAAACGGTATCTGTGACTACTTAGGCGTGTCATATTAGGTTAAGCAAAAGGATTTATCGGCTGTATATATTGTATAATAACATTGTCCGGTGATATACGCACATGTTGCCGGACAATAGAAATTATATAATCAGAAATTATAAAATTTAATATTATGGGTGTTGGGCACATATATCTATGTGCCTTTAAGTGCGTTCAGAATTAAATTTTGTTTTTAAAGACAAGACTATTATGAGGAACGCAGTTTAAAAGATTAGAATATGAAAGGAACATGGTCAGATGAGTTATGATAACAATATACAAAAACCGGAACTGTTAGCGCCGGCAGGGAATCTGGAGAAGCTGAAAATGGCTGTTACCTACGGTGCGGACGCTGTCTATATCGGCGGTGAAGAGTTTTCTCTTCGGGTTGCCGCAGATAATTTCACTGTTGCCGAAATAGCCGAGGGAGTTAAATATGCGCACGATAGAAATGCAAAGGTGTATCTGACTGCCAATGTTATTCCGCACAACGAGGATATAGACGACTACGGGGACTTTTTAAAATCTGTCAAGGACACCGGAATTGACGCCGTAATCCTGTCGGATTTGGGTATGTTTGCCCTAACCAAGGAGATTGCTCCCGATTTGGATATACACATCAGCACTCAGGCGAACAATGTGAATTACAAGAGTGCGGAAATGTGGTATAAGATGGGAGCTAAAAGAGTGATTCTGGCGCGTGAAATGTCTTTTGATGAAATCAAAGAAATCCGCCGCAGAACACCGAAGGAGCTTGAGCTTGAAGCCTTTGTACACGGGGCAATGTGCATATCATATTCCGGAAGATGCCTGCTCAGTAATTACATGGCGGGACGTGACAGCAATCAGGGTCAGTGCGCTCATCCGTGCAGATGGAAGTATTTCCTGATGGAGGAGCAGAGACCGGGCGAATACATGCCGGTCTACGAGAATGAGAGAGGAACTTTTATATATAATTCCAAAGACTTATGTATGCTTCCGTATATAGACAAGCTGATTGAATCGGGGCTTTGCAGCTTTAAGATAGAAGGCAGAGTGAAGTCTGAGTTCTATGTTGCGACAATAGTTAAGGCGTACAGAACGGCAATAGACAATTATTTCAATTCAAAGCCGGGCGAGTACAAGTTTGATGAGCGTCTGCTTGACGAGGTAAAAAAGGTGAGTCACCGCGACTACACAACGGGCTTTTACTTTGGCAAACCCGGCGGCTCGGAACAGCATTATGAGAGCAGCTCATACATCAGGAATTATGATATGGTCGGTGTTGTTCAGGAATACAACGAGGAAACAAAAATGGCTAAGGTCATACAGAAAAACAGATTTTTTAAAGGAAATAAGATTGAGTTTCTGCGTCCCTACGGAGATTTTCATGAACAGATTATTGATTACATGACGGACGAGGACGGGAACGAAATTGAGGTCGCAAACCATCCGCAAAGCATTGTTTACGTCAGATGCGATACAAAGCTTGAACCGGATACGTTTATGCGGATGGAGCGAAAAAGCAAAAGTGAATAAAACCGTAACCGCTGTTACCCGCGGCAGTATCAACAAAATATTGATTATTTAAGCTTGTCAATATAACCGGAAATAATTGGAATAACAAAATTAGTGTCATAAACTGATTGCATATTGACTTTTTTAGGTAATCGTGATAGAATAATATATGCAGTATACTGAACCGGTATGCTCATAAACAGCTGTTGAACTGATTTTTCGCAATGTTTGGTTTTGTTTTGCAGTAATAAGGTGTTGTTCAACAGGTATTACGGAGAAAATAATTATTAATATTTACAGCATGGAGGGTATAATATGAAAAATGCTAAGAGAATTTTATGCTTGGCTTTAACGCTCTTGATGGTAATGTCATCTGTCGGTGTTTTTGCGACATTCAGTGACGTACCTGATACTTCGTTATATTCGCAAGCGGTGTCATCACTCAATCAGCTTGGTATAATTACCGGTTATGAGGATGGTACGTTTAAACCTGACAATGATGTTACTCGTGCGGAATTTTGCGCTATGCTTATGAGAACTATGGGCTATGGCGACATCGGCTCTACATCATCAGAGGGACTGCCGTTCAGCGATGTATCTGATACAAATTCAGATATTTCTTGGGCTATCAAGAACATTGATACAGCTTATAAGATGGGTATCGTAAACGGTTATGAGGACGGCACATTCAGACCGTCGGCAAATGTTGCTTATGAAGAGGCTGTTAAGATGGTTGTCTGCGCTTTGGGCTACGGTGCATCTGTTTCTGTTGATGTTGATCCGTGGTATGCGAACTTTATTTCACAGGCGTCTACAATCGGCTTGCTTAAAAATGCACAGAACTTAGGTTCTGCCGAGAAGCCTGCTTCACGTGCTTGCATCGCGCAGATGCTCTACGACGCTCTTGAAATTCCGATTGTTGAAAGCGGCGTTCTTACAACAAAGACCTTGCTTTCGGACTTCCTTGGATATATTAAGGGAACAGGTTTTATTTCGGCAAACAGTCTTACAAGTCTTGAGGATCCTGATGTAAATCTTCGTGATAACCAGATTCAGATTCGCGCTAAGGAGCCGAATTCATCGGTATATGAAGTTCATACATACCAGACTGACAAGGCAAGTGAGTTAATGGACAAGCTGGGATATCAGATTGATTTCTATTATCCCAAAACAACCGGTTCGGATACCGTTCGCACACTGTTCAGCTATGATGTTAAGGACAATACTACTCTTGAACTTACTTCAGATCAGATTGACAAGGACGATTCAACAAATACTGCTATAAAGTATTACCCTTCAGAGGTATCTAATAAGACAAATGCAAGCTTAGCAAGCGATAACATAGTTATCTACAACGGCAAGCTTTACGGTCAAAATGCTGCCGACAGTGTTTTCTCCATGGATATGATTCCGAATGTGGGTACTATTACGCTTCTTGACTCAAATAAGGATAACAAGTTTGATTTGGTAACTATATGGGACTATGAGTTATACTATGTATCAAGCAAGTCGGTAAGTGACTATTCAATAGTAGACAGTGCTACGAGAATTGCCAACAAGACATTAAAGCTTGACAAGGATGTTGACACCAATCTTGAAATCGTTGACAAGACCGGCAAAGCAGTTAACTTCAGTTCAATCACCACAGGAAATGTAGTATGTTACGCAGAGTCGAACCATGAGTATAACGGCGGCACAGCTTATAAGAAGGCTGTTGTTGTTACAGATAAGGCAACGGGAAGTATCTCTACTGTTATTGCACGTGAGGAGATGACAATTGGCGGAACAACCTATAAGTTCTCAAATGCAGCTCCTTGGATGGAAAACGGTAATGACAATACTGCCCTCACAGAGCCTAAGACCGGTGAAAGCGGAACTTATGCACTTGATATTCTGGGTAATGTGTTTGCCTACAGCAAGTCTGCCGATAATCAGGTATCGACATCATATGGTTATTTGATTGCGTACAACACTAACAGTTCTTCCGCATTTTCAACCATTAACGACCTTCAGCTCAGAGTTCTGAAGCAGGACGGAGCAAAGACAGACTTTTATGTATATAAGGGTACGACTGTGAACGGCGAAGCTATTACAAGCGCAGATCAGCTTCTCAATGAGCTGAGAAACAGCGCAAGCTATCAGAACACCGGCTCTACAAGCTATACCGATATTCAGCAGGTTATTAAGTACACAACTACAACTTATAACGGAAAAACTTGTCTTGACTCGATTTATACTGTAACAGCTGAGACAGATAGGAGCGGCGGTCAGACGATAGAGAGTGACAAGCTGTATTATGATAACAGATTGGATAGAGGAACAGTCAGCGCAACGTATACCGGCAGTATGCTTTCGGCCGGCAGCGGTTCAATCCAGCTTAGCGTAGGAAGCTCTATAGTATTTAATGTTCCTGAGGAAGACGACAGAAATGATTCGGATAACTTCAGAAAGGGAGCATCCTGGTCTAAGAACAAAGAATATTCAGTTGAAGCGTTTGACGTTACCGCATCAAATGCGGCAAGAGTTATCGTAGTTTACGGCGGAAGTTCGTCAAAAGAAGTAAATGAATATTCGCCGCTTTATGTAATAGAGAGTCTTGGTCAGTCAGTAAACGACTCAACAGGCGATATTATGTACAAGGCTTCCGGATATAAGGTTTCTACAGGCTCATCGGGCACATTTGATGACTGGGCTTCTACAAGTTCAAATTCTGTTATGAGATTTGCTCAGGTCGGAGATATTTACAGGGTTGGAACCGATAACGACGGCTTCACAACCTTTGGCAGTGAGTACGCTGTTTACAATGAGGATATTAAGGGTAACTGCTATATGGATACCAACAGCAAGAGCAAGAGCGGCTGGTTTGATACCGAATATACAGTAATCTACGGCAGCGTTTATTCTTCAGATTCGACAGACGGTATGGTTGTTGCCGCAGAGTATCTTAATGAGGGTGACGAGCCTACGGGAGAGCAGTATACAATTCCTAAGTCAAGCTTCAACAGCGCTAAGGTTCTTACGTATACCGACAACAAAGGAACAACCCAGATTGTTGATGCAAGCAAAGACAGAGACGCCGTTTTGGATGGAATTAACGATTTTGATTCCGGCTTAAATCCGGCTAAGGTTGTTATTTATATGTACTACGGTCAGGTTAAGCTTTTGGCTGTAACAGAAGGTTATTAATATAATAACTCTTTAATCGATTATTTTACAGATTGCAGACCGTCCGAAAGGGCGGTCTGTTTATTTATATTTATTATGGAATATTATAGTATACGGCTGTTTGCCGTCTGATTCAATATATTGACAGAAAAATATAAATATGTTAATATAATATATAATTTATATCGTAAATAGCTTTTATACAGGAGGCAGGGGGTATAATTATGGTTGTTTTGTCAGAAGAGGAAAAACGCAGCATGTGCATTGAGCTTGCGGAGCATTTGCCGAAAATCAGAGAGCTGCTTAAGCTGTCACAAAAGGAGTTCGGCGATCGCTGCGGTATATCCACACCCAGAATGTCGGTTATCGAGAACAAGCATTTTGTAATGACATGGTCGCAGCTGACCTCAATAATGTTTATGTGTTTTTGTAATCAAAAAACAAAGGAGTATTGCTTTACCAATTCGCTCCTTGGACCAAGGTTTTTGCAGTTTATTCAGCAGAAAGAAGAGAACAGTGTACCGGACGTTAACGTTATCATAGATGATGTATATGTAAATCTTTATAAAAAGAAGTTCTATGATGAACGTATTAAAAAATTTGATAATAATGCTTAATATTGAAATATATAAATATTTATAGATTAATATAATAATCATTGTCGAAAATTAACGCAAAATCAGAGTACATAATGCGATACTCTGATTTTAATTTATTGAAACAGGATAAAATAGTGGTAAATTAGGCAAAACTAATGAATAATTGCCACTTTGTTTGTGGTTGATTGACTGAATTGACATATTGATGTATAATATGATTTATCTACAATGAGATGTTTGTCAGCTTTTTTAGGCAGCATTTTTGAGTATAGGGATAATTGTATTATTCCGAAATTATTATTTTGTAAAAATTAAGATTTTATATATCATATTTAGGGGGAATACATATGAGAAGATTAAAAAAGTCACTGGCGCTTTTGCTTGCCTTGGCAATGGTGCTGTCCACTTTTGCGATTACCACAGTATCTGCTCAGACATTCAGCGACACAAGCGGTCACTGGGCTGAGTCGTGGATTAACAAATGGAGTGACAAGGGCGTAATCAACGGTTATGAGGATGGTACATTCAGACCGGATGATTTCATTACGAGAGCAGAGCTCGCAAAGATTATTTCAACAGCCAAGGGTTATACCGCTTTGGCCGACATAGCGTTTGCTGATGTTGCAGGTGATGAGTGGTATGTATCTGATTTAAAGAAGTGTGTTGCACAGGGCGTTATCGGCGGCTATGAGGACGGCACATTCAGACCGGATGCATACATCACGCGTGAGGAAGCATCAGCTATGTTTGTGCGTGCTTACAACGTGAATGCTATAGGTATGCTTAACTTTGCAGATAATAATGATATTTCAGAGTGGGCTAAGACCGCAGTCACGGCTCTTGTTGGTGCGGGAGTTATAAACGGATACGAAGACGGTACATTTTTACCGCAGGCTACTATCACACGTGCCGAAGTTGTCAAAATTCTTGACGGTACAGACAGCGTAGTTGCTGCTTTCCCGCAGGCTACAAGTTCTACAGGCGGAACTAACACTGTAACCACAATCGGTAATCTTGGCAGCAGCGGAGGCAGCAGCAACGGAGGCGGCGGCGGAAACGTAACAACTCCGACATATAAAGTTACGTTTAATGCAAACGGTGGTAGTTTTAGCAACGGCGCAAGCACCGCATCTATAACTGTCGGCAAAAACGGGGCTATCGGTTCAAAAGCTCCGACTCCTGTTCGCAGCGGTATGCTGTTTGAAGGATGGTATACATCTGCGACAGCAGCAAATGAGCTTAATGCGGCATATAAATGGGATATTAATGCCGCTGTAACAAGATCTTTGACTTTATATGCCGGCTGGTATGTTGAAGGCAAGGTTGTGGTATCGTTCGAGACAAACGGCGGTACGCCTTCTGTTCCGAGTCGGACAATTGATTCAGGAAGCTATGCAGAGACGCCTAATGTTGCTCTCACAAGAGACCATTATACGTTTGAGGGCTGGTACACAAAGAACAGCGGCGGAACAAAGGTTAATTTCAGTTCTACACCGATCAGAGTAAATACACGTTTCTATGCAAGGTGGAAAGTTAATTCTGATTATGCCGAAAAGGAAGTAAATATACCCAACGAGACAACCGGTTCATATCAGAACGGTACGGTAGAAGCATTTCCTCCGAGCGTAATTCCGGGCGAAACCGTTACGATTAAGATCACACCTCCGGCAAACTTTGATGTTGCCGGAATCCCGGCTATTAAATATACATCAACCGAAACTGGGTCTCAGGTTCAGATTGATACAGCAGCAATTAAATATAATGAAGAAACCGATGAGTATTCTTTCGTTATGCCGGAGGATGTTCAGAAGGGCTCTTTGGCAATTGATCCTAATTACGTAGCGGCACTGCCGACAGCAAAACCTGTGCCGACAGCTGCTCCTACCGCAACGATTGACCCGACCCTTCCGACTGAAGAACCGCCAAAGGTACCGAAGTACTATTTCTCAAAGCCGGAATTCAGTGGCTTGACTGTATTCCCGGCCGGTGAAACAATTGACGGCTTGACTGTAAGCAAAGCTTGTGACATTGATGGCAGCAGCAAAACATTTAACGGTTCCGGATACAAATATACAAGACGTTGTAAGTTAGGTACAGCTACAATGTCATTCAATGTAGACGGACCTTGTGTGATTATGATAGACGCCGTATCGGCAAGCAGTGCGGACAGAGAGTATCATGTATTTGCAGGAACTGAGAGTCTCGGTTCATTTAAGTGCCTCAACGGTGCGACAGATACGGCGACATTCTACTATTCAGGTCCGGCTCAGACGATTCAGATTAAGCCACTGGCAGGTATAAACCTGTACGGTATCTTTGTAGAATATAATGCGTCTATTCCGACGGCTACACCAAAACCGACCATAGATCCGAGTATCAAATATGATATTAACATTTCTGACAATATTCAGAACGGTTCTATAGTTGTAAATAACGGCGAAATATCAAGCGATGCTATCAGCAGCTTTACTTGGGATGCAGAATCTCATATACCGGCCGGAGCTATTTCCGGGGAGACACCGGTGTTTGGAGCGGGTAAGCAAACCGTTAATCTCAATGATAAAGATAAATCCGGCGGTACGCTTACTACGTATGAGGACGCTCATTGGTATGATTATAAAACTACATCCGGTGAAACCGTTAAGTTCATTCGCGGCGAGAATAACCCGAGTGCAACATATCCGTTTACAGAAACAAATCAGCCGGGCGGCGCAGCATTCAGACTTGATGCCGGTCAGGACGGATATATAACGCTTAATCTGTACATATTCAGTGGTAAGCACTTCCATCTCTATGATAACAATGCGCAGTCGCATATTGAAGATTTTACAACACTGGAAGAAAACCTTTATTCGTTCACATTCTCATGTGAACAGTCAAACAGCTATTACTTCTGGGCTGACGGCTCGAAGGTAGGTATAGTAAGTGTGACATATTCGACAGGTATTTTGAATGCTAAAGCCGGTCAGACAATAACAGTTACAACAAAACCTGATTCAGGATTCAAGACAGGTTCGGTATTCACAGAGCCGGAGACAAATGTATCTGCTGGTTCTGCTGCAAATACTTATACCTTCAAGATGCCTGCAAGTGATGTAACCGTAACAGTTACATTCCTCCCGGTAGGAACAGTTCCGACTCCCGAGCCGACTATTGACCCGAACAAGGAATATACAGTTAAGATTGCAGATGGTATAACAGGAGGTTCTGTATATATCGTTCAGCCAACAGCTGAGCCAACAGCTGCACCGACCGCGCAAGCACCGGCAACAGCTACGCCAAAGCCGACAGTGCCGCCTATGACAGTAATTAATGAGGAGTACACGTTTATTTCGGATGATTTCAACTCAGCAGGAACTGTTGCAGTTCCGGCATTTACATTGCTTGATAATGGCAGAGTATATTCGGCAAACGGTAATAATGTAGCTGTAAATAAGAATAAGTCAATAATAGGCGGTGAGCAGAAATATAACTCACTCAGATTAAAGCAGGAAAATAACACATTGCTTATTGATCTTGGTGCTGCATCGACTATTACGGTTTACTCAAACAACGATTTGGGAAAAGGCAGACATATAATCCTGGGCACTACACCGGGAGGAGATGATATCTCAAGTCTTTTAAATCCTACAGAAACTGAATATGCTGATAGTGTCAAGTATGTGGAAACAAAGTTTGAAAACGTACCGGCAGGTAAAGTTTATATGTCAGCAACCGGTGATCTGTTCATCGCAGGATTTACGGTTACACCGGGTGGTTTATCGGCAGCTTCTGACATAACAGCCGCTGCTGATGAAGTTCTTGTAAATGAGATGACATCAAAAGCCGGTCAGACAATCACAGTTAAGGCTGTTCCTGACAATGCTGGCAGCAATATCACAATTACAACAGCACCGGGTGTAACAGTTACAGATATAGGAAACGGATACTATACATTCACAATGCCGGCATCTGATGTAGTTGTCAATGCCACATTTTAGGGAACAACTCCGAGTAATCCTACAGCAACACCGGCTCCGACAGCTACAGCTACACCGGCACCTCGCACAAGCTTTACTGACAACTTCTTGGTAAAGGATAGCAATGCTGATGGCTTATATCTCGGCTTGAACGGCACGACACAAGGCGCAGCTGAGGAAACGGAAGATGGTCATTTAATGCTTACAGCAAAGAACATGGCACTTTATCTTCCTGAAACTGTGGATCTCGAAAACAATAAATTTGAGCTTACCTATGACTATAACATTAACAATGCCTCATATAGCGGACGTTCATTCCGGGTATATTTAGGCAACTCAGCTCTTACGAAGGATTCAACGGCGGGAACTGAGAGTGAGTCATTTACAGCTTCGACAGACAGTGCATTTTTCCACATGTGTGATATTGGCAAAGCTGTGTACACAAGCTCATCTGTTGATACTCTCAGTGCAAAAGCGACAGGCACAGGGGTTGAACAGGTAGGAACAGGTTCAATTGCTGACGCCACATGGTATAAGGTTACTATAACTGCTGACAAAGATGGCGTTAGTGTTAAGTATGTTCCATACACTGATTATGCAAACGGTGTACTTTCAGAAACAACTGATATTGAAGGTGCCGGTTCATTTATTCCGGGAGCAGCTAAAAATCTGGTATCAATCAGATTCATTGCTACAGCTGTACCTAATGACCTTTACGACAATATCAGCTACACTATAACGCCGGTCACAACAACGCCGTAACTGAGATATAACTTAATCAGCTAAGTAAAACGGTAAATAAAAAACAGGGCATCTTTGGGTGCCCTGTTTTTTTGTAAAAAATAATGTTGTTATTTAAGCCTCATTATTTAAAATATACTCTGCAATTTCAGCCGCGTCACCAACAATATTTACGCAGGGACGTTTCTTGTAATACGTTTCAGTGCGATGTTCCGGCACATAATTGTCTGTTTCGCCTGACTTTAAATTAAGTCCCAGAAGCTCCCGGCAAATAATCGAACCGTGCTTGCTGCGAAACATTTCGGCAGCTTCCTGAACCAATTTATAATGCTCAGACTTTTTGTCGAATGCCTTTGGTTCGTCATATCCAAGCTTAATGCCGATAACCATAAGCAGTGCGGAGAATGTTCCGCATACCTCACGCATTCTGCCCATTCCTCCACCGAACGAGGAGGCAAGGCGCATTGCTGTATTAAATTCAAGCCCCAAATCTTCGGCAAATGCGCCCAGAACAGCTTGCGAGCAGTTGTAGCCATCTCTGAAAAGTGCCATTGCTGTGTCTCTTTTGTTCATATTATGACCTCCGATGTCAAAATAGCTGTATAAATATTATAACACTATACAAAATACAATTCAAGAAGTATATAAGTCCAAACACTTCATAATCTGAAATGATTATAAATGTTAATGTCGTTATAAATCAAACAAGCAATTCAAAGTCGGAGTTAAATAAAAATGTTATTGGTTGATTTTTAGTTAGTTATGTGGTAAAATAAATTAAAAATTTGTGAGGGAAGGATAGGTAGTTTATAATGAAAGAGAGAGAAGGTTTTTCAGGCAAGCTGGGATTCGTTTTGGCGGCTGCCGGAAGTGCAGTTGGACTTGGTAATATTTGGCGTTTCCCGTATCTTGTTGCAAAATATGGCGGAGGTATTTTTATTCTTGTATATTTGCTTCTGGTATTAACTTTCGGTTATTCCATAATGACTCTGGAAATCGCAATCGGAAGAAAGACCGGATTAAGTCCGGTCGGGGCATATAAGAAATTCGGGAAAAAGTATACTTGGATCGGCTGGCTGACGGTTATAATTCCATTTTTGATTTCAGGTTACTACAGTGTTATAGGCGGCTGGGTTATAAAGTATCTTATGGTGTATATACAAAACCTGACATCGGCTGCTGCGAGCAGCACATTTTTTGCCGAATACACATCAAAACCGTTTGAACCTATTGTATATCAGTGTATTTTTATTCTGGCGGCAGCCGCTGTGCTTATCGGCGGTGTAAAAAGCGGAATTGAGCGCGCGAGCAAGATTATGATGCCCATTTTGATAGTGCTGTCCGTCATAGTTGCAGTGTATACTCTGACGCTGCCGGGAGCAATTGACGGTGTTAAATATATACTGATTCCCGACTTTTCAAACTTTGGCTTTGAGACGATTGTAGGCGCTTTGGGGCAGATGTTTTATTCAATGTCGCTTGCTATGGGTATTATGATTACCTTCGGTTCATATTTAAGCAAGAAGGACGACATTGAAAAAAGCGTAAAAAATGTAGAAATATTTGATACCGGTGTTGCAATTTTAGCTACGTTTATGGTTGTTCCGGCTGTGTTCGCGTTTGATTCCGGACAGCTTAACCAAGGTGCAGGACTTATGTTCATCACATTGCCTAAGGTATTCAATCAGATTCCGTTCGGAACGTTTGTAGGCGGTATATTCTTTTTACTTGTTGCATTTGCCGCATTGACGTCATATATTTCTATACAAGAGGTACTCATAGCCAGTGTATGTGACATTTTCAAAATGAAACGTATTTGGGCGGTTATTGTGTGCATTACTGCTTCGTGCCTGCTCGGTATTCCGTCGTCACTCGGTTTTGGCGTGTGGGATAATATTAAGATTTTAGGCAATTCAATTCTTGACTTCGTGGACTTGATTGCAAACTCGCTTTTGCTGCCCGTTGCGGCTTTGGCAACTTGTGTTATTTTCGGCTGGCTTGTAGGACTTAAACCGATTGAAGAAGAGGTGACTCTGACGTCCGAGTTTAAGAGAAAAAAGATATTTACTGTAATTATAAAGTATGTCGGCCCCATATTTTTGACAATAATTGTATTGACCAATATTTTGCAGTTTGCGGGAATAGTTAGTATATAATTTGCTGTATTTGAAAAACGAAACAAAGCAATAAGACAAAATTTTAATATTAGTATAGAATTTAAGCAAAATAACTGTATATTTTCTGGCATAATTGTGTTTAATTATTTATTTGATTGACTTTTCGGGCGAAAGGCATTATAATGTATAGTATCTATCTGTGCCGGAATTTTTGGCAGGATATTAAATTGATAAACATTAAAACATTTTATTATTTAGGGGGAATTAACATGGCAAAGAGAAGGCTGAAGGCTGTACTTGCACTGGTTGTTGCAATGCTGTTCGTCTTTCAGACTGTGCCAATGTATTCTTTTGCCGAGCAGGCAAATCAGAATGCTGAGGTTAAGACTGAACAGACTGTAAGCAATCAGACTGATAAAGCAGCTGACAACCAAGATGAAACGGAACTCAACTACATGATTGACGAAAATGGAAATCAGGTTGATCTCACAGACGAGATGAGAGAAAAGATTTACAATGACGACAGTGCAAGCACTGACGGTGAGTCTTCCGGACTTTATGCTGCTGATACAGACAGCTTTTTTGAATATGACAGTGATGAGGTTGAAGTTGCTGCTTCATATGAGCTTGTTGAAACTTTCGATGAATGTAATATAGGTGATACATCTATACCCGGCTGGGACATAAGTATAGTTTCTAAAGGCAATAATCAGGCAAATTCGACAATTTCCGTACAAGAGTCAACAAAGGGTAATGCTCTTAAGCTTAATAAGGTTGCAAACGGTGCAACAAACGGAACTTTTGCTGCCGGTGATGAAGCTCTTTATGCCGTTCATCAGTTTGCTAACCCTATGCAGGGAAATATTGTTATTTCAGCTGATGTATATGTTGAAAAGGCTGCAAGACTCGGTTTGTTCTTCTATGGAAAGTCCGATGATATTATGTCCGGGCTTACAACCGGCACAGACGCTGATGTTCCTTATCTCGGAAGAGCATTTCTGTGGGATAACGGCAGTGATAAGGTTAATCCTGCTGATGCAGCTCCGAACGGTATCATCACTTGGGACAATAACAGTAAGAACACTAATACTTCAGTAAAATGGGTCGAAAAACAGTGGTATACATTAACCATCAGTCTGAACACAGAAACCGGAAAGTATTCGTTCAGCATGACCGATGAATCCGGTAACGTTATTAATACTACAAATGACTTGGCTCTGACGGCAAGCGTTTTGACTGACGATCCTTCGGTATATGGTATCGGTTTTAATATCCAGAATGATGTAAAGACCCTGGGTTCATGTTTCTTCAAAAACATAACTGTTATTGACGACAATTCTGCTGAAGAAGATGCAAGGATACTTGCTGCTGATAAAAAGGCGTTGGCTGCTCTTCCCGATGGTGTTGTTGCAGATTCAATAACAGAGGATTTTGATCTTGCGATTACCGGTCCGTACGGTTCATCGGTTACTTGGACATCTTCAAATCCGGATGTTATTGCTGTTGATGAAAATGGTCATGTAACGGTCACAAGACCTGATTTCTCCGGCAACGGCGGTGTAGCAGCTGTTCTGAGCGCTCATCTGGTAAAGGGACTGGCTTCTACAGATTTGACAATTTCTGTTCAGGTTCTGGAGAAAACTCCGACTAAACCATCTGAGATAGTTGAAGGAGATAAAGCTGTGCTGCAGCTGCCCTCAACTGTAAAACAGACAATGGTTACTGAAGGCTTCCAGATGCCGACATCAGGAACATTCGGTTCAGTTATTACATATATTTCCTCGAATGAAAACTTATTGAGCGTTGATAATGCAACCGGAAAGGTAACAGTTAATAAGCCTCCGTTCACAGGTGCGGTAACGCAGCCCGTTACGTTGACTGCTATGCTTAAGAGCGGTAATGTAACAGATACTAAGTCATTTGAACTTGATATTCGGGAAGCTGATCCTGTAACCGACTATGAGAAGGCAGTATATGATGCAAACAATGCTTTTATAGGCGGAATTGATATTAATAATGTACGTCAGGACAGCTTTATCCTGAGCGATGCAGGCAGCTACGGCAGCTTGAGCTGGACAACATCAGATGCAAGCCATATTGATATTAAGGAAAATTATATCAGAGAAGATGAGGATTCTGATGATGACGGCATGTCTGATACAGGCGAGGCTGTTAATGACGGCGGATATAAGGCCGTTGTTACAAGACCTGACCGAAATGAGGACAATGCCAAGGTAATTTTGACAGTTACGGCAAATGTAAACGGTGCGACAGCTTCAAAGGAGTTTGAGCTTACTGTAATTGCAGAGGACGCTCTTAAGGCTTATCCGGGTGTAGAAGGATACGGCGCATATTCAAAGGGCGGCCGCGGCGGTCAGGTTTACCACGTTACAACTCTTGCTCATGACGGCGAAGGTTCTCTTACATACGGACTTGAGCAGGTAAAGGGTGCAAGAACAATCGTGTTTGATGTCGGCGGTGTTATTGACCTTACCGACCTTGGCAGACCTATTACGATTAAAGGTGAGAAATATTCAAATGTTACTGTTGCCGGTCAGACAGCTCCTTATCCGGGAATTACCCTTAAGGGATTTGGATTGACGGTAAGCAGTGCGCATGATGTAATTATAAGAAATATCAGAATCAGAATCGGTGATGTATTTGCTGACAATGAGGTTAACCAGTCCGACCCGCTGAGTATAGGTTCATCAAAGCAGGTAATAATTGACCACTGTACTCTTCAGTGGGCGATAGATATGGACTTCCGTGTAACAGGTGAGTACGTTACTATATCAAATACGATAATGGGCAAGTCTCTGTCAGCCAACTCTCCGCACGAGAAGGGCGGTCATGCTTATGTTGGTATGATTAACGAAGGTGCCCGTAAGGTTACGTATGCAAAGAATTTTGTAGGCGACAGTACGCAGCGTTCACCGCGTATCACAGATGCAGACTGGATTGACTCATATAACTGCTTGCTGTATAACTGTGGTAATGGTTATGACCTTTATAACTATGAGTGGCAGAACAAGAACGCAAAGATGAACGTACACAATAACTATGCGCGTATGGGTCCGAGTGTATCTAACGCAACTCCATTCAGAGCGGGTCGTGGCCGTAACTACTCAGGCGGTATTATGGCATACTTTAAAGGCAATTATAAGGGAAATGCCAAGGATTCATCTCCGACTTCGGTTAGTACAGCAAAAAATGCCGGTTCAATCAAAACCGTGTTGAATTTCGGTTCGGATAACAAGCAGCCCGGTACGGATTACGACCTGAGCAATGTTACGCTTGACGAGTGGAATAATAATCCGGCTTCATATGATAATATGGGCAAGAACAGTGTTGCAGCAACACTTACTTATATGACATATCCTTTCCCGGCTCCCCGTGGAGATGTAATGAATGTTGTCGCTGAGGACGGTTCAATAAGTCTTGTTAACTATGCGATCGATGATAACGGTATGGGTGTTACCAGACCTGCTCGTGACCTTTATGACACAATGATACTTAAGGAAATGAAGCTGGGCGGTACATACAATAAGAGTAATATTTATTCACTTAAGGCAAGCATGAAGGAAAGTGAAGTTACTCCGTTCTTTGAAGAACTCGAAAGACGTACCGGACTTGACTATTCAGAGTATAAGACAGCTCGTGAATGGTATGTAAAGCAGGGCGAAGGTCCTACTCTCAAAGGTGCAGCTTCAGCAGCAGGAAGCACGAAGCCTGTACACTGGGATGATTATACAGATGTAAACGTAAACACAAATCCCGACGCTGCGTCAAAATATGACGAACACTATACAACTACTTTTGAAGTAGGCGATTGGTGGGGTGAATACTGCGGTTCACCGGGACAGCAGGAAGTATATACTCTGTATGATGAGAAGCTCGGACGTACTGTTACAACTACTGATCCGGACTATGATCAGACAAGATATTCACTTGTTGGAATAGATACATCCTACATCGCAACCGAGAGAACCGTTGCAGACCTCTATCCGGCTGATTGGGTAAAGGAAGACTATCCTGAAATTGCTGAGTTCATGGATAACTACAGAAAGAAGAATTATGCAGGTAAGCCTGATAATTATAAGATTACTTGGGATGGCATGGGCGACGGTATTCCGAACTGGTACAAAGAGTATAGAGGCTGGAGCCGCTCGCAGTACTTATCAAGTGAGGTAGATCCTGAAACAGGTTACACATATCTTGAAGAATACCTCCAGTTCATGGCGGACGATCAGCCGCTTGATGCTGATGATACACCTGCATCGATAGAAAGCTTCAAGGTTAACAATCTGGGTTATTCAACAGCACAGGTATTCTGGAATACTGATTTCAGAACAACATGCGTGCTTGAATACGGCACAGAGCCGGGCAACTACACAAAGAGCGAAGTATTGACGTATGATGCAACAACAGATTATTATCATACCTACCATGCTCAGACGCTTGTTGATTTGGAACCCGATACGCAGTATTATTATAAGGTTACGGCAACGGACGAGAACAGTACTCAAACCGTTGCGGAATATGATCCGAATGATCCGAATGAGAAAAACATGACCTTTAAGACGACAGTTGCTCCTGAGGGTTCGGAAGATTTGATGCCGGATAAGCCGGTGGTTACAAAGACCGTTCCTTATCTCAACCAGGTAAGAATTAACTGGACAGGTAACGTTGCAACTGATGAAAGCTATGAGATATACTATGACACAACAGATTATGGTGATGATTTAACCTCATATGCTCATAAGCTCACGGGTATTGACGCAAGAACAAACAAGTTCATTGTGACAGGTCTTGATAATAACGTAACATACTATTTTGTAGTTGCGGCAGTAAACAGCAACGGAAGAACAGCATCCGATGTTGTCAGTGATATTCCGACAGGTGTACTTATCGACTTTGACTTCACAAAGATGACCGCAGCTGAAAAGAAAGACTTTATGGAAAACGAATACATGTATGTATTGGGCGGAAGTGTTTCGATGCAGAAGGATCCTGACACAGGCGAGAACGTTCTGCAGCAGCTTGATGAAACTAACTCACACGGTGTACAGTCAGACCTTAAGTTTGCCGTAACACAGGATGAGAAGTTCACATACGAAGTAAAGATGAAGGTATTGTATCAGAAGCAGACGGATAATCTTAACAAGCAGAAGAATGTCGATACAATTGCCGCTGATGAGCATAATACACTCCAGCTTAACTTCTATAAGGACGCATTGATGACTGAGGATAAGGATTCAACTAATGCAGCTTTGTGGGATTCAGTATTCTCAATTTTCTTAGACAGCGAATCCAAGCCGATAAGTGAAACAAACGGCAGATTTGATGGTACAACAGAGATTGGAACCATTAAATTCGGTTCTACACCGGTTGGCTCGTACAATTCGGGCAGAACAGTTAGTCCTGATATTAAAAACAGAGTACTGCCGAGCGGTACAGGATACGCTTCATCAATCTATAAGAACACTACGGTTTATGGCGACGCTAAGTATTCAAACATTGCTGAAACCGATAAGACACTTCATGGTATTTGGTACTATGAACTGGGTTCAGCTAAGTTTGTAACTTACAGAATTGTAGTTGACCCGCTTGGCAACAACGTCAAGATATATGCAGATGGTGAACCGGTTTATGAGCTGGGTACCTTCAGTGAGGATATAGAAGAACCGTACAATGTTGGTAAAGTACAGATTAAGTCACGTAATGACGGTTACTCGTGGCTCAACATTGCAAGCATCAAGGCTTACAGCGGCGATGGCAAGAGTGACATAAACATTGGTTCGGTACCTCAGGGCGGCGGAACCTCCGGCGGTTCAGGCGGCTCAGGCGGCGGTGCCGGCGGCTCGGGCGGCTCGGGTACAAGTGTAACTCCTGCACCGGCGGCAACAGATGCTCCTGCTGCTTCTGCTGAACCTACAGTAGAGCCGGTTAATCCCGAAACTAACAAGTACTTCGATGACCTCGGCAATGTACAGTGGGCTGTTGAATCGATTAATGCACTTGCTGAAAAGGGTATTATTACAGGTACAGGCGACAGACAGTTCTCGCCTGAAGCAAACGTAACAAGAGCTGAATACGTTACTATGCTGATGCGTGCTTACGGAAATGATGTTGCTGCCTCGGATGTTGATTTCAATGACGTTTCGACCGGTGAGTGGTACTATGAACCGATTGCAAAGGCTCTCACTCTCGGCGTTGTAAACGGTTACGATAACGGAAACTTTGGAATTAACGATAATATATCCCGTGAGGATATGATGGTTATGGCATACAGAACCATGAATGCACTTAACCTTGCAGTTCCGAAGATTAAGGAATATGAGAACTTCGGTGATCAAAATGCAATCAGTGATTATGCAGTTGAAGCTATAGAATCAATGTATTGTGCTGGTATAATTAATGGTGTTGGCAACAATCTGCTTGATCCTAAGGGGAATGCAGATCGTGCTCAATCCGCTAAAATAATATACGGACTAACTAATATGGAGGGAACTGTTAATGAGTAATTTAAAAAGAGTAATTTCAATGCTTTTGGCAGCGGCAATGATTTTCAGTATGTCTGCAATCGTAGCTTATGCCGAAGACGGAACAACAACTAATCAGGAAGCTGCCGACGCTGTTTTGGAGTCGGCGGCGGCTTCCGCTCTCGCATCACTGCCGAACGATGACGTTCAGTATGCTGCGGCTTACAAGTTTGATTACGCTCTCGGTATCTTTGAGATGCTTGAGGACGGTTATTGGCAGAAGGATCAGGTAACAAGAGGCGAGTTTGCTACAATCGTTGCAAAGATGATAAAGGCAAATACCGACGGTTATCCGAACTACGACTATTCACCATACACTGATATTAATGCGTCACACTTTGCTTATCCGGCTGTTTGCTATCTTACAGATATCGGTATCTTAAATGGTGACGGAAACTCAACATTCAGACCTGACGAGCCGATTCTCGTTAATGAAGCAACAAAGATGGTTATGTGCGCAATCGGCTTTAAGGATGCGTGTGAGCTTAACGGCGGCTACCCGAGCGGTTACAATAAGTTTGCAACCACACAGGGAGTTTATGATAACTTAAACTTCAGCTATACAAGCTCAATGACAGCTATGCAGATGTCACAGATGGTAAGAAATGCTCTTGAGGCATACATCATGGAAAAGGTTATCTACAGAGCTGACGGTACAGCTGACGCAATGCTGAGCGAAACAAAGACGCTTCTTACCGAGACTTATAAGATGGAAAATCTTGCAGGTACGGTTGAGGGTACATACTTCTCTTATTTCTCATCAAACGAAGTTGGCCTTGAGAACGAAGTAATCATCGACGGAGTATGCTACCAGTTTGACACAAAGGTGGATATGGAAGCGCTGCTCGGATATGAAGTTAACTTCTATTATATGGAAGACGTTTCCGGCTACAGAAGACCTTATATCGTATACTGTGAACCCAGAAACGGTAAGAACAGTGAAATTGATGTAATGGCTAAGGATATAGTATCTCTTACATCAACTCAGCTTGTATATAACGACGCTAACTACAATGAGAGAACAATCCAGATTTTGCCGACAACCGAAGTGTCATACAACGGCAAGCCTTTCTATGACCTTGATGAAACATCTCTGAAAATCAAAGAAGGTCATGTAAAAGTCGTTACACATGATTCAACTTCAAAGGCAGCTGCTGTAATCATTCAGGAGCAGTTCGACGGTTTGTTTGAGAGATACAACAAGACAAACTATCAGATTATATTCCAGGATAATATGACAACAAAGCTTCCTGAGGTTAAATTTGACACAGTTTACAGAACAAGACTTACACTTGACGGCAAGGACATTAAGCCTGAAGAGCTTGTAAAGAATGACGCTATCACTTACACAGTAAGTAAGGACGGCGAGTACATCAGAGGTTATGTTTCAAGAACAGTTGAATCCGGTCAGGTTTCAAGAGAGTATACAGAGGATTATGCTGCCGGAACATACAAGGTTATTGAATTAAACGGTAAGCAATACTTCATTTCTGCTTATTGTGCAAAGGATATTAATACCGGATTCTCAAGTGATTTCCAGATTACTTATGACGGAAGAATTCTTGGCACCAACACTTCTACATCAAACGGCGGCAACTATGGTTACCTGTTTAAGTTTGGCACAGAAGGCGGCGTATTTAACAACGGATTCAGAGTAAAGATTCTTGATAAGAACGGTAAGGTTGCTGAATATGTATCGGCACAGAAGGTTAACACAAATGTTGACGGCGAGGTTAAGCAGAGAACTGCATCTGAGATAGCTAACAACTATGCTTCATATTTTGAAGACCCGCAGGTTGTTGTATTTGAAACAAATACAGCCGGCGAAATCAGAACTTTGTATATTGCTCAGGACTTCACAAAAGAACTTGGTGACCCGGACGATCTCGACTTTGGTATGTACTACAGCGGTACCGCAAGATACAATAACAACCTGATTGCAAACTGTGCAATTAATGATTCGACTGTAATCTTCAGAGTTCCGTTTGCAGACAGAGACAGAGATGAAGACTACCAGGTTGACACAAAGGAAGCTTTGTCCAACGGTTCTTACACAGTTGATATTTATGATATCAGAAACGGTGTATCAAATGTTATAGCAATTAAGGATAAGGAGCCGACAACTCTTGATGACGCTGCTGATACATTGATTGTCGATAAGTTCTCGACAGCATGGGACGAAGAGAAGCAGGAGCGTGTTCTTGAGGTTAGCGGTTGGTCAAACGGAGAATTGATTTCTCTTAAGGTTGACGAAGACGTATCTCAGGTAGAGTCACTTACTACTTTGGAAGAAAAGGGTATCAGAGATCTGGTACGCGGTGACGTTATCCAGTACAACAAGGGTTCAAATGACTATCTGTACACATACAGAGTATTGTTTAACTACTCTCTCAGAGGAAATTCTGACAACTACTTTGAGATGAATCAGGATCGCCAGTCTAACTATCAGGTATCAAATGATAAGCTCTACACACTCTATGGTCAGGTACAGCGCACATATGACTACTTCATGGTTGAGACAACAAACCTCACAGATAAGAAGTGGTTCAGAGCATATCCGACAACAGATATAAATCTTTATATCTATGATACTGAAAAGGATGAAATCATTATTGGCGAGCCGTTTGATATTCAGATAGGCGACCGCGTATTCATCAGAACAAAATATATCGATCAGCAGATTGATATGCTTGTAATTCAGTAAAGATTACTGTAATAAATTGCAAATAGTTTCAGAGCCGCCCTGCACAATGCAGGGCGGCTTAAAATATGCTCTGAATGTATAAAAAAGTAAACAAATTGTTATATGAATATATTGTAATGGAATGTATTTATTACAAATATAGATAAATAATATATCTATTTAGAATTTTGACCAAAAACGACTTTTTTAGTTACGTTCTTTTCGTTAAAGATGTAACGGGGCTGTTGTTGACAAATTTGCAAAATAGGAGTAGAATAACTTTGTTCTAATTGAATAGAGATAAATATACGCAAGTTTAAGTTATAATTGTGTTATTACAGAATTAAAGAATTGCGGAAAGGTAGTATTTATATATGAAAATAGGAATTCCAAGAGCATTGCTGTTTCAGTACTATTATCCCTTGTGGCGTTCGCTGTTTGAGCGTTTAGGCTTTGAAGTTGTAGTTTCTGATAAGTCTACGAAGCCTCTTGTCCAGAAGGGAATTGCTGTAACCGTGCCGGAAATATGTTTTCCGATTAAGATTTACAATGGTCATGTTATTAATCTCATGGAAAAGGATGTAGATTATATCTTCTGTCCGAGATTTGTACATATTGAGAAGGATTATTGGTTCTGTCCGAAGTATATTGGGTTGCCGGAGCTGGTTGAAATGTCAATTCCCGGCTCAAAAATGCTTGTTGCGGAAATTGATTGCAGACGTGAAGATACTGCTGATCCTAAGTGCTATGAACCGGTTGCGAAAGAACTCGGTATCCCCATGAGAAAGATGAAGAAAGCGCTTAAGGGCGCAGCTGAGGATTATGCAAGGTTCAGAGAATATTGTCATATGGGTCTTACTCTTGACGAGGCGGCTCAGGTTATGTTTGAAGGCGCCTCGGTTGAAGATTTTAATCTGCCGGAGTATGAGACAACAATTGGTCTTATTGGATATATTTATAATGTGTATGATCCGTTTATAAGTATGAATATTATAAAAAAGCTGCGTGAGCTTAAGGTAAATGTCATAACCTTTGATATGCTTGAGGCTGAGCAGCTGCATAAGTACAGGAACGAATGTACACGACCGATATTCTGGACCTTCCCCGATAAGCTCTATCAGTCGGCAAGCGTTATGATAAAGGATTTAAAGGTTCAGGGCATAATTCATATTACCGCATTCGGCTGCGGCCCCGACTCAATAGTCGGCAAGGAGATAGAGCATGATTTTGCCGATTCAGGCGTACCGTTTATGACTCTTCGTATAGATGAGCATACCGGAGAGAGTCATTTGCAGACAAGAATTGAAGCGTTTACCGATATGATTAAAAGGAAAATTCGCAAAGTTAATGAGGTGAAAGCATGAAAGTATCATTCCCGCACATGGGCTGTGTAACAGGATATAAGCGTCTTATGGAAAAACTCGGTCATGAGGTTATCATGCCTGAAAGACCTTCTCAGCGCACTATGGAACTTGGTGCAAAATACAGTCCGGAATTCATTTGTTTTCCGTTTAAGGTTATGACCGGTACATATATCGAATGTGCCGAAAAGGGCGTTGAACTGATTGTATCTTCAGGCGGTAACGGTCCCTGCCGTGCCGGTATGTATCCGGATGTTCATCAGAAGGTTTTAAGCGAGCTGGGATATAAAACCGAGGTCATGGTGTTTGATAATATGTTCAAGGACTTCAAAGGCTTTGTAGCTACCGCAAAGAAGCTGATTAACGGTACAAATATATTCAAAGCGGCAGGTATTGCGGCATATGTCTATGCGCTTATAAAGAAAATGGATAAGCTTGAAAAACGCCTCAAGATTATGCGTGCATACGAAATCAATCAGGGCGACTTTTCAAAGGCGTGGAAAAATATTGTAAGTATGTTTGAAAAGACAAATACAATACGTGACGTAAACCGTACATATAAAAAGGCTCTTGAGATTTTTGAAAGCATACCTCGCCGCGAAGTGAAAGAGGAAGAACGTATTCGGGTCGGTATCGTAGGTGAGATTTATGTTATTATGGAGCCGACCGTCAATAAGAATGTTGAGGAAACTCTCAATTCGCTTGGCGTAGAGGTTGAGAATGTTCAATATATTTCCGACTGGGTTGAGCATAATGTTGTGCCGAAATGGCTGCCGTTTCCGAGATCACACAGGATTTTCAACAGCTCCGATAAGATTTCGCCGATTAACTGCGGCGGACATGACAAAGAAAACATGGGCTGGGTTCTGGACTTTGCGAAGCGCGGATTTGACGGTGTGGTTCACCTTATGCCGTTTGCATGCTTGCCTGAGCTTGTTAATCTCGGCAAGTTCCCTGCGGTTTCAAAAAAGCTCAATATGCCGATAATTTCACTTTCTCTTGATGAGCAGATGGGCGAGGCGCATGTTAAGACCCGTCTTGAGGCGTTTACCGATCTGATAAGAAGCAAGCACTTTGCTAAACAAAAATCAACGCAGAGCAATGTTGCCGATTCTTTAGAAAGCGCTGCAAGAAAAGTAGGGACAAAGGTTGACAAAGTAAAAGAAAATTTGCAGACCTCACCGGTGTCGCCGGAATATCAGACAAAATAGGAACATATTTTTAGGTTATTTAGGAGAAGTTAGTATATGAAGTATTATTTGGGAATAGATATCGGCTCTGTAAGTACAAACGTTATTGCTATGGACAGCGATTATAACGTTTGCTTTAATCAATATATCAGAGCGAACGGTCAGCCGCTTGAAAGTGTAAAGAAGGGCATGACCAAGCTGAAAGAGGCTATCGGCTGCAGTGATGACGATATCCTCGGAATAGGCACTACGGGAAGCGGCAGAGAGCTTGCCGGCGTTCTTGTAGGTGCTGATGTAATAAAGAACGAAATTACCGCACATGCAACAGCAACGCTGCATTTTCACCCTGACGCGTCTACGATTTTTGAAATAGGCGGACAGGATTCTAAGATAATTATTCTTCAGGACGGAATGGTTACAGACTTTGCGATGAACACAGTATGCGCTGCCGGTACGGGTTCATTCCTTGACCATCAGGCAGAAAGACTCGGTGTTCCGATTGAGCAGTTCGGCGAGCTGGCTCTGACAGCGGAAAAGGATGTCAGGATAGCGGGACGCTGTACGGTTTTTGCCGAATCTGATATGATTGCAAAACAGCAGTATGGATTTTCAAAGGCAGAGATAATAAAAGGTTTGTGTACAGCGCTTGTGAGAAACTATATCAATAACCTTGCACGTGCGAAGAAGCTTAAACCGCCGTTTATTTTCCAGGGCGGTGTTGCTGCGAACGTTGGTATCAGAAAAGCCTTTGAGGACGAAGTCGGCGAAAAGGTTATTATTCCGAAGTACTTTAATGTAATGGGAGCTATAGGTTCGGCAATCCTTGCAAAGGAATATATCGAAGAAAACCATATCGAAAAGCCGAACTTCAAGGGCTTTGAACAGCTTGAACTTGAGTTCAAGCCAACCAGCTTTGAGTGTAACGGCTGCTCAAATATGTGCGAAGTTATCAGAGTTATTTCCTCGGATAATGAGGTTCTGGCAGTTTGGGGCGATAAGTGCGGCAAGTACGCAGGAACAAGCAAGGCGTCGCAGGCGTCAAGACGTTAGTCTTTTAAGAAAGAATTGGAGGTGGTTATATGGCATATACATATAATACTAAGGGAACATGTTCCCGTCAGATAACTTTTGATATTGAGGACGGCAAGGTCAGAAACGTATCGTTTTTCGGCGGCTGCAACGGTAACCTTCAGGGTATATCGGCGCTGGTTGAAGGTATGGAAGCCGAAAAGGTAGTTGATTTGCTTAAGAATATCGACTGCAACGGAAAGGGTACCTCATGTCCCGCCCAGCTCGCACAAGCACTAAAAGAAGCTATATCGTAATAAATTAAATCCGCCGCTTCAAACAAGCGGTGGATTTTGTTTTGGGGTAAAACAGATGTCAAAACCGTATTTTTATTTAATTCTGTAGTATTCACCGGATAAGGTGCTGCTGCATTAATTTGCAACAGCACCTTAATTAATAAAACAAATTAATAATTCTGAGTTTTGACCTGGAAGTAGCTCTGCGGGTGAGCGCATACCGGACAGACTTGCGGAGCCTTTTTTCCGATAACAATATGACCGCAGTTCAGACACTGCCAGATAACGTCTCCGTCCTTTGAGAAAACACAGTCACCTTTGACATTGGACAGCAGTTTTCTGAAACGTTCCTCGTGTTCTTTTTCGATTGCCGCAACGCCGTCAAACAAAGCGGCTATTTCATTAAAGCCCTCTTCGCGTGCAACTGCGGCAAATCCTGCGTACATGTCAGTCCATTCATAGTTTTCGCCCTCGGCGGCGTCAAGTAAATTGTCAGCTGTCTCGCCGATATTTCCGCCGTGAAGGAGCTTGAACCAGATCTTGGCGTGTTCCTGCTCGTTGTTGGCGGTTTCCTCAAAGATATTAGCAATCTGAATATATCCGTCCTTTCTGGCCTTGCTAGCATAGTAGGTATACTTGTTCTTTGCCTGTGATTCTCCGGCAAATGCGGCGAGCAGGTTGACCTCTGTTCTTGTTCCCTTTAATTCTTTCATTTTATGACACACCTTTCATATAAATATTTAAACTTTAAAATATTTGAATTTTTTTCATTATTCGCTAAATGGATAAAAAATATTCATATTATATCTAATATTGATAATATAATTAAAAAATGACATAATATAACAAAAACCTGAAAGGATGAATATAAGTGAAATGTGTTAAAAAATTGCAGCTATAATTGTGATGATTGCTTTAATTTACAGTAGTTTTTGTACTGTCTTTGCAGAAGATATTGCTGTACAGCTTTCCGTATATATTGATGGTCAGTTTCTTCAGATGCCGGAACAGGCTTTAACAATCCACATGACGGATTATGTGAATCTGCGACGTTCGTTATAGGTAACGGGGAGCGTACAACTATAGATATGGCAAATACATCGCATTGTTATTGTACGGTTGAAACAAGGTTTGAAAATGATGGACTTGATGAGTATATCGGTGCTTATAGTGATGACAGCAGAGCGGTATATGTTTTTGATGAAGAAAATAAAACTCTCATCGGAAGTTTGTCTGATTTTCCCGGGACGGAACTTAATAAGTATTTAGTAAGCATTGTTGATGTCAATCATTCATCATTGACTACGACGCCGCTGGCAACTTTCCCAAGAGAGAAAAAGTAGTGTGGTGACTATGAATTTTAGTTAATTACAAATCGGAGCTGTGGCAAATTATAGTTTGACAAACAGTTATTGCAAGCTAAGCTTGCAGCCGGACACCGACCATGCAATGGGCGGTAATG